>FWWL01002189.1_pt1 | contig 41987 bp, 37 predicted proteins | sample 2228331 | NCBI WGS metagenome assembly FWWL01 (sample SAMEA103939775, study PRJEB20133) | metagenome | reverse complement strand
TAATAAAGATCGTTATCGTTAAATCATTGATACAATAACGAAAATCAATACTTTTTAGTGACGAAATATTTCTATTTGTAATCGTATAGATTTAAGTTAATTTGATCTTTAAGGGAGATATAACTGATTTATTTAGCTATTTTTACCCCAATTAACAAACCAAGCGTCAGCTATAAAATCGTTCCAATATAGAGAAAAGCCTTTTGCTATTACTCTCCATTCGCAAAATCCATTATCTGAACCAAAGATTTCAAAATGTAGGTAGTCAATTTGCTCTTTACGATCAAATTTCAGAATTTCCAGTTCCAAAAAGTCAGTACATTCAATATCTTGTGGTATGTTGTCTTTTATAAATACTATTGCTTCACTATTGATATATTTTTCAAATACTAAACGACATTTACCAGTGTTTTTAGCTACGTCAAATGGGTTAAGTGGATGATGAGGCAGAATGTTGATTGATTCAATATCGACAATTATTTGATCTTCGATTACTTCTATTTTTTCTACTACAGCATCATGAAAATCCAATAAATCAAAATACGCATCATTTGTGCAATATCTCCATGTATTCAAATCTAAACCCTCTCAAACAGAAATTCTATTCATATACTTCTATAATTTCACCATCTGCAACTTTTCTAGATTCATATAATTCAAATTTGCTGCCTACGTAAACTAATGTCTGTGGAGCTCTCTCGGGGAAAAGAAAGCTAAACTCACAGATTGATACATAATTATTCAAATTTGATTCAATTTTTAATATAACACTCCAACCTTCATTCGGATTATCACCTTGAAAATGAGCGGCGGTTGAGTATTCTGTGATTGGAAATCGCTTTTTGCCGCCTTGCTCTGTCGGTATCCATAGAATTTTGGCTTTTGCCTTTTTTTGCAACAACCCCACCCCCGACACTTCCTTTTATAAAGTTGCTCATTGATTAAGAAAAATAATTAGGATACCAGACCGCCAAGTATCATTAGGACAAGCTACTACTAACCAATTTTCATTTGATGGATTGTAAGCAACGCCTAGTTGCCATGTTTCATATTGTTCATCACGACCATTGAGAAAGAAAACTTCACCAGTATCCAAGGTAATAATAAGATTTGGCACGAAATCCCCTAAATAAATGTCAACGATCTTTTTCTCTCTAAGATTACAAAGTAAATTGATTTCCTCTTCCTGAGTTAAATCTTTGATGGTGTCTTCGTTATGCGGTAAGCTGCAGGCATTGATTCAAAAACACACCATTTTGAAGCTAAGTTTAAGTATATTTGACCTTTGATTCCTTCGTTGTATTTATTTGAATCATAGTCAGTAAGCAACATTTGAAGAATACCACCAAATCTAATACCATCTATTCTTGACCCTACGCAAAGGTGTTTTAAGACTCTTTCAGCAATCTTTTTATCCTCAATATTTAATAAAATCACTCACTTGTTCATAAAATCGTATTTCACTAACAATTAATGGTTTTTGTATACACAGTAAGTATGTATTTATATTCTTCTTCATTATCATTTAGGTCTGATTCATCAGCTTCGTTAATAGCAATACCATCAAAATATGCTTTCTCTTTGTATTGAGTCAATACAAGTTGTGTGTCATTTACCTTATTCAGAATACAACTAAAGGGCAGTTCTAATTCCTCATAGAAGGAAACAATTGAAACTCTGATAGCAGGAATTTGATAATCTCCCCAAATGTAAAAGATAAATGATTTGCCTTTATAATGCTTTTTCAAATAAGTAGACCATGACGCTTCAATAAATATAACTACCTTCTCCAATTCATCAATTGAGACACTACTTTTCTTAATCAACTTATTTAACTCTTGGATGGTGTAAAGATTATACCTAGCTTCAGCGTTGTATTGCCCTCTGTCGTTTGAGAACAACAGATTTGGTCGTTCTGCTATCTCGATAATTTCGTTGTACGCTTTATTTCCCTTTTTTCTTAGGAAGTCGATCATCGAATTACCACAGCCTTCTATAAAGTCATTCTAACTTTTTCCGCTGTAGATAGTTTATCAGATCAACCTAAACAAGTAATCAAATTTTCCGTTGAATCTGTCTATGGATGCGCTTAACTTAATGCAGAAATTTTATTTCCTCCCTAAAAGAAAGACCCTCCTTAACTTAGGAGGGCATGACACGTTACTTCTCGTTATTTCCGTTCCAAACTAGCAATGAACAAGACTCAACATGCACCGTATGCGGGAACATACCGTCGTACGATATGGTATGTTGGATTCCGCTGAAACCCAGTAATTACGGGTTTTTCGAGAATTACTCTTTGTTGCAGTTGGCTTGATTTCGGCCTTTTTGGTTGATGTTTTACATCAATTTTACATCAATTGAGCTCATCGCTGCCAGCGAAGTTTATTTAATAAAAATACGTTAATATGGCTTATAATAAGGCGATATAACGTATCCAAATTAACGAATAACTCACTTATTTAGAAGTCATAAGCTTTTTCAATTTAGCGAGAAGTGTACCATATTATTTCAGCGGAGATTGCTTATTATAAATTGACGGCAACAAAAAGACACCTTTATCTGTATCGTTTTATAAAGTAATTCATCGCTGAATAAGTGCTTTGCAGTGCAGGCTTAGCAAATCGATGTGTGATACATATACCAAAGATCATCTGTGATTTTTCTCATCATTCACTCCACAAATAATCCGAAATATCTATAACCTACTTCGGAATATCCAAGCGCCCACAACTGAAAGTGCAAATGTCTGACTTCCTTTCCCCTGACAAAGGAAAATCTTTGTTCGTTTTCAATGAAAACGATCCCCATTCATTGCCTTCATGACTGACTTGGTACCATTAAACTTTGCGGCGCCAGCTATCTTTTCACACCGGCTCTCAATTCTTTCTTATCTCCGTTTGGGAACTCAATATTAATCATTATCTTCATTTCATATCCCTCACTGTTCTGATGTTGGTTTGCCTAATGAAGATCCCTCGAACAACCGACCGCCATATGGTTCAAGTACCCTGTCAACAAAGCGGATGAATGGCTGTTTATCCTGCGTTTGAATAAACAATGTGATCGCATCAATGTATCTATTACACAATGACTCATCGAACTTTTTGAGCATTCTGATCAAGCCCTTACCTCGTCCAATCCATTGTTTGTTTGTGCGTAGAACGAATTCAGCGACTTGTAAGGATAGTGTCATCATAGTAACTAAGGCTTCATCATAGTTGTCGGTATCAATGAAATCATCCAACAAATCGGTTAAAAAGTATCTAGATGTTCGGATTGCCTCGTGCGTTAGTGGGGGAGGGCCTTCCTTTAGTAATGCGTTAGCTTCCTGTTCAATATCGCTGCCGTTCCATCATCCTTGAGAATGATCCCAGTAGCACACATGTTGGGCTTGGTCGGTCTTCCTCTTTCGCGGTCGCTTTGGAAATACTGTCTGATCGATTCGCTTGTATGAATGTATGCTTCAATCCTCCAGTCCAACTCTTATAAACTTTCCCGATAGGCACTTGATAAAGAATCATCAATGATAACAAGATCTAGATCAGAGTTTTCCTTATGCTCCTCTCTAGAGGCACTACCTGCTAGTAAAGCTGCTTTGCAGGTTGGAAAATGCATCGCGATAAATGTTTTGGCTGCTTCTAAAGGCGGTATTTTCATTCCTAATTGGCCGTCAATGAAAGTGGCTGATGACACAGTAACGTAACAAGTGATTCAACAAAATGCAAGGTTAAATAACTACATGGATCTTTTTCAGAACCAGACGAAGACTGCCAATCACCTGATTGACAGTCTTCGTCTAAAAAGTTCTGTAATATTTGAATTATATTAATCTACCTAAAGATGGGTCTCGTGGTGAATTAACTCTTGGTGTCTAATTGCCACTTCTCAATCAATGCTTTAGCTCTCTCTATAATGGGAAGATAAGCTCTTGATGTAATTCTTTCCTTGTCCCTTTGAAGTTCAAGAAAAGCAATAAAGTCATTCATTTGTTTCACTACTTTTTCTCCAGCCCCTTGTGTCTCCAATTGAGCTGCTGCATTGAGGTGAGCCTTTAATGAAGTGGCTGCGCCATGGTTAGCAAACTCTCCTTCCTCAGCAAACTGATCTATAAGCAGTACAATATCCGAAACAGCGATTGGGTGCCACTTTGCATATAGAGTCACATCACCTACCACAGGGGTTGAAAAATTATAAGCGATATTCCTGTCAGCATCCAAATACCAACCGTCAAAAATATGACCTTTCAATATGGGTGTTTCCGGTTCTATGACTAGTTTACCATCTGCAACTATTTGTTTTCCAATTGGTTCCCCCTCATAACTCTCAAAGGTAACCAGATGTCCTGGCTCTGTAAACATTTCATACTTCCACAGGTCTGAGCCTGACCAGAAATACAGATTACCTATCCTATCTTGAGCCAATCCCAATGCTTCACTTTCCCGAAGAATAGTTATCTTTTTAGACCATGAATCAATACAGAACAACTTCCCATTAATCGTACCATATACATTTTTATCTTTTCCTATAACGAATTGTGCATCTCTCCATACATGAACATCATAATTCACTTCTGGAAATTTTTCTTCTGAATAGATTACTTTTCTTTTGACTGGGTCAAATATAAATAATGTTCCTTCTGCCATTCCCCAAACATTATTATCTGGTCCCACAATCAGGTCCGTAATACCCCTTTTTCCTGGTACAGGTACGATTTCATATACTTTCTGGCTGCTTTCAATATCCCAGATAAATAGCTTTGCTTCTGTTTCTGTAGGTTGAATACCTAGACCGCCATATATGGTAGTTGCCCCGATAATTTCATCTTTTACATTTACAAGGGCAAGCACACTTTGATTTTCTACAATATTTCTGTGAACTTGATACTCTTTAGTTGAAAAATCATATACGGTAAGTGCTCCTCCGTTTTTTCCAGATTCAGGAACAGTACCAATAAACAATTTGTTATACTCTTTAACAGGTAAAAGATCAAATGCTCGATCTTGATACTCCCCATTTAATCTAAATAATTCAACAGGATTTGTTCCCACTTTCCAAGGCTTACTTGGATCGAATTCATATATCTGAGCTCTCGGATAATGACCGATATATAACTTATCTTCTGAAATACCCATTCTTTCCGTCTGGCCAATACCTTCATATTGTACTGAGGTATTATCAATAGGGTTATACACTCCTAATCCTCCTGAGAGGTATCCTCCTGTATAAATTTTTCCATCAGGTCCTGATCCAATAGATCGAAATTCTACGGGTGCCCCATGAATTGGCAAAGTTGTCTTCTTCAAGCTTTTTCTTTCAAAGTTATATTTGAACAGTATACCTTGTTTAATACTCCCAACCAGTGTATATCCTGGGCCTTCTTCTGGTATTTCAAGGAATGTCCAATTAAAGGTATTCGCTCCTATATTAGCCCCTATGGAACCATAAGTATCATTGGTAATATCATAATAATGTAGTCTACTCGCATTCGTATAGTAAACCTTTGTTCCATCCGGGGATAATGGAGATACATCCTTTGAATTAATAGTGGGTATCGTATTCACAAGTTCATAGGAATCTGTATCAAATACAGGCATCTCCTTACTTGGGTTCATTTTTGCAAATAAACGATTACCTACAAATCTCATTTCTTCTACATACTTATTATCCTTAAACTTCTCAGGCAAGATATCCTTCTTTTCTCCAGTAGCAATATCATACACAATCAAAGCTGGGTGAGCTCCAATTCCTACATATAACTTATGCTTGTCCCCATCATAAGCCAATGACATGGCATAATTTTCACCTTCGACCATAGTTCCATAATCTTCAAATCCAGTCTTTGGGTGATACTTGAATACCTTACTTCCTAAGGCAGGATTTTGATGATAGGTAGCTCCATATATTTCTCCATTCTTACCGGATACTAATTTATATATATGGGTAATTCCAATGGCATTTCCGATGTCTTCCAATTGTTCTGTCATCGGATCATATCGATATATATTTCCACTAGTATGAGTTCCAATATAAACTGAGCCATCGGTTGCTACAGTAATTCCCCTTACACCTGTAGCTTTAGGTAACTCAAATTCTTTAAGAACCTTTTCTGTTACTACATCTGCGATCACAAATAGAGATGGATCCCCTACTAATCCTGTATAGGTTACATCTCTTCCATTTTTATCTTTTCCGAAAGCTGCTTCATGATTATTGACAGTAGTGATTTGCGCTCCAAGATTCTTAAATTCTCCCGGTTGACCGGCTACAATACCATTTAATTGGTCTGATTCATATAATGTAGCTGCCTCTGCAGGCATACCATCTATAAGCATAATCGGCAATATAATGCATAAAACAGCAAGATATGTGATAATCCTTTTGCAATTGCCTCTTTTTGTATACATATATCTAGCCTCCATTTCAATTTATTGGAATGCAAACCTCTGCTTTTCCAAGTCCACTGTATTATTTTCCTTCTATCCACAGTCGGTCCTCCGGCATTAGCTTCTGAAGCTGATTTCTCCGTTCCGCCAAGACATCGTAAGCTATAACCCGGTAAGAAGCTGCATAAGCAATTTGACTTACCAATTGGCCGATAATGCCCAGCCCCACCACCACAATGGTTTCCCCGAACTGAAGCGAGGCCTTCCGCAATGCGTGAATAGCGATCGCCCCTAGTCCTACGAAGGAAGCCTCCTCAAGCTTCACGGAGTCAGGGATTGGCACAACCAAGTACGCGGTACTGACAGCCATTCGGCATGTCGAACATACGGTCCGCCATAACATGCTACCCGTTGCCCTACCCTCAATCCTCTACAACCGGGATCTGCGTTTACGACGTACCCAGCTGCGCTATTAGTTCCGTTCCGGGACTAATTGCGGAGCAGACCGTGCGGATCAATACATGATTAGGCTTCGGCTGAGGCTTCGGCTCATTGCTGGTTTGGATCAATCCTCCTTTTGCAACCACTTCATTCAAATGGCTTTCCCCTTCGATAAAATCAATCACAAACAGATTAATGTGAATATAATTGCGTAAATATTTTTTTGTGATATGTATCTGGTTGAATTATACCGACGCTTAGGAAGCGCTGTCAATGCTTATTTTAGTGACAAAAGAATTATTTTGGAAAAATTTAGCACATGATACGCAGTATCTTTATCTCTTTCATTGAATTTATCGAAGTTCTTGAAGACTAATACGAAGCCTTCATTGCTAGGGACAATGTCGGAAAGGCAATCATTAAAGCATCTAGGTTTTTACCATAGTAATCGGGGAACTCAAGAGTATTACCTAATTCCAAAAGACAAGCATTCTTATCCCATGACTCACAATCATAGAGTTATACGTCAAATCCTTCTTCTCTTATATTTTCAACATACTTTTCTAGTATCCTTTGTCTCCAAAGCATAACGATAGAACCGTTTATCATCAACGACTTCCATAATGCTTCTACTCGTTCCATCTATCTAACCCCCAAACAAATTTCATCAGAACAATGACTAAACCTATTTTACCATATGTTGGTATTTTTCTTATCGTATTGTTAATATTTTTACGTCTGGTTGCTGAGTAGATGTTTACTGCCCGATATTGATAACAGAGATATTCATTTAGCTGTAAACCACCCCCGAGTGTCCTATGACAAATTCCCGCTCCCTTGTGAAGACAAAAAAATACCCTCTCAATTAAGAGAGGGCAATCCCACATTAACTTCTCATTCGTTATTTCCGTTCCAAACTAACAGTGAACAGCACTCCACATGTGTGGTGACGGTAATAGGAATATAGATAAACCATAACATTATTACAATAAAACTAAAGACATCAAGAGCGTGCTTTTTTGAGTACATGCTGCACACTATTTACTTAAAACGATTCCCAATACAGTAATGGATAGTATGGAAATACTAATAACTGAATTAATAATTAGAAACAAGATACTACTTTTCTTTTGATCGTTTTTCTTTACTATATTAATAATATTTAGAATTGAAACAGAAACAGAAGATAAAAATGCTGCAATAGCTGAAAGGATTCCAATATTATCCTGATATTCTTTTGTTGCATTTAGCAACATATAGAAAACAACTATTAAACAGATACCAGTAACAATTGTTAAAAAAACCGATGGAATTTGAAATTGCCTTGGCTTTAGAACTCTATCATTATGTAATGTTTTATTAAAATTACCAGAAGAAGTGACTACTATACAGTTCGAAATCATGTCGTGAAGTCCTTGCTTTTTTTTCGTAAATACTATCATTATAAAGCCAATGTATAAAGTTGGAAGTCCAGAAATGATTTTTAAAAAATTTCTTCTTAGTGCATTGCTAAAACTGAGTTTATTCCCATCGGTATCAGTTACACTTAATTTTAATAAGCGTTTTCCGTAAGTGGCTCTCATTCCACGGCTTTCGAAATACGAAAAATATAAGCAATAGATAAGAACATACCCTACTTTAGATAAGATATCAAATTGTTTTGTTTCGACAATATTAACTGAAACAGCATGAAATAATACTAGAACACCTATAAAAATACCTACTATTACAGAAAGTATATACAGTAGTAAATTATCAATTATTTGAGCAAGCAATCTCTTCCAAACCGCTGCATAAGGTTGTTCTTCCTTCAATTCAGGCTTTACTATATTTAGTTCGTTTTGTATAATCTCCAAATCTCAGCCACCTATCTTATAAATTCGTCATTATATCTTGCTCTATCATCTATAAGATGATGGCTCACACCTCTCTAAAACTCCATACAGGCTCCTCGTTGGGTCTATATAATCCACCAGTCATTTCTATTAATCTTTTTCCAGCCTTCTTCGATTGTGCTTTATTGAGCCATGTAAAATTATCTTCTGAATCAGTAAACTCTGCCTCTTGAATAAATCCTAAATAAAATAAACAGTTATCTTCGTTATCAATATATCTCAAAATTTTCTCAACGTCTTTAAGGAAAGGTTTATCCGAAATTATGTTCTTATATTTAAATTCGAAAATTGCTAATGGAATGGCCTGGTAATTATCCTCAAAAGCCAATACAGCCAAGTCTACCCGTTTATCTTTATAGTGATATTCAGGATATATTACTGCATTGTAAGAATCTAACGTGGCGTCTCCAATTTTATTTCTTAGATGGTAATAAAAACTACTTTGTAATGAGGCTTCTCTACGTAGACGACCTTTTTTATAATCAGTGGCAATATTATTTTGCCACACTACTTTTGATGCGTTTTTTATCATAAACGACAAGTCACCAAGGCTCATACTATCTCCCTTATATCCGTTATTTCATTTTGAATGACTTATCTTTTTTTCGATTCTTTTGCATATATTTTAAAAAACAAATAAAAGAATAATGTCATGATTAATGTGATCAATATAGCAGCAACAGCCAAGACATACTCTCCGTTAAATAAATACATAGAGCAACTTACTAGGCCGAACAATGAAAACATAACCATCCCAAAGAGACAAAAATACTTCATAACCTTATTGTATAAAAGAGAAATCATCGCACACACTCAGCTCCCCATGAAAAAACCTTTGGTATTTTTCATCGACTTATTTTGTTAACTTTTCGATAAACACTTTATGGTAAAACTCATATTTATCAGGAAGCCTATTATTCAGATAATTCCAAAACCAAGTTTCATCAAAATCAACTGGTCTGTTTACCAGTAAGTCAGGTAGGTTGTGAAACACGTCGGCAATATTGTTTATCTCATCCATATCCTTCTTAGCCTGCATCCATGATTTAGGATTCCACCATCTAATTCGATGAGTGTAGGAAGCACTTCGAATGTCTAACAATACACAATAGAAAAGATATGTATAAGCTCTTGCTCTCAAAGCATCCATTAAGTCTCACACCTTCTATTAATTGAAAGTACGGTTTTTCAGCGAATTTATAGCGATTAAAATATGTAGTTCCATTTTCTATAACTGTTTCATTTTGTTTCAAAGCAACAAGTTCTTGGAATCCTTGTCTGATATCCAGCCCACTTTGCAAATCAAAGCCGGTAATAAAATATCTGTTTGGCAAAAAGTTGCTGTTGAACAAGACTGAGCCTTTTTCAATACGATTAAGCGTCATCAAGGATACTCCCCCTGAAGAAACAATGGTTTGGGCAGTTGTAGGAATCACCCCTTGACCCAAGGGAAATCCAGGAAGACTTTTTAATCCAATATGTTTATTGAAGTTATCTGTAAATAACTTAAAAACATCTTGAATACCTTTTAGATTCACTTCAACTTCAGGATATGTAAAGGTTGTAGTGTCTGGAAGGACTTCTTCAAATTGCAATGCACAAAGGAACTCTTTTTGGGAAGTCTTGATAAAATATGTTTTCTAAATATAGATTTCCACCCTCACGTACATAATGAATTAAATCATCTAACTTAGCATTTAGTTCTGGAGAATGTGATAGATTAGGATCTAAATATATAGCATCATAGTCTTCAAGTTGAGGATATTGAGACAATTTTCTCATGGTCACGTTGATATTAGCTTCTAAACTTTGTTTGAAGCTATTTAATGCTGATGAATCAAAAGTATCATTTCCGGTTAAAAATAAAATATTTAATTTATTGACTTTCTGAATAGAAAATAGAAGTACAATTGTTAGTAAACATACAGTAATACTCATTAGTAAGATTCGGAACTTCAATGTATACTCACTCTTGCAACGTTATATGTATGAAAATATTTGTTTATGTTAAAGTGCTGAGTTAATACACTAATTCAAGTAACTACAAAGAGCTACATAGCTTTAATGTTTTAATTTTCATTAAGTATCTGAAGAGCTGTTCTCAGTTCTAAACCTTGGAAATATGATTCTACTAGTTTATCATTAATAGATAATTCCTGGTAATAATAAACTTTTGTTCAATTATTATTAAGATAAGAGAAAAATTAAGTGGGGCGGTTATTTGAGTGCATCTTTATGGACCGAGCAGACTAGTCGGACCTGTCAATACATTTGTGTAGACTCCTTCATAGAGAATCGTATTGGCCACTCCATTCCGGGAAGAAACGGAAAGTGGGAGGAGCATCGGCCCCAATATTTTCTGTAATGTCGCTGCTCATGTCAAATGGTCCCGTCTAGTACCTCGACGATCGTCAAACCAAAAAGACTAATAAATCTCACTAAGACGGTAAGTTCCACCCCGTATGACCAATACAAGAATTGAAAAGTGTATTGACTATTTGAGGACATAAAAAAATAAACTCCCCTCACGGCTACAGGCTTAATAATTTCACCAGTATGCCGCTCGGAGAGTATTTCACTTTTTATTTTTGACTCATATATTTGTGAAGAACTGCCCGTTTGATATCAGAACTTTGGTTATCCGCTTTCTCATCGTCGCCATCAATAACAAAACGACCATTATTGTTATAGATAACGCTGTATCCCCCGAGGTAATTTTTCGCAAGATAAACGACATACTTTTTGCCTGCTTCTAAATCCTGGTAGTCTTCAATCACCATTTTATATCTTCCATTTAATGTTTGAATAGTTCCCCCTGGTTGATAGATTTCCATTGTGTCACTTATTTGCAAGTCTTCAGGCTTTTTAATAACTTTATCAACTTTGAAATTGGTTATTGTAGCAACACTTTCTAGAGCACCTGTTGAGTATTTAGTAGCATAAGTTTTTCCTTCGGTGTTAGTTGGAGTTCCGATTAAGATAACATCGGCTTTATTTTCAAGTTCATTAAAACCGTTCAATTTCAAATAAGTGCCCGAAACATCGATAATTTTTGTTTCGGTATATATATTGAAATAGAAATATGTAACTGCCAGAATAGCTAGGCAAGCAAATGCAGATGTAGTAATTGTTATATATTTTCTTGTTCGCGTTTTTAAGAACATATTGAAAGCCATTTTATTTTTGCTCCTCTTTTTTATGAAATAATTACAAATATATTACGGATTGAGCCTATGGCGTTATGCCCCATTTTGCTTTTAATTGACCAATATCATAGGTAGTTGGAAGATAAGTAGGATTACCTGCCCACGTCCCGCTAGCCATTACAGATAAATTTGGTGCGGTAGTATGTTTTAATGCCAAAGTATGTCCTACCTCGTGTACCGCTACCCCAACCTTATCATTATAGGAGAATCCAGCGTTGTTCATATTATTATCATAAAGTGACAAGACACTATATTTCCAAGTTCCATCCCATCCTGCAAATACATGAGTACCTGGGACTGTCCCGTTCTTGTAGGGGGTTTGTGCGCCAAGCAGTGTAGGATCAGTGTTGGTGCCAACATAATATTCATCATATGAACTGCTATTTGATGAGGATTTTGAAATGTTCACCTTTCCAACTTGGTACCAAGCAGTTCGACCAGTATCTAAATGTGCTGTATATCCATATGATGCCACAGAGCCATCGTAATAGGCTGTAAATATTGGAGAGGTTCTTCCGCCTGCATGATAATCTGCCGATACTGTTAATGGAATTATGAGAAAAGTCGAAAGTATTACACCAGTTAATTTACCAATCAATTTCAAGTTAATCAAACTCCTCAAATTAATATAGTTTGCTAATATATTGATAAAGGCGGCCACCTAATCAAACGAAGTAAAGTAATTAATATATAAAATTGTTTAAATTGACTTTAATAGTTAAATCATTCCAATTTAATGATATACTGACGGATATCGGAACTACTATAGGTAGCAAGCCTCAAAATCGTTCACCAGTAAATAGGTCCTTTAACCTATATTTCGAGCTTTAAGCCTATAATTAATGCAAAAAGGAATTGAAAAGGTGCGCCAATTCAAGGAAAATGGTGGTTATCGGAACAACCAAATAGCCTTGAGAGGAGCACCTGGTGAATAGTAAACGAAATTTATCCACAAGAAAAGAAGTACAAGCAGAAATCTCGCTTCCAAACGCTACATTGTTTGGTAGAGCACTCCCCATACTGAACTATATCAAGAAGCTGAAGCTGGTTGAACGGTTTGCAAGCGCATTTTCTTTTGCAAAAGGATCTACTTCAATCTATACGCTGCCACAGGTCTGCGTGACGCAAGTGACGGGGCGATTACTTGGCAAGGAACGGATCTCCCATTTTGAAGAAATAGAGCAAGACAAGGTTTTAGCCAAAGAAATCGGACTGTCTGCCGATAAACTTCCCGTTACGTCCATGCTTTATAAGGATCTGGATCGCTTCGATACGAAAGAAAAAATCGAGATGCTCAAACAAGTGAATGATCAGATCAATGGTCGGCGGCTCCAGAATCAATCGGCCGTCATTCTGGATTTTAACTCTTCCGTCGAAACGGTCTACGGACAACAAGAAGGTGCATGAGTTGGGTACAATCCAAGAGACCACGGCAAGGCCAGTCTGCATCCGCTTCCCTCCGATTTATCAAGATTTAGGACTTATCTTGATCAAAGCCCGTATTTCGGTAATTTCGGTATAGCGCTCACTAGAGTAGGCAGTTCAGAAAAATGTAAAAACTGGCTAGATGCATGTTGGAAAAAATAAAGTGAGCATTCTGGTTCTAGATGAACAAAACCTAATAAAAATGCTGGATCTGCACGATGAGGGGAAAGATCCGGTAGAAGTTATTGAAGAAAAAATACAATGAAATGGTGAAGAGAATATAAGCGCCATTGGACAGATGGTTCGGTTGTAGTGACCAACCGCCAGAGAAAGATTAGTTACGACCTTTGCCTAAACCCTGTGTGGTACGTTTCACCTCAAATAATCTTAAACCTTCTTACCCAGTCTAGGCCACACCTAACTAATATCGTTAACTCTTAAGTTATTAGCCACAATAAAACTGGGGACGTGAATATCTCGCGTCCCCAGTTCGTGCCCAACCCTATTTACCACTCACTCAAAACCCTTATAAATCAAGGAACAAACGCTCTCGATATGTGTCGTATGCGGAAACATATCTACCGGCTGCACTTCAACCGTGCGGTACCCTCCATCCTCCAGCACCCGCAAGTCGCGAGCGAGCGTAGCCGGGTCGCACGAGACGTAGACGACTCGCCGCGGGCGCATCGCGAGGATCGTCTCGAGCAGGCGCGGGTCGCAGCCCTTGCGCGGCGGGTCGACGACGATCACGTCGCCCGCAATCCCTTGCTCCCGCCATGCGGGGAGCACTTCCTCCGCTTTGCCCACGGCAAAGCGCACATTGCGAATGCCGTTCAACTCGGCATTCGTGCGGGCGTCGTCGATAGCCTCCGGCACGATCTCGACGCCATAGACCTGTCGCGCGTGACGCGCGAGGAAGAGCGAGATCGTCCCGATGCCGCAGTAGGCATCGATGACGGTCTCGCTCCCGGTCAACCCGGCGTAGCCAAGCGCTGTGCTATACAGCGCTTCGGTCTGGATCGGGTTGACCTGATAGAACGATCGGGCCGATATCGCGAAGCGAATATCTCCGATCGTGTCATAGATGACCTCGCGGCCCCAGAGGACTCGGGTCTGTTCACCGAGTACCAGCGAGGTCCGCTCGGTATTCACATTCATGCAGATACTTACGACTCCTGGCACGTCTGCCCGAATCCGCTGCACCCACTCCTCCTCTTGAGGAATGTTATCAGCATTAACCACCAGCACGACCATAAGCTCACCGGTCCCCGCCGCATATTTAACCACAACATGCCGCAGCAACCCCTCATGAGATGAGGAGTTATACCCTATAACACCTAACTCTCGAGCAATTGCTTTTACACGTTCAACCGTGTGGTCACTCGCTTCATGCTGAAGCAGACAGCGTTCCATCTCGACGATGCTGTGGCTGCCGCGCTTATAGAAACCACCCACCAAGCCCGCTTCCTGCTGGCCGAAAGGCACCTGCACCTTATTACGATAGCGCCATGCATCCTGCATCCCCAATGTCGGATGCACGATCACACCCTCTTCTTCCCACTCTGACCCGACCTCACGGTTTATTGTCGTCTTTGGCTCTCCCACCACTGACTTGACCTCACCGTTTAAGCCCGTCTCTGTCTCTCCCATCCCTGACCCGCCCTCATGGGTTGCCCCGCTTCCACCCCGCACCCGCAACTTCCCAATCCGCTCCAACTGATCCACGACCTGCTGCCGTTTCTGCCTCAGCTGCGCCTCATAGCTCAGATGCTGGAGCTGGCAGCCGCCGCACTCCTCATAGATCTCACATGGCGGCGCGACCCGATCAGGACTCGACTTCAGCACCTCCAACAAATCCGCTCTCCCGTAGTTCTTCTTCAGCTCCGTAACCCGCACCCGCACGCGCTCACCCGGCAGCGCCCCATGAACAAAAAGGGTATAGCCATTCACACGGCCTACCCCCTCACCCTCATGACCAATGCCGAATACTTCGGCTTCATACTCTTGATCCAACTCCACGGGAAGAGTTGAGCGCCATGCAGCCGAAGCACCTACTCTCTCCCCGCCTTTAGCCCGTTGTTCGCTACTTTCCGCTCTGACTCCCGCCGACTCTCCCCCTGATCTCCCATTTCTTCTCTTCTCATCCGAGTTCTTCCGCGCTCTTCTATCCGAATTATCCGAGCTCTTCCCTGCTCTGCTTCTACTATCCGAATTATCCGAGCTCTTCCCTGCTCTGCTTCTACTATCCGAACTATTCCCCGCTCTTTTATCCAACTTACCCGAACTCTTCCCTGCTCTTCTATCGCTACTCACTGAATACACTCTCCTGCTGTATACTGCTATCACTAACCATCATGCCGCCCATGATGTACATTCCTGCAAAAATCCTACTTATAAGAAGACAACCCATACTCATCCACGAACACTTGCAAATGACTTGGCAACACCGAGAACGAGCAAGGAAGCGTACCGCCGAACTCGCCATCCAGGTTAATCTGCACATAGTCTGACGTGGTCACTTCCAGTCGCCGTGTCTTGAAATGCACGACATGCGGATCGTTCAGGTGCTCACCGCGAGTCGCCGCGGATACGATGCGGATGAACTCCGCCAAGTTGCATTTGCGCAGGATGAACACATCGAGCATCCCATCTTGCAAGCTGGCGTCTGGTGCGAGCTTCTCGAAGCCGCCTACGGAATTGCTGTTGCAGATGAGGAACATCATGACTTCCTCATTCATGTTCATCTCTTCAGACCGGATGATAAGCTCGACTGGCTGGAATCTGGGCAGCATCTCGAATCCTTTAATATAATAAGCCAACTGGCCGATCATGGTCTTCAGCTTGCTAGGCACTTCATAGGTCAGCTCGGTCATCGACCCGCCGCCCGCTATATTAATAAAGTAACGGGAATTGATCTTCCCCACATCGATCGATTGTGTATATTGCTGCAGAATGAGATCGCAAGCGAACTCCCAGTTCCGCGGGATACCCAACGCTCTAGCAAAATCATTCGTAGTCCCAAGCGGCAATATCCCCAGCGCAGGCCGATTCTTCTTCTCGGCAATCCCGTTGATGACTTCGTTCAGTGTACCATCCCCGCCCGCGGCAATGATAATATCGAAGCCCCGCTCCACTGCATCTGCCGCAGCCAAAGTCGCATCGCCCTCACCCATAGTGGCGTGAGTAGACGTCTCTAATCCCCCTTGCTCCAGACGCTGCAAAATATCATGCAGACGCTTCTTCATCTCTTCCCTGCCTGATGTAGGGTTGTAGATTAATCTTGCTCTTTTGTTCATTCACCCAGTCCCCCCGACTATAACCTTCAACGATTATCTTATTATTGCTCTTTACCCGTTTCCACTGCTTCTAACCCTTTAATCCGCTCCGTTATTTGCCGCTCCATCCATTTCGATACAAGCGGATGCGGCAGCATAGCCTGACCATTATATCGATATGTATACCCATTAAGCCGCTTTGGAATGACTTGATCTGTAAAATAACCTGCACTTAAGAAAAGGGGAGCTACCAGCACGTCCGCATCTTCGCTCAATCTCTCCATATATTGTCCCGTCTGATCCGGCAGCAGCATGGCCCCTTCGGCGCCTGCAAACCCGCCAAGCTTCTTAAGCCGCTCAGCAATGCGATCCAATCCATGTCTCCACTTGTGATGAAAGCCTTCCTCCGCACTGCCATGACCCACGACCATTATGGTCTCCCGTTCCGGCTGAACCGATAAGGTGGCGATTTTATCCATCAACATCCTGGCTACGAGATCCGGGTCACCATCCATGGTCTCTCCAAAATAAACCCGCGCCTGCACACGGAACAGCTCCAAATCAGTCTCTAAGGAAGCCTCTGCTATAACGCCAAGCGCAAACTGGATTTCATCTATATGCGTACTTCCTGATGAGACGAACAACGGGACTACAAGCAGATCCGTCACGCCCTGAGCCTCCAGAGCATCTATCCCGTCCTGAATCAATCGATCCTCCACAATCTCTAGAAAAGAGCAATAAATCGGCACCCCATCCGGTAGTTCAACCGATTGAACCGCATCGTCGACAAGCTCTACCCATTGCTGACTGCGCGAACCGTGGCTTATGACCAACACACCGAATTTCCGCAAACAGCACGCCCCCTATCATCCTAACTGCCGTCCTCACCCTTTTCACACCGCAACAACAGTCAATCCCTGTACCCAAAAAGAGCTAGTCAACCGCCTCTACAGCCTCTAATAGCAACACTTTTGATGCCCTTGCAGTCCATCCTCAATCTGCCAATCATTCTGTTACCTTCATGCTATCGAAACGGCACACCAATGTCAATTTTCCTCATAGAGGTCACTATCTTCCAGTCCGCTTTCACTCTCCCTATGCAGCATTTCCTGCTGTACCGTCTACACAAAAGTCTATTTCTCGGCATACAAAAAAGGGCTGCGGCCATCTTTCCACCGCACACCCTATGCATTTCAAGTACATCTCCTACCAGTCGCCTGCCAAAAAGTCACTTACAACTCTACCTTCCCAAACGCTCCAAAGCCAACTTGTAACCATCATTCCCATAGTTCAAGCAGCGCTTGACACGAGAGATCGTTGCCGTGCTTGCCCCAGTCTCCGCTTCAATCTGGTTGTAAGTGCTGCCCTTACCGAGCATCCGTGCTACCTCTAACCGCTGCGACATGGATTCAATCTCATTCACTGTGCACAAGTCATCGAAAAAAACATAACATTCCTCAACCGACTTCAATGTAAGAACGGCTTCAAATAACTGATCAACGGATTTATTGTTAAGTTTCTTTAATTGCATGTTCTCAGCCCCTGACTCTCTTGAACTTTCTTTGCTAACCTTTTCGACACTAACTGCTATATTCCTTCCTTTAGCTGAGCATAACGTTAAAATACTTCTGCGTTACCAGACTAAATCACGCCCGCCTGACAAGAAGCCGTTCCTGGGGAAATCCCCATTTTTTCTAGGGCAAATCTCACGAAAAACGGGCATTCGTCCAATCCATCCATCTGCCTAACACATACAGTATAATAAAATATTGTTGCAAAGTGAAGCAAGGCCTTCTACAGAGTGGAACCATTAACCTTTGGGAAGACCCTGAAAAACTAATAAAAAAGGGTTGTGAAACCAGTGAGTGACAATCAGAATCAATATATTCACGGCCACGGCAGAGGGTACAATAACCAGCAAATGCATCGCAACAGCTACCCTTCGTATCCCGGCAGGCCCAATCTAGGTCCAGGCGGCGCCCCCTACGAAAGTCAACTGCCTGCGGTCATCCAGCCGCAATCCTTAGTTCCCATTTCCCCTCCCGCTCCAACAGGCGGCGGTGGACTTGGAGGAATGCTTGGCAATCTGAACCTAAGCAACTTCAACTTCAAAGATATCAAAGGTGTCATCGACCGCATGGGCGGAATCGAGGGCGTCGTATCCACGATGGGGAAAGTGCAGAAGATCATGTCTCAGATCCAACAGATGCAACCGATGATCAAACTGCTACTCAACTCCTTCTCCAAAGCCAAATCAACAGATAGCAATGACGACTACGCCCCCAGACGCCGCCGCAGACGCAGAAGACGCCGCCGCCTTTCAAGACCTCTGAATCCAGCCAGCAGCAAAAGACGCCCAAGGAAATAATGACGCCGCATTAGCCGAACTCTGTACACACAACAATCGACATAACAGCTTTTTAGAAAATAGCGGAACTGGCTAAAGCTGGCTTTCGCTATTTTGTCTGATACTTGCTTAATCGCATTGGAACTGAATGTGTTAATGCCATTTAGTACTTCCGAGGTATTCCTAGGTACTCAACCGGCAGATTTACTCCATTTTCAGCTGTTTACTCTCACCTTTAAGTACCTCCCAGGTACCTATTCAACTACATTTGCTGCTATGAGTTCTATTAAGTACTTCCGAGGTACTTATCCGGTGGATTTCAACCTATTTCAGTGGATACGCTCACCGTTAAGTAACTCCCAAGTACCTAATCAACTGCTCTGGCATCCTTTAGCATCACTTAAGTACCTTCGAGGTACTTAAGTTCTAGTTCTTAAAGCTCCAGTACACCCAAAGCGAGTGCCGCGACCTATTATAACTCTCAATTCGGTACACAGCTGATAAATGTAGGTTTTACAGTAAAAATTGAGATCTGCGCAATAATCGAGTTGCAAAAAGAAAGCCAGAGGACGATTAGTCCCCTGGCATTTCCTCGCAACTGCGCTCGCACTGCTGCTTTGCTCTGCACTGCCCTCACACTGATCTTGCACTGCTCTCGCAACTGCCCACGCACTGCTCCAACCCTACGCCTACCCCTAAACCCAACCGCGCAAACGGCTAGCTTCCGCATACTTCTGCACGCCGACCATATAAGCGGCAAGGCGCGGAGTGATTTTGCGGGACTTGGCCATGTTCAGCACCTTGTGCACCGCTTCCACCATCTTCAGCTCCAGCTTGCGATTCACTTCTTCTTCCGGCCAGTAGTAGCCCTGGTTGTTCTGCACCCACTCAAAGTACGACACGGTAACACCGCCTGCATTGGCCAACACATCAGGGACGACCATTACGCCCTTCTCATGAAGGACAGCCGATGCCTCGAGTGTCGTAGGTCCATTAGCGGCTTCCACGATCATCTTAGCTTGGATGTTGTTCACATTATCGATTGTGATCTGATTCTCCAGAGCCGCCGGCACGAGCACATCACACGGCAGAGCCAGGAACTCTTCATTGGTCAGACGATTCGGGAACAAGCTGGTCACGCTGCCGAACGAGTCACGACGGTCCAACAGGTTCTGGATATCGAGCCCATCCTGGTTATATATACCGCCGTTCACATCGCTGATCCCAACTACCGTTGCTCCCCACAGATCCAGAATCTCAGCCAAGTAGCTTCCTACGTTACCGAAGCCCTGGATACAGACCTTCAGCCCCTTAAGTCCCATCCCTTGTACCGCAGCAGCTTCACGCAGGGCAATAGCTACCCCAAGTGAGGTCGCTTTCTCCCGGCCCTGGGATCCGCCCAAGACGAGCGGTTTACCCGTGATAAAGCCTGCAGAGTCGTATTCGCGAATACGGCTATATTCATCCAGCATCCATGCCATAATTTGTGCATTTGTATATACATCCGGAGCCGGAATATCTTTGTTCGGTCCTACGATCTGACTGATGGCACGTACATAACCGCGTGCTAGACGTTCTACCTCAGGCAAGGACATCTGGCGCGGGTCGCATATGATCCCGCCTTTACCTCCGCCGTAAGGCAGATCGAATATCCCGCACTTCAGGGTCATCCAGAGAGACAACGCCGATACTTCCTCGGCCGTCACGTTAGGATGGAAACGAATGCCGCCCTTAGTCGGACCTACTGCATCCGTATGCTGGGCACGGAAGCCAGTGAACACCTTGGACTTGCCGTCATCCATCTTCACTGGAATGCGAACCGTCATCAGCCGAAGCGGCTCCTTCAACAATTCATAAAAGCTTTCATCGAATCCAAGTCGGTCAAGTGCCTCATGAATGACACTCTGGGTAGATTGAAGCACATCATTGCTTAATGCTGGCTTACTCGCACCCATTACAATACGTTTGTTTGCCCCACTGCTCATCTCTTCACCTTTTTTCCCAATAATAAGTACCTATCCATCTGGTAGGCGTGCAGCATAAGTATAATTCCTACACTACCAGTTAACGATACCTCACATGCTATGTCAAGTGCATAACGATTAATTCCGCTTCTGAACAGTCTTTCGCACACTTCCACGGTATTCCACGGTCTTAGTGTACCCAGCGAATCAACTAATATAAGTCTCGCAAAGCGTCCTCAATAAAAGGGAACTGAAAGGTGAACCCATGCTCCTGCGCTACCCATGGCAGCACCTTTTGCCCGGTCAGCACCAAGACTGACATCTCGCCGAACAATAGCTTAAGAGCCGCCGACGGTACGGGCATCCAATGAGGCCGATGCATAGCGCGTCCAAGCGCTTGCCCGAACTGATCATTGCGAACTGGATTCGGAGCTGTCGCGTTCACTGGACCTGAGATATCTTCCCGCTCTATACAGTGGCGAATGAGTCGCGACATATCGTCGATATGAATCCAAGACATCCATTGCCGACCAGCGCCTACACGTCCGCCTACACCCATTTTGTAAGGAAGCGCCATCTTGGGCAAAGCCCCTCCATCCGTTCCGAGCACTAGCCCCACGCGAAGCTTGACCAGACGTGTCCCGCGAATATGATCATCTGCTGCCTGCTCCCATACTTCAATAACCTCCGTGAGAAAATCGGTGAGCCGCTTCGGACTTCTCTCATCATATGTATCGGTCTCCGAGCTGCCGTAGATCGACATGCCGGAACCGTTAATTACCACCTTCGGCTTCACCTGCAAAGCTTCGACCAGCTTGCCCACTCGCTCCGCTGCATCTAATCGCGACTGGATAATGCGCTGTTTGGCGGCTTCCGTCCATCGCTGATTGATCGTTTCCCCTGACAAATTCACGATGGCGTCGAACCCTTCTAACCGATCCTTTTGAGACAGCAGATCATTCCACGTAATTACAGGTATTTCGTTGCGCCCGTTCCCGATTGCATCATGTCCTTTATGGGATCTTGAGATAAGCACGACTTCATCGTTTTGCTCCAACAAATAACGAATGAGATGTGTCCCTATAAACCCGCTTCCTCCAGCAACCGCTATCTTCATGGCCTCCACCGCCTTTGGCTCGAATATGCTGCTTCACCCCTTCAGTGTACCATATATTCTCAATTCATTAGTTAGGCGAAACCGTGACAAAGCTCGCGAACCAACACTAACCTGCCTCCTCAGTCAAAAATAATAAAAGCCCTGATGACCTCTGTTGCGAGGGTTCAGGACTTAGTATTCTAGAATTTTATAGACGAATGCACCCTATTTCAACGTCTTATAGAAGTAGTACGATATAGCGAAGGTCGACACCGGAATAGAAATGATGACGACAAAAGTGGCAGTTGCCGCGTATTCAGCAGGAAGCAAGGCCGTCGCGGCCAAGAGCAACCCTCCGAAGAAAAAGATTTTACCGCTTACCGCATGGGTCTTGATCCATACTTGTTCATTAGCGAGCGTCCACGGGGTACGCACCCCTACAAAATAATTATGCTTGAATCGAGGCATCACATTGCCGATTACAACGAACAATCCTCCGACTAACAGGGGCACGACTCGATCCATAGGAACGTCATACCCAATTGCGTAAGCCAGCATCATCCCCTGTACGGCCATCAACAGTACCATCGAAGCAATCATCGTGACATCCAGCCCGCTCTGGAAACGGACGTAGTTCTTTTTCTTTGGATCGATCTTCGGCAATAGGCGCATTAGCAGATACAGCACAATCATCAGAGCGGGAGCGAACGAAACGGCATATCCTCTGGAGGCAAAGCCATCCGGCTCCCCATTAACTCCCCAGTGAATCGTCATCTCTTCCGGCAGTTGAGGAAAAACCCACGCTGTGAAACCCACTGTAATAAGCACCAACAGCAAAGCAATCCAGTCTTTTCTTTTCATTGAACATCCTTCCCCTCTTTGTTAAATTGAAGCACCCACTTCAGTAAATCCTGGAATACCGTAGTGTTGAGCGAATACATCATATGCTGACCCTGCCTCTCGTCCCATACGAGATCTGCTTGCTTCAGCAAGTTCAAGTGATGCGAAATGCTGGGCTTACTCATCTGAAAATGATCGGCAATCTCTCCAGCCGTCATATCCTTCTCCTTCAACAGATCAAGAATTTTGCGCCTGGTAGGATCAGATAGCGCTTTGAACGTATCATTTAAGGCCATACCGCCCTCCTCCTTCTCCTCCTGATCATTCTCAATCACAATTGCAACTCCACTCATTTATATATTTAGATAATTATTTAAATATCTATCTTTAGTTAATCATGGTTCTTATTTGTGTGTCAAGACGTCATTTGTTCTTTTCCTTTCATAAAAAAACAAAAAACCGCAGCAAGACCTGAACAGTCTCAGCAAACGGTTTGTAACTGCCATTCTACATATATGTGCCTCATCACCCTATTGGACAACGAACTGCAGAAAATCCAGGATCGCAGCGATTCCTCCGCCAACTGCGATAGCAACGATCGAATACATGTTGAACCAACCCCTTACTTCGGCTAAATGTTCGGTTTGTATCGATTAGTATGCCCTGCTTTTCAGCCCATTAGTCCATTGCAGCTTGCTTTAACTGACGGCTGTAGACGGATTGCTTTTGCTTTTCGCCAATTTCAAGTAGCCGTAGACGTTCTGCATTTCGCTATCCTCCACGAACCGCAGGCGAATCGATCCGGACGCTTCCAGAATGTATGATTTCAGTGCGGTTGCGCCCCCGCCGATTACGAAGAAGCATTGAATATCCGGGTACTTCTTCCACCGTTTCTTGATCAACTCTACAATACGGTGGGCCGCACGGGAGAAGTATTGATCCACGATCGGTTTAATGTCTGCTTGCCCTTCGCCAATACGTTGGATCGTGAATTCCCGTTTCTTGATTCGCTGCACAAGCTTGGCGCGGCTCTGGAAGCGATACCCGTACTGATCCTCAACATCCCTAATAATGGGATCCAGGTATGTAGCCAGCCCCATTTGCTCTCCTGTGCTGAATTGATTATCGATGCTCATGCGTTTCAATACCGGAAAATCTGTAGTAAGCGCACCCATCTCACATATTCCGATACAGCCGTAATATAGCTCCTCGTCCTTCACTTGCAAGTTATCATAAGTGGCCATGTTATACAGGGCGGCTGCCCCTTCGATCGATACTATTGCCTGACGGATGATCACTCTAACCTTGCGACCTCTTAGCTGCGGGGTGGACAAGAAGGTAACTTCATGTTCGCCAACTAACCGTTCTTCAAAAGCCCGATGAAAACGAGCATACGTCCGTACAGGTAGACCCGTTCCAATTATGTATTCCACTTCATCAGTGGAGCTAAACCCGGAGGTACCGAAGGACTGGGACATTAGTCCCGCATAAGCAAGTGCTGTCAACGCAACAATTAGAGATTGATCCGACAACGCTTTATTATCTGTCTCTTCGAGCTCCATGCTGTCGTCGTTCTCTGTTGCGAGCAATCCGACGAAATATCGTTGGTTGTTCTTTGCTAGCCGTGGACTGTGGATCATTACATCCATCGCTTTGAGCGGGGAATCCTCTTCCTGCAAAATGTGCCGTTCGTAGCCTGGAGCCACGATATTAGGGACCACAATCGGTTCCTGCACACCGTCCAAAGCAATCTTGATACTATCATTTCCGACATCTATACCCGCTAGCTTAATCATGAACTATTCTTCCTCTCACGGAATATGCCATAGTACTTACTTGCATGAACATTTCGACTATTTATAGGGAAAATCCTCTTTTATTCGCCAATAAATAACAAAAATAGGTCCTAAGTCAGGGAGGGTTTTCCAGTCTAAATGACGAATACAGAAGTCAAGCTAATTCATTTATCCGGCATGGAGTTGAACGATGAAGAAGAAACGACTGAAATGGCTTTACATGCGACTTACCTTTATGGTTCTAGCCGATGCTACAAGCAAGGTTGTTCGCTTTCGCATACCGGTTTGGACATTTATTGCAGTAGGTGTTGGATTAACCGCCTTAATATCTATGACACTTGCTTTCTATACAGGACAGACACGCAGCATCGACACGAATCAACGGCTCAAAGGGGAGTTATCGGATCAACGGCAAGAGTATCAGATCACTGTATCCGAGAAAAATGAAACGATCGAGCATTTGCAGCAGGACCTAATCCGTTTATCCCAGCAGGCTGAAGATGTAAAAGGCAAGATCGAACAGTTGAAGAAGCTAGAGAATGAGATGAAGACCATGACAGGTGGAGTGGCGCAGGGCGGAACTGCTGCAGGCTCTGGTTCTACAGGTACCGTGATAACCTCATCTGCAACACATCTTGATCCTAAAGATCAGGTTCAGGGAATAGGCGGCGATTCCAGATCAGTCACGAACCATGATATAGATCATCTGGTGTCCGCTGCAACAGAGAGCTTCGTTAGCTTGAACTCGGAGATGACTGGATTGTTCGGCAGCATCACCCAGACCCTTCATCTGGTGGAAGAGGCCCAGCAGAAACTTGCGGTGACCCCAACGATCTGGCCGACAACATCGCAGAGGATTTCCTCCGTGTTCGGAATGAGAATCGACCCTTTTACCCGCACTCCAAGCTTTCACAACGGAATTGATATTGCCGGCAGCTATAACGACCCTGTGTATGCTGCAGCCGATGGAGTAGTCGTGTCGGTCGGGTGGGACTCCACAGGCGGTAACAATGCGATTATCGAACATACAAGCGAGCTGCGGACTCGTTATATGCACATGAGCAAATACATAGTCTCCAAAGGAGACATCGTTAAGAAAGGCCAGCAGATTGGATATGTAGGTTCGACCGGGCGAAGCACCGGCAACCATCTTCATTACGGCGTCATCAAGAACGGTGAGACGATAGATCCGCGCCCCTACTTGAAAACAGCGAGAAAGGAAGAATCCTGATGTTCAAGAACAAATCATCGAAGATGAATCCTAATACTACGGATACTTTAATCGGCGAAGGCAGCGTATTCGAAGGTAAGATCAAGTCTGACGCCAGCATCCGCATCGAAGGCCAAATTACAGGCAATGTGGAGAGCGCTGGGGATGTCACCGTGGGGGAGAAAGGTGTTGTGAAGTCGAACATCACCGCTCGCAATGTGATCATCGCCGGTACCGTGCACGGCAATCTGCAGACCAAGGGCAGCGTACGCATCATGTCGTCAGGCCGGCTGTACGGCAATACGACCGCGCATTCCCTCGTCATTGACGAAGGCGGCATCTTCCAAGGCAACAGCCGCATGGACGTGAAGTCAGGCGAGGAGGAGCGCACGAAGACTGTGGAGCATCAGCACCAGCCTACGGCAGCGCCGGGGTTCTCGTCGAGCTATAGCAGCTCGCCTTCGCCTTTGTAAGTGATAATCAAGAAGCCTCCGCACCCACTGGAATTAGTGGATTTGGAGGCTTTATTTAGAGTATAGAAACTTAAAGTTTCTGGAGTTGAGCCGAAGGTGTTTAATTTTTGTACAGTAGAACGGAGACTCCGCTTTAGTGGTGACTCAAAGGGTGGATCGATCGCTATAGAGCGGAAAATCCGCTTTAGAGGTGACTCAGAGGGCGGAGCGATTGCTATAGAGCGGAAAATCCGCTTTAGACGGTGACTCAGAGGGCGGAGCGATCGCTATAGAGCGGAAAATCCGCTTTAGAGGTGACTCAGAGGGCGGAGCGATCGCTATAGAGCGGAAAATCCGCTTTAGAGGTGACTCAGAGGGCGGAGCGATTGCTATAGAGTGGAAAATCCGCTTTAGACGGTGACTCAGAGGGCGGAGCGATCGCTATAGAGCGGAAAATCCGCTTTAGAGGTGACTCAGAGGGCTGAACGTGCATAAATCGACTCGAAGATGAAACGCAGGTTGTACGAAATCGTAACTCTTTCCAGAACCATCAAACAGATGAGGGCAGGAAGGTGGAGTGGAGAAACGAAGTGTTTGCCTCCCGCGTTTGGAATCCTACCTCTAAAAGTATAATCAAAGGAATCCAAACACAACAGCAATCGTAGCCCACCTTCATGCTCTCCACGCGCCAAACTGAACTCAATCAACAGCAATCGTAGCCCACCTTCATGCTCTCCACGCGCCAAGCTGAACTCAACCACTAAGTGTCGTTTTTTTCCTACCAACCTACCCAAACTTCCACCCGTTCAAGCTCAGGCACCCATGCTGATACCCTTTGTAGATGCGTCGTCCTCGTCGCTCCGCTTCCCCAGAACCCATACAGATCAATAGCGGGGCCAAGTGAGCTTTACAAGGCGTCGCTTCCTTCACCAATGGGGCACGCTTCTCATAATCGAACAAGCTCTCCAGATCCCACAGCTGGATCCTCTCCTCCAACCAATCATCGAAGCGAATCGCTTCGGCCTGCATAGACTTGCTTGCAGGATCAAAAGCTCCCGCCGGCTGCTTGGCTGTCACCGTTCCACCTGAACCTATCAGCAGCACACCCTGATTCCTCAAGCCGCGAAGAGACCGACCCGTCCGATAATGCTCCTCCGGCACCAGTCTATCGTTCACAGATAGAGCTACAACCGGGATATCAGCAGCTGGATACATCAGACTTAGCAAAGTCCACGCCCCATGATCCAAGCCGCGTTGATCGTCGATTTCGGCCCGTATACTGGCTGCTTCCAGCCGCCTCTGTATATCTAGACTCAATACAATGTTACCCTTCGCCGGGTATTTGAAGCTGTGTAATTCTTCTGGAGCCTGTTCATAATCATGAAGGGTCCTGAGCTGGGCGGCCCCTGATACTTGTTGAACCGGATTGTTCCAGTGGGCGCTTACAATTATGATTGCTTTTGGTTTGGGAAGTCTGGCAGACACATTCTTAAGAAACTCAGTGTACCGAGTGCGCTCCAATATGAGAGATGGTGTCCCATGCGTGAGGAATAACGATGGCATCGACATTGTATGGTGAGCAACTCCTTTTCAATCCCGCTGTTTGCTTCATTCTATGCTCTTTGATTATTTTTTGATAAGTTTCAAGCTAAGCGCTTGCTCCTCTGTTAATATAAATTCCTCCTGAGGCCAAAATTCCTCCTCTTTATCTCTGCCAAAAAGACGCATGATCTCCGGCCATACCCCTTTTTCCATTGCTTCCGAAACTGTAATCATAATCTTCAACTTGAAACACCTCCTGTGGTTACTTTTGTAGCTTCTTCTGTCTGGTTAATATGCTGCTCTCCCCAAGCGCACATTACATCAAGTATCGGCTTTAGGGACCAGCCATAACCTGTTAACGAGTAAACCACTTTTGGCGGCACCTGGTCGTAGCTCGTTCTTTTAACCACGCCATCCTGTTCCAGCTCGCGTAGTTGCTGTGTAAGCATCTTCTGTGTAATGTCAGGCATTAACCTTTTTAACTCGCTTGTCCGTTTCTCCCCTTTGTCCAAATGACACAAGATGACGACCTTCCATTTACCGCCGATCACATCAAGTGTAGCTTCAACCGGGATATTGTATGCCATGGTGTGCCTCCTCACGATAAAATAGGGAACTTTTAAGTACCTATATACCTTTATAGTATCTATATCACTTCAAAGTACGTACTTACCATTATGACCGTACGCATCTATAATAACACTCAGACACCGAAAGTAAAAGCGGACTCCGGTTCACTTAAATAATAATTAGGAGGATATCATGAGCCACTCAGTAGCAAATTCAGCATCTATACAAAAAGAAAGGCTAAATACAGGGAAATGGGCGCTTCTTGCCCTTACCATCAGCGCATTCGGCATCGGAACAACGGAGTTTGTTCCAGTAGGCTTGCTTGCCTCCATCGCAGATGACTTAAATATCGGGATCACTCTCGCTGGCCTTCTTATTTCAGGTTATGCCATTGGGGTTGCGCTTGGAGCACCGATCCTCACCGCGCTTACCAATCGCATGAGCCGCAAGTCTTTGCTTATATCCCTGATGGTTATATTTATTATTGGCAATGTTGTCGCTGCACTCTCGCCGTCCTTTGAATTATTGCTCATTGCCCGATTTATTACCGCGTTCTCACATGGTGTATTTTTCTCCATTGGCGCTACGATCGCTATACAGCTTGTACCGCCGCACAAAAAGGCCAGCGCAATTGCCCTTATGTTCACCGGGCTAACGGTTGCAACCGTCACAGGTGTTCCACTCGGGACCTTTATCGGACAAGCTTTTGGCTGGAGAGCGACATTTTGGGGAGTTGCTTTACTGGGTGTTATTGCTATCGTTGCCAGCGCCGCACTTATTCCTAAGGATCTGAAACAATCTCCACCCGCCAAATTCTCGGATATGCTTCGACTGATCACGAATAGCCGATTGTTACTCGGCTTTGCCATCACTGCACTAGGTTACGGAGGAACGTTTGTTGCTTTCACCTATTTAACTCCGATTCTGCAGGATGTAACCGGGCTTAGTCACAAGGTTATTAGTATTGTCCTGCTCGTCTATGGGATTGCTGTGGCAATCGGTAACTCGGTCGGAGGCAAATGGGCCAACCATAACCCGATACGCGCATTGTTTTGGATGTTTGTTGCTCAAGCGGCCATCTTGATTGTATTGACATTCCTGATTCCATTCAAGGTGGCAGGCTTGATTGGCGTGTTTCTAATGGGACTTCTTGGATTCATGAATGTACCTGGACTTCAGTTATATGTCGTTCAACTCGCTGAGAAATACGTTCCTTCCGCAGTAGATGTGGCATCGGCGCTTAATATAGCGGCTTTTAACATCGGTATCGCAATTGGCTCCTTAATTGGCGGGGTAGTTATCGACTCCATAGGACTTGTGCATACTCCATGGATTGGGGGCTTGATGGTTCTGGCAGCCGTCGTACTCACCGGTGTTTCTGCCAAGCTTGAAAGGAAATGATCATTCGGTACCAAACACTGACATGAATTGTCGGCAAAAAGCGCAACCTAAAGGCAGGATAGTATTCCGTCAGACGATCAAGGAGGTTCACGATGAACGCAATAATCAGCTTTCTGGAGCGATATTGGTTGTCGTTAGTGCTGATTGTATTAGTGGTGATTGCGATATGGTACGTGTATAAAAGAAAGAAGAAGTTTGAGCATAATCATTTTGAGTGACATCGCATGACAGCTATATAAAAAAGAGGCACAGGATCCAGTTGCAGATCCTGTGCCTTGTATTCATTTATACTAAAGCTTTGAGAGCGTGACCATTGCTGCTGCGGTCGGTTTAATAATTTCTCAGCTTGGACAAAAGAAAGTCATATCGCCCGGAAGCCAGCTCCGCCTCTCCGCCGGAGAATGCCAGTGTTCCGGCTCCCTGGGCATCGACGACAGACAGGCAACTGGCAATAAGCATTCTATCCAAGTTCAGCTGGGCGGTCATAGCGGTGGGAATATCCAGCGCCAGACGGATTACGGTGTCGGACGCTTGCTGAATGCGTTCCCAGCGGACCCGGATTAGACCGCGGACAGTGGGCACGACGGCCTCGGCGAAGCGGAGTCCTTCCGGAACAAAGGGCTGGATCGCCACCTCGGCAAACCCTGGAGACATCGCTCGGATCCCAGTCACGTATTCCTGCAGAAGCCGAAGGGGATACCCGTTCCAGGCATGACAGTGCGAATTTTTGTCGTCCCAGCCCTCCCAAAGGGTCTTAGCTCCTTGGCGGATCATAAATCCCCACCCTGGATACTGCTCGCGCGCAATTAGCCGAAAAGCTTCTTCCGCCTTGCCGTTCTCGAACATGGCACGCAGCATAGGAAGCGACAACACGGTACTCGCCCCCCACTCCAAACTGGCGATATAACCGGCGACAACAGACACATCCGCCTTCGGAACCAACCCGGCATACAGCGCCAGTCCGTTCACGCCCTGGTGCGCCGCAGTAGAGCCGAGGCAATCTACGTAACGTTTCCGCCCAGCATCATACAGATGCTTGACGATGCTGCGGCCGAGATGGTTTGCACGGCGGTTATATGCCATTCCATCGGCTTTGCATCCGGTTAGCGCAGCCGCATTGGCTACGATTCGAGTGGCCTGAACCAGCTTGATGTTCTGAACCGTCAGAAATTCCGAGTTATGATCGACGGTCGGATACGGCCAATCACTGATATGCCAGCCTTTGCCGACCGGCACCAGTCCCGTCTTCGGATCCGCTGTGCAGAGAAAATATTCGACCATCCGTTTGGCCGTTTCGTAATATCGCTCCAGCACCCGGATATCCCCACTATTCCAGTACAATTTCCACAGCAGCGTACAGAAATGCAGATCCCACTCCGGGATTTGCAAATGAAATTTCGGATCATCGTAATTAGTCGGATAAACGAAAGGGAACGTTCCGTCTTCCAATTGGGAGTCGGCGAAATCACTGAGCACCTTTTCCAGCGTGGCACGCGCTTCAAAATTGTAGAGCATCGCCTCCGCCTGCAGATCGGAATCGGCCAGGTACTGCGCCTGCTCCCGGTGCGGACAGTCGACCGTCTGACCCAGCACGTTGTTTTTCTGCGTCTGGATGGCGGCGGCGAAAAATTCGTTCAATAGCTCATTGGAGCAGCGGAAACTTCCTACGGATGCGATGTCTGTGTGGGCGAAAATGATTTCCACATGTTCGCCCGGAACGAGCGGTTTCGGATATCCGGTGACTTCTACATACCTGAAAGCCTTGTAGGACAAGTCGGGCTGCCAGGTTTCCATCTCCTCGCCCCGCATCGTATATCGGTCGTAGTGCATGTCATTTTTTTCATTACACACATTGTGTTTCACGAAGCCGCTCTCGTCCAAATCCTCGGAATACCGCATCTGCACCGTAACGCCGGAAATGCCTGCCAGCCGGATTCTTGGCCATCCCGAGACGATTTTTCCAGTGTCGAATACCAGTCTCCCGGTTCGAGTGCCCGGTGGAGTAATTTCCTGGGGCACGATGACGTCCTCGATCGCCCCCTCCGGGATCTCCTGCCATTTCATCGGCCAGTCGGCCTCGGGAATTCGGGCAATCACCGCTTTTCGGCATGCTGCCTTGTCTAAACCGGGAAGCTGCCAGTCCAGCACAAGCTTGCGCGCATCATAGTCCTCGATGGCGGACATCTTGCGGTTCTGCTGGTAAGGCATGCTTGCCGGGCGGGGAATTTCCTTAAGCGTCTCCCAAGACGTGTCCGTTTTTGAGGTCTGCCTGGTTCCGTCCTCATATGTCGCTTCCAGCTGCAGCCGGAAGCCAGGAAGGCCATTAACATAATTTTGTCCTGAACCACCCAGATAATGGGCAATAGCGCTTACACAGTTGTCCCCGCTTTGCAGAAGGGCAGTCACATCATAGGCCAGATAATATTTGCGCTTCAGCGGATTTGTCGGGGCCGGGGAACCAAATCCTCCGATCCTCGTGCCGTTTACGAACACCTGTGCAGTGTTATGGGCGGACACGAAAAGCTTGGCGTATGCGATCCCCTTGTTCACAACGATTTCTTTGCGGAAATAGGCATAATCGTTCATCAAGACCTGCTGCGATCTCCAAATCCACCGCGCCTTCCAATCCTCGGGATATAACCCGGTGTCGAAGCAGGCAAGTACCGATTCGCATCGTTGACCGGAAGTGCTCCAGACCGCAACCTTCCACCAGTATCGCGACGCGCCTTTTAAGCGGGGACCGGCATAATCGGCGTGAAGCGACTGGTTGACGCGCTTGCCGCTGTCCCATATATCCGCCTGTCCCCTCTCCAGCAGCTGCCGATCCGACGCTACCCATACCCGTGATGCTCGGTTCTTCATTCCCCCGTCCTCACTCTCAAGCATCCAGGAGAATCGGATCCGGTCGTTATCCACACCAGATGGCTTCTCTATATCGTCCACCCGCAAGCAGTTCACCAGAAAAGGGGTGCGATGCCCCGTCTTGTTTTCGAATGCAGCTTTGCTCATGGTCAATCTCCTCTTAGCAGCAGCCTTCTACTTTTAATTTATCCCATTAATAAACTTCAATTTCAGCAAACTGCATTCTGTAGGTGTTGCCATCATTGGGATTCGGCCTTAAACTGGTACCTTCTATCTTGACATACCTGACTGCAGACTGGGCGGCAAAGCTAAAGGATTGTACAGCATTGCCTGGTTGAGCATAATTGGTCTGCGTAACCACAGTTGTCCAGTTGGTATTATCATTGGACACTTTAATGGTGAAGTTAACGGGGAATCCGGCACCTATTTGTCCAGTATCATTTCTTGGATAAAGGTCAACTTTGCTGATCCGGCTGCTTCCCTCAAGATCTACTGTAATAGATTCGGTATGGTTGGCAGTCAGGCTGCTGCTACTGGTCCAGCCTAAGGATGTACTAGTTACGGATGACCTTATTCCATCCGTTGCCGCAGCAGCACCCCAGCCTATTTTATGCTCATAGGAACTTGTTGAGGCAGCGGGTCCGCCGGCTGCCATGTTGCCTCCGAAGGCTCTGATTTCCGCGAACTGCATTCTGTATTTGTTTGATTCATTCGGATTGGGCCTTAAACTAGTACCTGTAACTTTTATATATCTGGCTGTCGTAGCTGCAAATCCAAAGCCTTGCGGTGAATTGCCGGGTTGTGAGTATCCTGTCTTTGTAACAACCGTTGTCCAGTTTACATTATCGGTTGAAGTTTGAATGGTGAAGTCTACGGGGAAGCCCTGTCCAACGTTTCCGGAATCGTTTCTGGGATAAAGATCCACCCTGCTGATGCTATTGTTTTCGCCCAGGTCTACAGAAATCCATTCGGTATGGTTAGTTGTAAGGCTGTTGTTGCTGGTCCAGCCCATATCTCCCGCTGCCGAGCTGATCGAATCATTTACAACATAATTCTTGCTCCAATCGGCTGTATTAAGATCACTTGATACTGTAACCGTTCCATTCAGAACAACGTTTTCAGCAGATGTGTCATCATTTGCAAGATTTTGTGGTATAACGAAGGAGTCTACGATCTTGGCCGTATTATCAAATACGGTCACATATATATTATTAGTTGTTACTCTTACTTTGGCCAGCTGGTTTTGACCTAATACCATATTATGGAAGTCATTGCCTGCATACCCGGGATAATAATGCGCGAGAACATGATTATGTCCTGAAAGCACCAAATGTACGCCTGCATCGTTTGAGGCATCATACCAGTCAGCCATGTAATTATAACCAGATGCTGAAGCAGCCTGGAAATATCTTTTATGAGTGAATACGATTTTAAACGGTGAATTTTGGAATGAAGAACTGTTAGTATAATTCTGATACCAGATAAATTCATTATTAACATACTCTTCACTGGCTGTCAGACCTCCAAAAGCAGGAGCATTATCAGCTTTATCCTCGCCTCCATCTACATTGGCAAAGCTGGCGGGACCATGAGTAAATCCATGATAAAACTCACCTGAAGTATTAGGAAAATAATGATAAAGATTTCTACTGAACTGCCCTCTCATATCGTGGTTACCCTTGCTGAATACAATTGGTTTCGCAGAAGAAGTATTAGTAACAAGAGGATCCAAAAAGTTGGTAAACAGCTGTGATTCCGAGTCAAGATAATTAAAGGCATCTCCGGCATGCATGACGAAATCTGCGTTATTCCAATCAACCATGCCCAGGAGAGTATCAATAGCACCAGGATCATCATGAGTATCCGTTATGTAATAAAACGTAAAATCAGTTTTGGTATCATCAAAGGTGGTAAAATTAAAGCTGGAACTGGTAATTTTGGTGCCCAGAACAGGATAATTAGGACTCCAACTGGTAACCGGAGTGGAAACTACACGATAATTATAGGTGGTACCCGGTGAAAGACCGGTTAACCGAACTTCATGTCTTTTCCCTATTGTAACCAAACCATTGGCTACTTCCGTCTTACTATTGTTAAAGCTTCCTCCTGTGCCATACTCGACTTTACCTGATGCATTAACATCTGTAAACCACACAATAATTACAGAATCTTCTTTCATATCGACTAGATATGGACCATGATTGAAGGTTGCAGCAAAAGCCGGTTGTACAAACTGAAATTGAAATAACAGGATACTAACCATTAAGACAAAGGAAATGAATTTTGCTTTTATACTCATATTTTACCTCCATTATAAATACCTTTGTGACTCTGAATCATACCGGCTTTCAACTACATCCATGTTCCATTGGATTTGAACGCTTTTACCCCTTTACGCTGCCAAGCACTATCCCCTTTATGAAAAATTTTTGCAGGAAGGGATAAACGAGCAGAATCGGAAGAGACCCTAAAAAAATCTGCGCTGCCTTCGCGGTTCTGTCTGAGATTTCATTAAGCTCTGACAGTGAGGAAAAATTCGTAAAATCTTGGGCGATGATTACGGACCTTAAGTAAGTCTGAAGCGGATAATCCGCTGTGGATTTCATGAGAATCATCCCGTCGAACCAAGCATTCCAATGTCCGACGACTGTAAATAAGGAAATGGTTGCGAGTGCAGGCAAGGATAGAGGGACAAACAGTTTCCACATGATGGTCCAATGACCGGCTCCGTCAATAAGAGCGGCCTCCTCCAGCTCTTTCGGCAGACCGCGAAAAAAATTGAGGAGCAAAATAACATTAAACACCGGTACCGCACCTGGAATGACTAAAGCCCAAATCGAATTAAGCAATCCCGTTGCCTTGATCGTCATATACCAAGGGATCAGTCCGCCTCCGAACAAAATGGTGAACACAAATATCCAGACATACAACGTTCTCCATTTAAATACTGACGTTTCCTTAGACAATGGGTAGGCGGTGATGATCGTGAGCAGCATATTGACGCCCAGGCCTAAAACGACACGTTCCAATGTAACGCCCATCGACTGTAAGAATGCCGGCTTGCTGGATATGAACTTGTAGGAACTCGTAGTAAAGTCAATCGGCCAAAACGTTACTTCCCCCGCCGATGCTGCCCAGCTGGAGCTGAATGATACCGCCAATATGTGAACCAAAGGCGCCAGACACAGAAAGGATAACGTAATCAGAAAAGTATAGTTAAAGGCGACAAAAATAAGCCGGCTAAAACTCATCCGTTGAACCAAGAGGCATCATCCTTCTATCAAAAGATTCGGTAGTTCGCCAAGCGGTAAGCAAGATAATACGATATCGAGATCAACAAGAGCGAAACTACCGATTTGAATAGTCCGACCGCAGTTGCAAGGCTATATTTCCCTTCAATCAACCCCATCCGATAAACCATCGTATCGATGATGTCTCCACTCTCATACACCGATGGGCTGTATAGATTAAAGATTTGATCGAAGCCGGCGTTTAGCACACTTCCCAGACTTAATGTCAACATAAGGATAATGATCGGAGCCATTCCCGGAAGGGTGATGTGCCAGGTTTGCTTCCACCGGTTTGCGCCGTCGACGATAGCCGCCTCATAAAGGGAAGGATTAATGCTCGTCAGAGCCGCCAAATATATGATGGTGGAAAAACCGAAATCCTTCCATTGGTCGGATATGACCATGACATAAGGGAACCATCGGTTGTCCCCGAGAAAAAGAATAGGCTCTACACCGAGAAAAACTAAAAAACCGTTCACGACGCCCTTTAAGGAAAGAATATCGAGCAGAATGCCGCTAAGAATGATCCAGGACAAAAAATGCGGCAAATATATAAGCGTTTGAATCCCTCTTTTTACAAACTCCTTCTGAACCTCGTTCAGCAATAGTGAGATCAGCAAAGGGAAGGTCAGGCCCGCTACAATTTTCATAGTTGCAATAAAGACCGTATTCCTGATCACCTCATACGTATCCGGCAATTCCATTACAAACCGGAAGTGATGGAGCCCTACCCATTCCGACCCGAAGATCCCTTTAGTCGGAATATAGTTTTGAAAGGCCATGGCCAAGCCGAACATCGGCCCGTAACTGTAGATGAGAACAATAACAAGCGCCGGCAAAACCATGAGATGCAAAGGAAGCTGACTGATTTTTTTGTTCGATTTCAACCGCTTGCGTCCCCTTTCTACATGGAAAATGAAGGAACCGGGATCAGATAACCCCGATCCCCGATTCCATTCCATCGTTTATTGTTGAGTTTTTAACCAATCGTTTACTTCCTGCGTGATCGCATCTCCGCCGAGTCTTTTCCAATCGGCGACGAATTTATCGAACTCGTCGAGCGGCGCGCCCATAATGATCTTGGTCGCCATTTCGATTTCCATCTTGTCGAGCGTTGCCATCTTCTCCGTCATTGTCTTTGTCGGCAATCCGTAGAACTGATTGGAGATCGCCAGATTATTCGTTACGTAATGGTTAATCGCTTTATAGGATCCTTCTGGACCGAATACATTTTTATACGCCCAGCCTTCGGGGTCGCCTGAAGCGTCAAACTTCTTCATAAACTCCAGATTGGTTTTTTCCTCCGGATTAAGCTTGGACTCATCCTTGGATTCGATCGCCTTTTTGATATTGAGATGAATTTGCAAGTTCTTCGGCGGCCAAGTGACGAAATGAGCATGTGCAAACACTTCGACCCCGTTGTTCTTGAAATAGATATCCTGCTGTGCATTTTTACCAAACCCTTTTTCAATAAAGAAGTTAGTCATCTTCATAATTGCTGCAGGATGCTTGGCACCCTTCTTTACAACATGGAATGTTCCAACTCCGGCCCCAATAATTGGTTTTGCCGGCTGGCTGTCGATTGAAGGAAGCGGAAAGGCTTTCCAATCCGAATTCGGGTCTTTTTTCTTAAGATCCTGAAAAGGATTCAGCGGGTTCCACATCGCTCCGAAATTCAACCCGACTTTGCCGGATACAATCGTTTCCACTACTGCTGCGCCGTTCTTCACGCCGAATTCCTTATCCAGCTGTCCGGCTTTGAATAATTTTTGCAGCTCTGCAAGTGCAGTCTTGTATTCCGGCAGCGTCGATCCGAAAACTAGCTTCCCGGATGCGTCCTTGATCCAGTTCCTCGGATTCGCATGATAAGCACTAAAGAACCCTGGCAATCCTGCGTAACCGCCCCCGTAAATATCTTTTGACAATGCAAGTCCGAACGTATCGGGCTTGCCGTTTCCGTCGGGATCTTGAGTCGTGAACGCTTCAGAGATTTTGAGAACGTCCGCCATCGTCTTCGGTTCAGGCAGGTTCAATTTCTTAAGCCAATCCATCCTTACCCATAGCAACTGAGCATTGTCTATAGGAGCATTAACATAAGGAATGGCCATCAGCTTGCCATTGAATGTGGATGCTTTTAGCGGAATCGGGCCGTAACCGTTAATGGTTTCTTTCGTCAAATCTGAGGCATATTTTTTATAAACCTCAGTTAAATCTTCAAGCATATCGGCATCCACCAATTGTTTCAATTGCTGCGAGTTGACGGTTATGAAATCCGGAATAGCTCCCGAGGCGAGGGTGACATTAAATTTTTGCGTGTACTCGTCCCCTGGTGTTGCGATCCAATCATATTTGACTTTAATGCCAAGCTCGTTCAAGTAGCCTTTGGTCCATACATTGTTCTCTGCCGTTTCGCCCGGCAAATACTTCGTAGTAGGACCGCTTGCCCTCGTCGTTGTGATTTCGATAGGCGGATCGTACTTTACAAATGGTCCGTCTTTCACTTCGTTTGACTTCTCGTTGCCGGGGGCAGGTGAATTCTTGGCCGAATCCCCTCCCGAGCTGCAAGCGGTTGCTATTGCGAGCAAAACAGATAATGCCAGTGTTAATGCCTTAAACCCTCTCTTTTTCATATTCATCCTCCCATTGAAATCGTTTACACTATCATCTTATCGGAGAATATAATTTGTCGGTACCGTAACATTTTGATTTTTCTGCTCCTTTCGTTACTTGTTTGCATTTTCACTTTTTTACCGATTCCCTGTACTCCTGAGGAGAAACTCCTGTTTGTTTGCGAAAAACTCTGGCGAAATAAGCAGGATTTTCAAAGCCGACGTTTCTGGAAATCTCATGAACGCGGTGGAAGGAATGCTGAAGCAAATGCCTGGCTCTCATGATGCGAAAATTCGTTATATAGTCGGTAATGCCGATTCCGGTTATCTGCTTATACAATCGGGAGAGATAATTTGCATTGAGATGCACGACTCTGGCGAGCGTGGTGAGCGACAATTCCTGTTCGATGTGTTCTTCAATATAACTGTTGATCATGGAAACGACCAGATTCGTTTTTTCATTTTGTTCGTTTTCCATGACGTGAAACAGCGCATCCGCAACACGGGTCAAATATTGGAATGCTTCCTCCGGATCGGCATGAAGGTGGATATTGGCCAGCTTCTCGACAGGTATCCCCTGTCCCGATATCTCCGCTTCTTTGTCCCATTCGTTGATTTGAGCAAGGAGCCGGATCGAAACGGAATAATAAATCTCCTGAAAAAAGACGGCTTCTCCGGATAAAGACAGCATATTCGTTTCCATTTCGTGCAGCAGATTCAAATACGGTTCTTTGTGGCCGTTTTCCAACCATGTTTCGAAGTCCGACATCCTGTTCAGCAAATGACGGACATACTGCTTATGTTCCCCGAATCTGTCCGCGCTTTTCTGCAGCTCTCTGCCTTCAATGAGCAGTGTTTCTTTGCCGAGTCCGAGACCTCTGCCTATCAGGCTTCGCAGAGATTCATATGCGGAATGGGCATGGCTCCAAGGAACCGATTGTCTTCCTGCGGCAAAAGAGACCGGTATTTGCAGGAGTTCCCGGCAAACCGTTTGAACGGTTTCCAGTGTACCGTGCACGAATCGGATTGTTTTTTCCCAATCTTTTTCGGTAATCTCCCCTTCGATCTGAATGCCTGCAGGCTGAATAAACCAAACAAGACGGGAATCGTCGACAGAAACCGCCTGAAGGATACAGAGCGAGAGCAGCTCCTGGGTAATGTTTTCAATGGCGTAGCGCAGCATGACCTTATCGGACGGCGTCATTCCTTCCTTCCAACGGTCGATTCGTCCGATCAGCAGCAGAACGGGTTTATGAAAATCTAACGGCAGATTCACTTCCCGCGCCAGCTCTAGCTTTTCGCCTTGCAGCAGTATCGTACCGTCGCAGATTCCCAGAAGCAGTTCCCGTCGCAGCATCGGCTCAGCTATCTTCAGCTGTGCCTTGGCTTTCTCCAGCACCTGCAGATTTCTTCTCTCGACTGCCGCATACTCAAGCGCGTTCCGGACGCTGTTTACGATCGCTTCCTCACTCTCGGTTTTCAGCAAATAATCTGCCCCGCCGCATCGAAGAGCCGTACGGATATATTCCGAATCATTATGAGCGGTTAAAAAAATCACTTTGCAGTGCGGCCACTGCCCGCGAATATGATCGAGAAGCTCAAGGCCCGAAATACCGGGCATCCGAATATCCGAGAGAACGATATCCACCATGATCCTGTTGAGACATTCCAGCGCCTCGTCGCCGGAATAAGCTATGTATATTTCCAAATCCATATCGGATACTTGTTTAAACAAATCGGCCATTCCATCCACGATGACAGGCTCATCATCCACTATCAGCATTCGGTACATCGATGTTCCCTCCTATTAATGGAATCCTAAGATCAACTTGCAAACCGTTCAATTCCGAGCGTGAGACCGATAGTCCCGAATCTCTGCCGAAACGGATCTGCAGCCTTCGATGCACATTGATGATCCCCGTGCTTTCGGCTGTTTGACAATCCGAATCGAGCTTGTTTTGCAGCGAATCAATAATCTCATCTTTAAGCTCATCGCCATTGTCCTCAACGGTAATCACGACCATTTTCTCCTCCAGTTGAAAAGAAATCCGGATCAGTCCGCCCTTTTTTTTGTTTTCAAGTCCGTGATGATAAGCATTTTCGATCAATGGCTGTAAAATAATGCGGGGAACCAATATCGATTCTGCTTCGGGCGGAAGTTCGTTGAACTGGGTTTCAATGCGATGGGCGAACCGAAAGCTCTGGATCTCTGTGTAGGTTCGCGCAAATTCCGTCTCTGCAGAAAGAGGCACCTCCCGCTCTCCATCCCTTGTTACGTATTGAAAGTATTTTCCCAAATACCGTGTAAACCGCATTACGCTGTCATATTGCCGACTCTTGGCTATTTGCGACAAGACAAAGAAACTGTTGTATAGAAAATGCGGATTGATCTGCGACTGCAGCTGTCTGTACTCGGATATTTGTGCACGAAGATTCTGTTCATAAACCTCCTGGATCAACTGTTTAAGCTTCTCCAGCATTTCGTTGAATTTCCTGTATAAGTAGGAAAATTCGTCATTAAAGGAATATTGCACGCTGTTATTGAAATTGCCGTTTTCCACCGAGCGGAATGCCCGCACCAATGTAACTAGCGGTCGATGGATCAACTTATAGATTAGATAGGAAAAAAATAAAATAACGAGCAGGGAAACGGCAGACAACCACCAGTACCATGTCCAGTAGTTTTGCAGCGGACCCATGACTGCGTTTTCAGGTACATAGACGAGCAAGAAGGCATTGAGCACGGACGAATATTGAAAGGCAACCATATAGCGTTTATCTGCAACTAGAAATTTATCTTCAGCTTGTCGAATACCGCCGGCTTGGTATTTTTTTATCCATTCCAGAGCGGTTTGTTTTATGCTGCTGTCCCCCCCGCTCGAAATGTCCCAACCGCTATCGCGATCGGCTAATATTGCCCCGCCTCCAGGACTTAATGTAAAACTTTTTAACACTTGAGCAATTTTTTGTTGATCGAGTTCCACTTCAATTCTGAACATCAGATTCCGGTCCTCATAAGCAGTTGCTCCCGTCACAGCAACGTCAGGATAAGAATAGCGAATGACCAGCCGTTCATCGACCAACTTCGGCAGAATTGGTCCCCGTTGAATTACATACTGTGTGTTGTTCGATTCGGGTAGCGGGTCGAAGCGATATTCGGACGTGATTTTCCGGCTGATCCCGGGTATGGTTACACTGACCGAATTAATATAAGCACTCGAAGATTTGAGGAGAAGCATATTTCGTTGAGTTCTATGAATCGTCTTTGTCCGCTCGAAATACGTCATGGTATCCGAGGCGACACTCAGCCTTCCCAGATCATCGTCAAACAGGTATTCCCTGCCAAAGTCAATTATTTTTCCGAATTCGATATCGAGCTG
>FWWL01002186.1_pt1 | contig 41996 bp, 38 predicted proteins | sample 2228331 | NCBI WGS metagenome assembly FWWL01 (sample SAMEA103939775, study PRJEB20133) | metagenome | reverse complement strand
TTACCCCGTCTCCCCGGCTGGTACCCAGACTTAGCGTAACCTTATCCAAATACAACATTTATTTCGTATATTCCAGAGCGGCAAATCGTTGAGCTTCCTATACCTATTCCGATCGATGAAAGCATTGATTGTTGATGGTTAGTATAACCCTGTTTTCTCCGACACTCTCAACAAGAACGACAAAATTCGGATCGTTCCGACATGTTGGACTTATCAGAGCCTTATGAGCTTACTCACAAAACTTTCCCGCTTATACTAAAAAACTTTTCCTTTTGTATCAACAGACCGGTCTTGAGAAATTTTTCAAACAAATCGTACGCCGTAGTGCGTGCAAAACCTTTCTTGGTGAGAGTCATGATAAAGTCTTCTTTTGTTCCTGAAAAGCCTTTGAGTGTCTCCAGCGCTTTGTTTTGCAGTTCAGTAAGCGATATTGTCTGCAGCAGTTCTTTCGAAACTTCTTCAATCGTTTTTTTCACGTCTGCATATGTCAGTTTCTCTTTTGCGATATTCTTGGTTACAACCTTTTGAGCAATCCAGAGAGCATCTCTTGGATTACCATCCGAAAAATCTGCCAGCATATCCAAAATCGAAATGTCTTCAAGCCAATCTAAGTCTTTAGCAAATCTACGAATTAGCATATCTTTAACATGATGTGGTTCTAAATCCTTTATTAGAACAGCATCTTTTATTATATTTTCAAGATTTCCAACTGAATCTATCCTCAACCTATCCTGTATGTACTCTTTGTATACACTTTGCGGAAGAGTCACGAGAGTCACAACATCTTCCTGCAAAAGTTCGTACTTCAGTGAGTCCAATATTTTGATGACTTCTTCTTTTCTTTCCTTGTCGAGCTCGTCAATGAGCAAAGTTATCTTGCCGTAGTGTTTTTTCGATCGCTCGAGGATTTTTCTCAGATATTCGTGTGCTTTGAAGATATTGAAACGAGGTGCTTTAGACTTTTCGCCGCCAAGGTTAACAGAACCCACAAGTGATACCCCAAGGCTAAAACCTCGTACAACTGAAACCTCTTCTGAGATCCATTCCTTTATTTCTTTTGCAATAGTCGCTAAGGCCTTGTCTTCTAAGAACTTTTCGGCAAGTGAGTAAAGAATGTTGAACAAAATGGCATCCGAGCTATCTCGGTAAACTAGGGAAATAGGCACTACTTTTTCATCTTCCGAAGCTACCATGTTCAACAACGTGGTCTTGCCTGAACCAGTCCTGCCACAAAGTCCAAATATACCAAACGAGTGGTAATAGAGGATTTGTCGAAGAGAACTTATCTCGTCGCTACGATCAACAAAGAAATCCAATTCATTTCTCTTGAGTGGCCTATCACTCAATCTTTTCAAAAGTTCTACTCTTCTCACTAACACCACCTCTATCGGTGATCATTATATCACTATCATTTCGACATGGCCGACAGAACCGACAAAGTTCGGATTGATCCGACAAGTTGGATTCGTCGGTGTATGCCGTTGTGAAGCTCTTAGTTCTTGATCCAAGCAAGGAATATCTGCTTTTGTGAACATCTTTACGATGTATTTGATTTTTGCCTTCAAATTCGATTTATCTTTTCAGATAAGCGCTCACATTGTTTCACGAAGCTAAGGCTCAACGGATAAGCATCAAAACCGATTGTTACATTTTTAGCACTGTATACTATATTGGTGGACTGCAGTCAGAGGAAAACCAAGAGAACCTTTGGTCGTGTTTTGCCGTGTGTGATTAGATTAGTCAGCTTCTTATTATTTAGACAAGACACCTATCGATGCTGGCCGAATGATCGGCACCGAACAAATGAACTTTGATCAGCAATTCAAGAAGGCGAAACGAAAAGATATCGGATGATTCTTAAAAACTGATATCTAAAATGATGAACATCACGAGAATTCTCAGCGGGCGAAAGCCCGCTTTTTTGTTTTCACACGAATTTATCAACTTCACCGATTTGTTACAAACACACGGTTTTAAATCGGCGCATTTGACTTGCTCCGATGATATACACTTTTCCGCCGTTGAGATTAGCATATTTATTACAAATAGCACAGCGTTGTAATTTAAAGAAATCTCATGCAAATTTAAGAAAACTCAAGATAATCCACAACTACGGGACATAATAGCTAATGGCTGGTCATTTTTGCCGTTAGTTATACTTTTCTACTTTTTGGCATTGTGATATATTTTCTTTCTGAGGAAGATACAAACGAAAATGTCAAGCAACTATCATCTCCACACAAGGGGGGCACTTAAGCTTTGCACATGAAGCTGAACCCAAAGTCAATGAAGTCTGAAAACAAGAAAATGATTCTTCGTTACCTGATAGAAAGCGGACCACAGAGCAGGATGGACATTGTTAGGAAAACAAAACTTGCCCAAAGCGCAATCTGGAGAATCACAGATGAGCTAATGAATGAAGGGTTGCTGGAAGTCACAACTCAGTTAAAGAGAGCGACGATAGTTGCACCAACAAGATTTTTTGCAACGTCCATAGTTTTCAATGTTGAGGTTTCAGAAACAACAGTCGCAGTTGGTTTTCTGAATGGCTCATGGAAGGTTGTAACAAAGTTCCCAACTTTCAAGGTTTTCGAGGATTTCAAAAGGGAGGTGAGAGTTTCTGTCCAAAAGGCTTTGAAAGAACAAACGAAAAACAACAGAATGCCAAAGCTTGTGTTTTCTCTTCCCGGCATGGTGAACAACGAAAAAGCCTTCTTGTTCCATGCACCTAACATTGGCTGGAAACACATCGATTTTCGCAAGGAATTCGAAGATCTTGGCATGGAAATACTCGCAGATAACGATTCGAACCTGTCCTTATTGGCTGAGCAGTTTTTTTCCCAGGATGTGAAAAAGTCAGAAGTTTCGTTCTTCCTCTTTCTCAGCGAAGGTGTGGGAGGAGCGATTTCACTTAACAGAATGATCGCGAGGGGGCAGAACTTCGCCGCCGGGGAGATAGGTCATGTAATACTTGACCCCAATGGCAACAGGGAAGTGGAAGAGTTCTTATCAGTGTCAAAACTTATTCGAAGAGCGGAACAATTTGTGCGACTGAACGGAGAATGCCTCAAGGAAAAGTTTGATCATCTGACGCATTTGTGGTTTTCGGGAGATCAAAAGGTGAGAAAGCTCGTGGAAGACTATCTTCGTCATTTGGCGTTAGTGTTGAGAAACATCATCTATTTTCTCAACCCTGGTGTGATCATCCTTGGCGGACTTGTGAACAACCTATGGGAAAGATACGGGGCATATGTCAAGACGGAACTGCAAAAGATAACTGACGAAGAAGTCGCAAAAATTGTGATCCGAGACACCATTTTCAAGGAAGTATCGCCGTCTCTGGTTGGTGGAAATGTGTTGGCAATCGAGAGTTTCTTGAAGAGCGTGAGTTAACCCTTAAACGCAGGGTGAGGAGGTGTTGTTATGAGGAAGTTTGTTGGGATGCTGCTGATTCTCTTGGCTTTGTCCAGCTTGATGGCACAAGTTTCCGTGCCGCGCGAAGAGACAGTCTACATCGCCGGGGCTTTGTGGGGACCTGCTACTACCTGGAATTTGTACGCACCTCAAAGCACTTGGGGTACCGACCAATTTTTGTACCTACCAGCCTTCCAGTACGACTTGGGTAGAGATGCTTGGATCCCAACCATCGCGGAAAAGTATGAATTCTTGGATTCCACAACGCTGAGAATTCACATCAGAGCAACGGCAAAATGGAGCGATGGAACACCCATCACAGCCGATGATTTTGTGTTTGCCTTGCAGTTGTCCAAGGAACTTGGAATTGGTCCAGGAGTTGGTTGGGACAGCTATATCAAGTATGTAAAAGCCGTGAACAGCAAAGTAGTTGAGTTCAAGGCGAATGAAGAGAATCTCAACTACTTCCAGTTCCTCAGCTATTCTCTCGGCGCTCAACCAATGCCAAAGCACGTCTATGAAAAGATCATGGCACAGATGAACATCAGAGACTGGGTAAACGACAAACCAGAAGAGCAAGTGGTCTCTGGTCCATACAAGCTGTACTACTACGATCCAAACATCGTGATTTACCAGAGAATCGACAACTGGTGGGGTAAGGACCTGTTCGGAATCCCAGGACCAAAGTACATAGCACACGTTATCTACAAAGACAACCCAAGTGCAAGCTTGGCAGTTGAAAAAGGAGACGTCGACTGGGCAGGTTTGTTCATACCAAGTATTTGGGAATTGTGGGAAAAGAAAGGTCAGCCTATAGGGACATGGTACAGCAAATCACCTTATTTCTTACCAGATGGTGTGGGATTTGTGTACGCAAACAACACCAAACCTGGTTTGAAAGATCCAGCTGTGAGAAAAGCCATTGCCTTTGCCGTACCGTACGATGAGATGCTGCAGAAAGCTTACTTTAGCTACGGTAGTCAAGCACACCCATCGATGGTGATCGATTTGTTTGAACCCAACAAACAATACATAGATTATGATCTTGCAAAGAAAACCTGGGGAACAAAAGATGGAAGAATACCGTTTGACCTTGACAAAGCCAACAAGATCCTCGATGAAGCAGGGTACGTAAAAGGACGAGATGGTATAAGGGTCGGAAAAGATGGCACCAGACTCGGACCATACACAATCTCAGTTCCATATGGTTGGACAGACTGGATGATGATGTGCGAGATGATCGCAAAGAACCTGAGAGCCATTGGAATCGATGTTTCAACTGAATTTCCGGATTTCTCAGTCTGGGCAGACCGAATGACAAAAGGCACTTTCGATTTGATCATCTCTTGGAGCGTCGGCCCAAGTTTTGACCATCCATTCAACATTTACAGATTCGTTCTGGACAAAAGACTCTCCGCACCAGTTGGAGAAGTCACATGGGCTGGAGATTGGCAAAGATATGACAACGACGAGATTGTAAAGCTTTTGGATTCTGCGGTTTCAACACTTGATCCCGAGGTCAGAAAACAAGCTTACTTCAAGATCCAGCAGATAATATACAGGGACATGCCAAGCGTTCCCGCGTTCTTCACCGCTCACTGGTACCAATTTTCAACTAGATACTGGGTCAATTGGCCGAGCGAGAACAACCCAGCTTGGTTCAGACCTTCTCCATGGCACGCTGATACGTGGCCCACTCTGTTCATAATCTCGAAGAAAGCCGATCCAAAACCCACTCCAAATTGGTTGAAAACAGTCAGTGAAGGTGGAATAGGAATACCCACCGCAAAGATTTTCGATGATCTCCAGAAAGCCTCAAAGTAACATCTGCCCCGGGTCCGCAAGACCCGGGGATTGCTAGAATGAGGAGAGTGAGAGATAAATGGCGCTGAAGCCCATGTTCAAATATCTTCTACGAAGATTTGGCTTTCTGTTTGTTACTTATTTGGTGGCAACTACGATTGTGTTCATCTTACCAAGAGCTATACCTGGAAATCCACTATCTCAGTTGCTTGCAAACCTTTCCAGAGTCGCACAGGCAAACCCTGAAGCCATCAGGGCCGCTGAAAAGAAATTGATGGAGGAGTTCGGTCTTGATAAGCCCTGGTACGCTCAGTACGCTGAATTCATTGGAAGGACCTTGAGAGGAGATCTTGGAACTTCGATTACTTTCTATCCTAGAAAAGTTGTGGATCTCATAGTACCAGTTATACCTTGGACTCTTGCCCTTCTTCTTCCTGCAACGGTTGTGGCGTGGATACTTGGAAACAGCCTTGGTGCCTTGGCAGCCTTCAGAAGAAATTCGTGGATAGACAAAGGTGTGCTCACAACATCACTCATTGTTTCGCAAGTTCCATATTATTGGCTTGGGATGATATTCATCTTTTTCTTTGGAGTTAGACTGGGATGGTTGCCGGTTCAGGGTGCTTACTCGCAAGGTACTATACCAAGTATGACTTGGTCGTTTTTTGTCGATGTTGCAAGACACTATATCCTTCCCTTCCTGTCCATAGTTGTATCCGCAATGGGTGGCTGGGCGATAGGAATGAGGCTAATGGTTATATACGAACTTGGAAGCGATTATGCCATGTTTTCGGAGTACTTGGGGATGAAAGACGAGAGGATTTTCAAGTACGTTTTCAGAAATTCATTACTTCCACAGGTAACAGGGCTCGCTTTGAGTTTAGGTGGTGTTCTCGGAGGCGCGTTGATAACGGAGATCGTCTTCAACTACCCCGGGACTGGTTATTTGCTTTTCAGGGCTTTAACCACGCTTGATTATTCGCTCATACAGGGGATCTTTGTTATTCTCATAGCCTCTGTATACCTTGCCAATTTTGTCGTGGACTTTCTATACGCATTGATAGATCCGAGAATAAGATTGGGACAGGAGGCTTGAAACCTATGTTTTTGATGATGATAAAACCGCTGTTCAAAAACAAGAAGTTCTTGGCAGGAATCTTCATCTTTCTGTTCTTTTTGCTTCTTGGTACCTTAGGACCTGTCTTCTACAAGGTTGATCCGACGGAAATGACTTGGAACTGGGAAAAACCGCCTTATTCGGAACATCCGCTTGGCACCGATACGTACGGCAGGGATGTTTTAGCTCAGCTTTTGCATGGAATAAGATCTTCTCTCTACGTGGGATTCTTGGCGGCTGTAATATCCCTTGCCATAGGAACTGTCATCGGTAGTCTGTCCGCAGTCAAAAGAGGAGTTGTTGATGATACCTTGATGGCCATAACAAACATAGTGTTAACCACACCGTCCATTTTGATAGCAATACTCATAGCAAGTTATTTCAAAGTGCGAAGCATAGAAATGGTGGCGATCATACTGGGTCTATTCCAGTGGCCGTGGTTTGCCAGGGCAATAAGAGCTCAGCTTATGAGTCTAATGTCGCGAGAGTATGTGAACCTTTCAATACTGGCTGGCTATTCGGATCTAAGACTCGCCTTCGAGGATCTTATACCCTCGATAGCAACCTATGCGTTCATGTCTTTTGTTTTGTTCATCAACGGTGGAATAATGGGAGAGGCTGGACTAAGTCTGATAGGTCTTGGCCCAACGCGCGGCATTTCTCTTGGCATAATGCTCCAATGGGCGGTCCTCATGGAAGCCGTTAGAAGAGGACTGTGGTGGTGGTTCGTCCCGCCAGGAATAGCAATCGTCGCTATTACGGCTTCGCTGTTGGTTATAAGCACCGCTATGGATGAAGTCTTTAACCCGCGATTGAGGGAGGAATGAGCTTGAAAGAAATACTTCTCAAAGTCGAGAATGTCAGGGCTTACTATGAACTGGAGAAGGTTTCCGTAAAAGCTGTGGATGGAGTATCCTTTGAGATACTCGAAGATGAGGTTGTAGGAGTTGTTGGAGAATCAGGCTGTGGCAAGACGACGCTCTCAAATGTGGTTTTCATGAACATAGTGAAGCCTCTGAGGTTTGTTGATGGAAAAATTCTTTTAAAAGCCAACGGAAAATACGAAGAACTAACCTCAATGAAAAGAGAGGAAGTTAGGAAAAGATTTTGGGGAAAAAATATAACGATCATCCCGCAGTCAGCGATGAATGCGCTGATGCCAACGATAAAGATGGAAAGCTATGTGAAGCATCTCGCGGAATCTCATGAAATAGACGCCGAACAGCTTTTGGACAAGGCTAAAAAAAGATTTGAGGAAGTTGGATTGAAACCGATGTGGCTGAAACGTTATCCATTCGAACTGAGCGGTGGTATGAGGCAGAGAGCGGTGATAGCCATCGCAACCATGTTGAACCCAAGCCTTTTGATAGCAGATGAACCAACTTCGGCATTGGATGTTGTGAATCAGAAGATATTTCTAAAGGTTTTGATGCAGATGAAAAGACATGGTGTTGTTAAAAGTATTATCTTCATCACGCACGACATTGCCACCGTCAGACAAATAGCAGACAGAATGATCATCATGTACGCTGGAAAGATTGTGGAATTCTCTACGATCGAAGATATTTTGAAAAAACCACTTCATCCTTACGCCGAAGCTTTGTTCAATTCTGTTTTAACTCCCGAGCTAGAGGTCAAGAGAAGGGGTATCTCCGTCGTACCTGGTGCTCCTCCAAATCTGATTAGCCCACCGCCTGGCTGTAGATTCCATCCAAGATGTCCTCGTGCAATGGATATCTGCAAAACCGACGAACCACCTTTGAGAGAAGTTGAACCTGGAAGAAAAGTTGCTTGCTGGCTTTACATGGAGGAGATAGTATGAGCAGATTGGTGGTAAAAGACCTTGTAAAGGTCTTCACTTTGGGATTTTTCTCCAAAAGACGTATAGAAGCTGTGAAGAATGTCTCCTTTGAGGTAAGAGCAAAAGAAATTGTGTCCTTGGTGGGTGAAAGCGGTTCTGGAAAAACAACGACCGCAAAGATGATCCTCAGGCTCCTTCCACCGACAAGTGGCGAGATAGTCTTTGAGGGAAAGGATATTTGGAAAGATATAAGGGATAAAGAATCTGTCCTGCGGTTCAGAAGAAGGGTTCATGCCGTGTTTCAGGATCCTTTTTCAAGCTACAACCCATTTTATCCAGTCGAAAGAACACTTTGGCAGGCAGTAAATCTTTTGGAAAACAAACCATCCAACAAAAAGGAAGCACTTGAGCTAATTAAAGATTCGCTTTTCAGAGTTGGGATCGATCCCAAGGACGTACTTGGAAAGTATCCACACCAGATATCCGGTGGCCAAAAGCAACGGATAATGATCGCAAGATGTTGGATCTTAAGGCCACTTTTGATCGTTGCAGACGAACCAACTTCGATGATAGACGCATCAAGCAGAGGTGGAATAATCAAGCTTTTGGAAGAACTGAGAGAGGAACAAGGCACATCGATTATCTTTATCACTCATGATCTTGGTCTTGCTTACTATGTTTCCGACAACATCTACGTCATGAAAGATGGGGAAATCGTTGAAAGAGGAAATCCTGACAAAATCGTTCTTGAGCCTTCCCATGAATATGCAAAAGTTCTGGTGAGAAGCATTCCAAAACTCTACGAAAAATTGGAAGATCTGTGATGTTCACCAAAACGTTGATCACGCTGTTTTCATGGGCGCTTGTTCTGGAAATATTTGTTTTTCTCTATTACCTCTGTCGCGGGTTTAGACCAACGGAGTTTTATTTAAACCTCTTCTTGATGCTCTTCACAATACCTTTCTTGATCTTTTTGATACTTCGGGAGAAAGGGAGGCGAAAGGATGCAGACGAATGAGATTCTCGGGCAATTGACCTTGGAGGAAAAGGTTAAGCTGATCGTAGGGGTTGGCTTTCCTGGATTGTTTGGCAATCCCCCTTCGAGAGTACACGGCGTCGCAGGCGAAACGTACCCGATCCCAAGGCTTGGAATACCTGCAACTGTGCTGGCAGATGGACCGGCGGGACTCAGAATAAACCCCACAAGGGAGGGGACTGAAAAGACTTACCACGCCACGGCCTTCCCGGTTGAGACTATGCTTGCATCAAGCTGGAACAAAGAGCTTTTGGAAAAGGTTGGTCGAGCGGTTGGCGAAGAGGTTAGAGAGTACGGCGTGGACATCCTTCTGGCTCCAGCAATCAACATACACAGAAACCCGTTGTGTGGGAGAAATTTTGAGTACTACTCCGAAGATCCAGTCCTCTCCGGAGAGATGGCCGCAGCTTTTGTCAAAGGGGTCCAGTCGCAAGGTGTTGGTGCATGCGTGAAGCATTTTGTGGCAAATGAGCAAGAAACAAACCGAATGCAGGTTGATACCATTGTGTCGGAAAGAGCTTTAAGGGAAATATACCTGAAAGCCTTTGAAATAGCGATCAAGAAAGCAAAACCATGGACAGTGATGAGCGCTTATAACAAACTCAATGGGAAGTATTGCTCACAGAACGAGTGGTTGTTGAAAAAAGTTCTCAGAGAACAATGGGGATTTGAAGGCTTTGTGATGACCGATTGGTTTGCAGGCGACGATCCTGTGGAACAGGTTAAAAGTGGGAACGACTCGATCATGCCTGGAAAGACCTACCAAGTGAACTTTCAAAGAAAGGACGAAGTTGAAGAGATCATGCAAGCAATCAAAGAAGGCAAACTGAGTGAAGAAGAATTGAACGAATGTGTGAGGAACATACTTGGTGTGCTTGTGAACACTCCCTCTTACAAAAAGTACAGCTTTTCAGACAAACCAGATCTCGATACACATGCGGAAGTTGCCTACGAAGCAGGTGCGGAAGGTGTTGTGCTGCTAAAGAACAACGACGTTCTTCCATTTGACAAAGACACTTCCTTTGCGCTGTTTGGAACAGGTCAGGTTGAAACCATCAAGGGAGGAACTGGAAGCGGAGACACCCATCCCAGGTACATCATACCCATTTTGGAAGGTGTGAGAAGAGCTGGTTTGAGAGTCGACGAAGAACTGGCTAAGCGCTACGAAGACTACATAGCAAAGATGAGGGAAACGGAAGAATACAAACCAAGGGCTGATCTGTGGGGAACGATTGTAAAACCAAAGCTTCCAGAAAACTTCTTGTCAGAGGATGAAATACGCGTTGTTGCAGAGAAAAATGAGGTTGGAATCATCGTTATAAGCAGAATTTCCGGCGAAGGATACGATAGAAAACCAATCAAAGGAGATTTTTACCTTTCAGATGATGAATTTGAGCTGATCCAAACAGTTTCCACTGAGTTCCACAAGCTTGGAAAGAAAGTGTTGGTGATCTTAAACATTGGAAGCCCAATTGAGGTTGCAAGCTGGAGAGACATGGTTGATGGCATCCTTTTGATCTGGCAAGCTGGTCAAGAGACTGGAAGAATATTAGCCGATGTTTTGGTTGGCAAAATTAACCCATCTGGAAAACTTCCAACAACTTTCCCGAAAGATTACAAAGACATCTCCTCTTGGAGCTTTCCAGGAGAGCCGGCGGATAATCCACAGAAGGTTGTTTACGAAGAGGACATTTACGTTGGTTATAGATACTACGACACTTTCAACGTTCAGCCAGCGTACGAATTTGGGTTTGGACTGTCTTACACAACTTTTGAATACAAAGATTTGAATGTCTTGCTCGACGGTGATTTGATCAAGATATCTTATGTTGTAACCAACATGGGTAAATACCCTGGTAAAGAGATTTCGCAAGTTTATGTGAAAGCTCCAAAGGGAAAGATTGACAAACCATTCCAAGAGCTCAAGACCTTCCACAAGACAAAGTTACTCAACCCCGGTGAATTTGAAAGAATCGACCTCGAAATACCGCTGAAAGATCTTGCAAGCTTTGTCAAAGAAGAATGGCTTGTCGAAAATGGGGAATATGAAATTAGGGTTGGAGCTTCGTCAAGGGACATAAGACTACGCAAGACGTTTTCAGTAGGAGAGGAAAGGATATTTAAACCTTGAAAAAAGGGGGAACTCCTATGAGAAGGTCTTGGCATGTATTTTTGCTCTTATGTCTTCTGATGACGGCATCCCATGTCTTAGGCGAGCCGACAAACATTCTTTTCAATGGTTCGTTGGATCAACCAATCTTTGTCGCAGGGGTAAACATTGACCCACCTTTAGCAGATGGTTCCATTGATACCAGGCAGAACTGGGTTTTCTTCACAAATTCCAACGGCGATGGTAAAGCGTATGTACAAGATGGAGTTCTTGTGGTTGAAATCACAAACGGCGGGAATCACACTTGGTCTGTACAGCTTTTGCAGTCTCCGATCTCTGTTGAAAAGTTTCACAGATACAAGGTATCCTTCGCGGCAAAAGCTTCCTCCAGCCGGAGAATTGGCGTGAAGATAGGTGGAACAGCAAGCAAAGGTTGGGTTGCCTACAACCCAGGTACCGACGAGTCCGGTGGAATGATCTTTGAACTTGACACGGATTGGAAAACCTATGAGTTTGAGTTTGTGATGCGCCATGAGAGCGACTCGAAAGCACGTTTTGAATTTCAACTCGGAAGAACTATCGGGACCGTCTGGTTAGACAATGTGTACATGGAAATGATCGGCGTTGTTGAGAGAAAGGAGAGTGAAAAAGTTTACACAGAGGAGGACGAGGAAAAAGTGGAAAACTGGCAACTTGTTTGGAGTCAGGAATTTGAAGACGAAACAATTGATCCAAAGGTGTGGAATTTTGAAATAGGCAACGGTCATGCGAAAGGCATCCCTGGTTGGGGTAACGCGGAACTCGAGTACTACACGGACAGAAATGCTTTCATTGAACAAGGTTGCCTTGTTATTGAGGCAAGGAAGGAAAAAGTTTCTGATCAATATGGAACCTACGATTACACCTCCGCAAGGATGACCACCGAAGGAAAGTTCGAGGTAAAGTACGGAAGAATAGAGATCAAAGCCAAGCTTCCAAAGGGAAAAGGTATTTGGCCGGCTCTGTGGATGCTTGGAAATAACATAGGACAAGTTGGATGGCCAAGATGCGGAGAGATAGACATCATGGAGATGCTCGGTCATGACACAAGAACAGTTTATGGAACTGCGCATGGTCCAGGTTACTCTGGTGGAGCAAGTATAGGTGTGGCTTACAAACCCGCTGATGAAATGGCAGACTTTTCAGACGATTTCCACGTTTTTGCAATCGAATGGGACGAAGATGAAATCGAATGGTATGTGGATGATCAGCTTTACCATGTGTTGAGCAAAGATGAAGTTGAGGAACTAGGGCTTGAGTGGGTATTCGATCATCCGTTCTTCTTGATCCTCAACATCGCGGTTGGGGGATATTGGCCGGGGTATCCTGATGAGACCACGGTGTTGCCACAAAGAATGTACATCGACTACATAAGGATCTACGAAGATAAAGATCCAGAGAAAATCGTGGGAGAAGTGGACGATTGTGAATACGAGCTGGCGACCAAAAGGACAGGTCCAAAGGTGACTTATGAAGCAATCAACAACGGCTCCTTTGACGAACCAATTGTAAACGATCAAGCCAACCAGCCGGACGAATGGTTCATCTGGCAAGCGGGAACATATGGGATCAGTGGTGCAAGAGTTATGGAATACGGCACAAAGGACGGTTATGCATACATAAGATTGGCTAACAGCGGTACAGAATCTTGGCACATTCAATTCAACCAGTGGATAGGTCTTCGTCGGGGAAAAACTTACTCGATCTCCTTTAAAGCCAAAGCCGACACACCAAGAACCATAAACGTGAAAATCCTTCAAAACCACGATCCTTGGATCAACTACTTTGTCCAAACGGTAAATCTTTCAGAACAATGGCAAACGTTCGCATTCAGCTACACACATTGGGAAACAGCGGACGAGGTTGTTCAAATCAGCTTTGAACTAGGAACAGGTCCTACAACGACGATATACGTCGACGAAGTTTCAATTAGTCCTAAGTAGTGGCTTTGAAAATTAAAAAAGGCAGGCAGCAGCCTGCCTTTTTTCATTGGTTGAGTAACTTGTCACGGCGTGTCACAAACATTTGACATTTTTCACATAAGTCACAAGCTGTTGTATAATCATGTAAAAAACAAAGGATGATTTACCCTGAAGGATTTTGTGAGAGGAATATTGACGGCACTTTTTGATTTTCCTACAACTAGCAAAGAACTTCTTGTACATCGTGAAAAAGAGCTTGATTTTTTAAACAGGATTGTTTCCTTTCAACCTTCTGGAATATATGGACTTTGTGGAGAGACAGGAATTAGCAAAACAGCTTTGTTGAACTTTGTCGTTCCAGATTACGGTGAAAGGTTTTACCTTCGACTTATTGAGAAAGGAAGCAATAATAGCCGACTTGGTCTACAAGATAGCGGCAAGTGTTAAAAAAGCCGAGGATAACAAAGAGATTTCGAAACGAACCAACGCTTTGATCGACTTCGTAGTTACAGAGCGTGGCGAAACGCTTTCTTTTGAAGCAAGTGGTGGGATAGGTGTGAGTGCTGGGGTTTCGAAAAATACCAATGTTGCAAGAAAATTCAACGTGTATCAAGCTTATGATTACTTGAATGACTTTTTGAATTTGATTTTGGACAAATATAAAAGGGTTGTTTTGCTGATAGACGAGTTGGACAAAGAGAAGAAAGAGGAAGTTCTCGTTATCTTAGACTCGTTGAAAGGTATACTTGAAAAGATAGGTTTACTAACAGTGATTTCCCTGCCTTTTAAGATCTATAGAGAGTATGCAAAGGATAGAATGAGATGGAACGAATCTGGAAATCTAGAAAATGTGATTAAAGACATTAATTTTCCTTGAGCCATTCAGCGAAGTGGAAATTCAGCAAATAATCTTAAAGCGGCTTAGAAAGTATCCCGATTATTTTGACGCGGAAGCTTTGTACGAGATATCAAGATTCAGCGACGGAAATCCAAAGGATGCGCTTTGGATAGCACAGCAAATAGTTCTAGATAATTTTGAAAAAACAAAAATAGACGGAAAAGCCGCTAGAAAAAGTATTAAAAAGGTTGCTTGCGAATATTTTTCTAACTTTTTGGAGATATTTATTTGCAGAAAGAGGTTCTTTTGTACACAGTCCAAAATTTTGGTTCAAGGAACTCAATAGTGGAGGAATTGATCAAAAATGGTATCAAAACGGCTTACACCTATTTACAAAGTCAATGGGTTTATTATTCAGCGCAACGATGGATTGAAAGCTTCTGGAAAAAATACTTTACCTTCATTAAAAAAGCGGGCAAACGCCCGCTTTTGCTGCCTTAAGATAGCAAAATCTACACCTTAAATCTCTGAACTTCTGCGTAAAGCCGTTGAACCAAGCTGGAAAGCTCTACGCTTTGATTGCTTACCTGTTGTCCTGCATCTGTTTGCTGTTTTACAGCTGTTGTGGCTTCCTCTACCTGCCTCGCTATGTCGGTGACCGCGGTTGTAGCATTTGTCATTGCACTGCTCATTTCCTCTGTAGATGCACTTAGCTCCTCTGCATTGGCTGCAACACTTTCTATCACTGGAGCCATTTCTTTGATTTCCCTTAAGATATTCGCTATTTCTTCTTTAACCACTGCTGATTGTTCTACAGTTGTTGCGACTTGTTTTATCGATTCCCGTGAATCTCTTGCTGTTATTTCAGCAGAATCATGGATTCTTCCAAGTATGGAAGACATCTTCTGGGTTGTATTCTTACTCTCTTCCGCCAACTTCCTTATCTCATCAGCTACAACCGCAAAGCCACGTCCTGTTTCTCCTGCCCTCGCCGCTTCTATCGCTGCATTCAACACCAACAAGTTCGTCTGTTCTGCTATACTGTTTATTGTATCCACTATTTGACCTATGTTCTTCGCATTTTCCACTAGAAGTCGTAGAGAATTGTCTATCTTGTCAGAACTACCTTTGAATACAGATATCATCTGATCTATTACCTTTATAGCTTGTTCACCTTTATCTGCAGCTGCTCTGACTCTTTCTGACCTTTCAGTCAAATTCTGCGCAGCTCTCGAAAGGTTTTGAGCACTGGCTGTTATCTCTTCAATTCCCGAGTTCACTTCTTGGATCGATGCAGACACACTTTGGGCATTTTTGCTTATGTTTTCCATCTGTGCTGCAAGCTCTTCGTTGGATGCGGCCATCTCTTCGGACATGCTCGCAAGGTTTTGAGCCACTCCGTTTACTTTGCCGGTTAGGTTCTTTATCTCACTTACTGCACTTCTAAATGCCGCCGGATATCGACTTTGCCATTGTTCCTATTTCATCCTTATAAAGTCAAAAATTGTTGTTAAATCTCCTTGTTTCAAAGCTCTTGCAAGGTCAACGAATCTAAGAAGTGGCTTGGATATGTAGTTGCTGGATATAAGCCAGCCTAAGAGCAATCCTGCAACCACAAAGGCCATCATCATTATCAGCAAGAACCTTGACAATTGATTTGAACTGGCGTACAAAGCGTTATCCAGCATGCCGTAGGAAACATACCAGCCATATTTTGTCCTGAAATATCCCACCGTTCTTTTGACTTTATCGATCTCGTATTTAACAATTACAACCCGATCCGCGGTCAGAAAAATGTGATCAACAAAGGAATTGTAGAACTCACGATCAACTCACGATCGCGACGATCAAAACCTTGAAAAACATCTTCAAGTTTTTCATCGCGGCTCCTCTCTTTCTGTGTAATAAGATATTCAGTGAAACTGGCGAAAATTGAAAGCTTTCGAGGTGTTCAAATTGATACTGAAAGATATTCTTGAAAAAAACTATAACTTGCATCTTTCAAAAGATAGCTTGCAAACTATCGATCAATACATTCAGCTGTTGCTCAGCGCTCCGCTGAATCTAACAGGTATCGACGATTACAACGAAGCTGTTCACAAACACGTTGCCGATGTTTTGTTACCCGTAAAATCTCTCTCTGGAAACCTGCTTGATGTCGGAACTGGAGGAGGAATACCGGGGTTAATTCTCGCCGCTGTCTTTCCAATCTCGGCAATTTTGTTGGATTCTTCTCAGAAGAGAATAACCTGGTTAAATGATACCGTAAAGAAACTTGACTTGTCAAATGTTTGGACCATATTAGCAAGAGCCGAAGAATACGCAAAGCAAGTGAGAGAGAAATTCGACGTTGTTACAGCTCGAGCTGTAGCTGAAGTTAGAATTTTGCTTGAGCTTTGTACTGCGTTTGCAAAGGTCGAAGGGCTACTGTATTTTTACAAAGGTCCAAACTGGAAAGAGGAATACAAAGCTTGTGTCAACGCCGAGAGGATCTTGAATGTTAGACTAAGAGAAGTGGTGGATTATCAACTTGCAACTGGGGAAAAAAGGTCGCTTTTGGTTTTCGAAAAACTTGGACCAACCGATCCAAGGTTTCCAAGAAGGTACAATCAAATTATCAAGAAACCAATTTGAGAAATTGCTTTGAATTCCGTCGAAAAAATCGTTTTCCACCCTTGTCGATTCTCTAATTTGGCTCTAAAATAGTTAACACAAACATGGTATCCGAATCTGAAAAAATCATCCTGACTTTCGATCATCTTTTGCACCTCATTCTTGTGTATACATCAAAAGTTACGGGCTATTTCTCAATTCTGTTTTAAAAAGATAGATGGAGAAAATCGAAGAAATACGGAGAACCGGAGAGATTTTATGAAATATTTCTTTGCCAAGCAGAAAAATCAGTGGAATCCCCTTTCTGCTAACCATTGTTCAAGTTGACAATGTTTTGAACCAAATTATACAATCAAAGATGGAATACGATTTCCTTAAATTTCCAAACCAGGTGAAAGGTTGATTTCAGATGAGAGAAAGAGAAATCGTCGTTGGGAAAATTCTCGAAATGGTAAAAGAAGCGCAAATAACCTTAGCGACACCTGAGGAAATCGTGAACATGGAAATAACGGACTTTGGGCTGGGCTTGATCGAGAAATTCGGTTTGCAGATAGTTGTTTATGTTAATACCGAAAGAGTTTGTGCAAAGGAGCTTTTCTTGCTTCCGAATCAGATTTGTTTGGAACACAGGCATCCGCCGATCTCGTTTTTAGATTACCCGGGCAAAGAAGAAACTTTCAGATGCAGATGGGGAAAGGCTTATCTTTATGTTCCAGGTGATCCTTCCCCTAATCCTTATGGAAAAAACAAGATTCCGAAAGACAAACTCCCATTTTTCACGGTATGGCATGAGATCGTGTTAAATCCAGGAGATCAATACACCTTACCGCCAAATACCTTGCATTGGTTTATAGCCGGCGAAGAAGGAGCAATTGTATCGGAATTCTCGACAACAAGTTATGACGAATACGACGTGTTCACCGATCCGTTTGTTGTGAGAACCAACAAGATTTAGGGTGATCAATTGTGGCTGAGAAAACAGTTCTGGAAATCCAGGATATTACAAAAGAATTTTTTGGTGTTAAGGTTTTGAAATCGATAAACTTACGAGTTTTCAAAGGTGAGATACATGCCATAGTTGGTGAAAACGGCGCAGGTAAGAGTACTCTAATGAAAATAATCGCGGGTGAGTATAGACCTGAAGGCGGAAAGGTGCTAATTGATGGGAAAGAGATTAAACAGTTTTCCCCTCGCGTTGCACAGGGTGAGGGAATTGCGTTAGTTCATCAGGAATTCAATTTGGTCCCTCAAATGACGGTTTATGAAAATATATTCCTGGGCCGCTGGAGTGATCGCGCACTGTCCTTAGTCGAGAGGAAAACCCTGATGAACAAAGCAGCAAGTTTGCTTGAAAAGCTTGGGGCGCACCATATACCTGTTAACACAAGGCTGTCGTCTCTGAGCTTAGGTGATAGACAAATAGTTGAAATAGCAAGGGCTTTATCTACAGATCCGAAGATACTGATTCTGGATGAGCCTACTGCAGCTCTCTCGTTGGAAGAAACAAAAATGCTGTTCAACGTGATAAGAAATCTGAGGAATCATGGTGTAACTTGTCTCTACATCTCACATAGACTTGAAGAGATATTTGAGATAGCAGATAGGATAACAATATTGAGAGATGGAGAAATAGTTTTCACAGGCTCAGTCACCGAAATAACTCTTAATGAAGTAATAGGATTCATGGTCGGAAGAGGTTTGAAGAACAGGTATCCGCCCAAACCGGAAAGAAAGACAGGCGAAACCGTACTTCAAGTAAAGAATTTAGTAGCATTACCGTATTTTAAAGACATATCTTTCCAAATTAAAAAGGGAGAAATACTTGGAATAACTGGCTTACTTGCTTGTGGAAATACTCAGGTAGGAGAAGTACTTTTCGGATTGAGAAAACCAACCGCAGGAGAGATATATTTTGAGGGTGAAAACATAACAAAGCTTTTGAAGAATCCTTATGTAGCAATTCATCATGGCATATTTTATATGCCTGGGGACAGGCACCAATTGGGATTGGTTCTCAGAAGATCTGTAAAGGAGAATTTCTCCCTTCCCAATCTGAAAGATTTTTCCTCGTTCGGTGTTCTCAACAAAAGAAAAGAGAAAACTGTGGTTGCTGCATACGCCGAAAAGCTGAATGTGAAATTCAGTGGACTTGAACAAAGAGTGGAAACTCTAAGCGGCGGCAATCAACAGAAAGTTGTCATGGGAAAATGGTTGATAAGGCAACATGTAAAGCTTTTCATCTTTGATGAACCAACAAGGGGAATAGATGTTGGTGCAAGATACGAAATCTACAAACTGATTTACGAAATTTCTTCGCAGGGTGTAACCGTCATTGTTATCTCCTCGGATATGGATGAGGTGCTAAACGTTTCTGACCGTGTTTTAGTTATGAGTGAGGGGAAAATCACTGGTGAGGTTGATCCGTCAAGATCCTCCAAGGAAGAGATATTGTTCCTGGCAGTGAAGAAAAAGGAGGAATAAGTGTGGTAAGAGGTAAAAAGGATCAAGTTTTTTCCCTGAAGGAATTCATCAGAAAATATGGCGTAGTTATCGGTTTAGCAGGAGTTATAATTTATTTTTCATTGGTTGTTCCTGAATATTTTGCCACTGTTCCGAATTTTATGACAATATCCAAGCAAGCAGCTGTAAACATTTTATTGGCACTTGGCCAAATGTGTGTGATATTGACAGCAGGAATTGATCTTTCTGTTGGTTCTATCGCCGGTCTGGCTGGTGCAATTTTCGCAGGAAGTACTCTCGCATTTCAAGGTAATGTGTGGATGGGCGCAGTAATAGCGTTGCTAACAGGAATTTCCCTAGGTTTGTTCAACGGGTCTTTGGTTGCATACGGAAAACTTCCACCGTTTATCGCCACGTTAGCTTCGATGTCGATTGGACGAGGATTACTTCTCATTTACACTCAAGGAAAACCTATTTGGGGCTTGCCGAGAAGTTTCTATTTTTTGGGTCAAGGTGAAATAGGACATTTTCCCGTGCCGTTTGCTGTCATAATCGTTTCCACCTTTGCTTTGTGGTTTGTTCTATCTTCAACAAGCTTTGGTAGGAGTGTCTACTCCATAGGTGGAAACATAAAAGCATCTTTTGCAAGCGGTATCAAAGTGAAAACCATTTTGCTTAGTGTTTACATGATTTCTGGCTTCTTTGCCGCTTTTGGTGGTATGCTACTCACTTCAAGGTTGGGTAGTGCTCAACCAAACGCTGCAGTCGGTTACGAGCTTGACGCCATAGCCGCAGCCGTTATTGGAGGCACCAGCCTGTTCGGTGGAGAAGGCTCGGTCATCGGAACATTTCTTGGGGGTTATCTTATGGCAACTCTGAACAACGGAATGGGGATTATGAATGTTTCTCCATATGTTCAACAACTGATAAAAGGTTTTGTTATCGTCTTGGCTGTTTTACCGTCTACGATCAACAAGAAATTCTGGAATGAATAACCGCTACATCCATAACAGGAGGTGTGCTTTTATGAAGAAGTTTTTCAGGTATTTTGTGCTCAGTTTAGTAGTACTGTCAGTTACGTTGGGGTTCGCAGCTAACTTCACATTGGGACTTGTCTTGGGCAACATGGACAACCCTTACTTTGTACAGATGGCCGAAGCCGCTAAGGAACAGGCTAAGTTACTTGGTATCGACTTGATTATCACAAATGCAAACTACGACAGCGCTACTCAGTTGGCACAAGTGGAAAATCTCATCCAGAGAAAGGTCAACGCAATCGTCATCAACCCAACTGATTCTACAGCACTTATACCAGCAGCAGAGAAAGCTTACAAAGCCGGTATTCCATTCGTTTGTATCGATAGAACCGTGGATAGCGATCTGATCACGCTCGACATTGAGTCTGACAACATTATGGCTGGAAGACTAGCGGCGCAGCATCTTGCAAAAAGATTGAACAGCAAAGGTAAGATCGCAGTGATTCGTGGAACCATAGGGCTGAGTGTCGAACGAGAAAGATATCAAGGCTTTATGGATGAAATAAAGAAATACCCGAACATAAAGGTAGTGGCTGAACAAAGTGGTAATTTCAACATGGCAGAGGGAATGTCAGCAGCAGAAGCAATTCTCACTGCCAATCCGGATCTGGATGCAATCTATGCAGAAAACGATCCAATGGGAATCGGAGCCGTACAAGCCATTAAATCTATGATAGGAAGACTGAAAAACAAGAACATTTTCGTTGTCGCAGTTGACGCCTCACCAGCAGCTGTGGAACTCATCAAGAAGGATGATTACTTGGTTTACTCATCTGGACAGCAACCAAGAAAGATGACTGCACTGGCTGTTGTAGCCGCTTATATGTACGCAAATGGCTTCAAAATTCAAACACCGGATGGAAGCAAAAGATATCTGCTGGAAGTTATACCGGTATCAAAAGAGAATGTCGATTGGTGGATTAACACATCTGTCGATGGCTGGCATTAATAGCGTGTTATAATTTAAAAGCAGTATTTGCGGGGGGCTCCCCCCCTTTCTTATGTTTAGTTGAAGAGGGTGTACATGTGAAATTGAGGATTGTGGATATCGCAAAAATCTTGAATGTTGCTCCTTCAACAGTTTCTAAGGCTCTCAACAACAAACCTGGTGTGAATCGCGATTTAAGAGAAAAGATATTAAAAACTGCCAAACAATTAGGATACGAGAAAGATGTGCTTGCGAGTTATCTGAGAACTCGAAGAACAAGAATGATAGGTTTCATAGTACCCAATGTTAGCAATTATTTTTTTGGAAGACTTGTACTGTCCATAGAAAAAGCTTTGTATGAAAGAGGATACCAATATTTTTTATTCAACAGCGACGAGGATGAGGACAGAGAATTGGAATACGTGCAGTCGTGCCTTGAATTAGGTGTTGAAGGTTTAATAGTGGTCACCGCTGCTCGATCCAACAGAAGAAAACTGACGCAGCTTTACAACAGGTTTATACTTTCGAACAAACCAGTTATCTTCATTGATAGGCAACTGGAGAACATCAATGCCAGTTGTGTGGTTTTGGATAATGCAGGAGCAGCTTGGGAAGCGGTAGAGTATTTGTACAAACATGGACATAAAAGGATAGGAGCAATAGTGGGTCCTTTGGGAGTTTACACGGCAAAGGAAAGACTTGAAGGTTTTTTGAAAGCGATAGATATGTTTGGATTGAAGTGCAAAAGTGAATGGATAATAAAAGGCGAGTATTCATTTGACGTGGCACATCAAGAAGTATTGGACAAGTTCAGGAGAATGAGCGATTATCCAAGCGCATTAGTTGTTTTCAACAACTTGATGATGATGGCAGCGTTGGAATCATTCGAACAACTTAGAATTAATGTACCTGAGGATATATCGGTCGTAACTTTTGACGACACTCCATGGCATAAGTTCATGCGAGTTCCTCTCACAAGCATCTTTCAACCGGTTGAAGAAATGGGAACAATAGCTGCTAACATTTTGTTCAACGAGTTATCGGATCCGAATCGAAAAAAAGGTAAAGTAATATTGAAGGGACAGCTTATAGAAAGGGCATCTGTGAAGAGCATTCTACCGACTTGAAAACCATCTTAACTTCTGTTCAGCAATCCAAGGTTAGTTCGTAGAAAATGCCTGCTAAACTCTCATATCTCTTTTTCAACATACTTGACTCACTTTCCCGACTCAAATGCAAGGATCTCTCGCGCTCATGGAACGACAAATTATCGTACAAAGTATCTCAGAGAACAACGCTCTTGCATAGTTAATGTTGACGAAAATGTGCTTTATACCACGTTACGATATATTAAAGAAAATAATAATCCCGCGTCAAACCGTCCTACCTTGAAATACAATTCCAGTTAATTAGTTGTGGGGGTTGTTCTCAAAAGATTTCCAAGAGCAATTACTCTCATGCCTGTTCGTGAAAATAATTCCATCTCATTTGGGCCGGATTTAGTGCCGGTACAAAATTCATTTTTAAGAAAGGAGGAAGGTCCATGGAAACCAAAAAGGGTTTTTGGCAAAGGTTGAAAAGCATCGGTCCAGGTGCTATCGTTACCGCAGCTTTTATTGGTCCTGGTACCGTGACAACTTGTACACTTGCCGGAGTTAACTACAAGTACGGGCTTTTGTGGGCTATGCTCTTTTCAACCATCGCAACCATTATCCTTCAGGAGATGTCCGCCAGAACCGGTATAGTCACTAAAAAAGGATTGGGAAGTATTTTAAGAGAAGCTTTTGCAAATCCAGGCGCCAGATTGATTGTTGCCGCACTCGTCATCGCAGCACTCGGAATAGGAAACTCAGCCTTTCAGGCAGGCAACTTAACCGGCGCCTCCTTAGGGTTACAGGCAATCTTTGGGGGATCAAGACAGGCTTTTGTTTTGATAAACACCCTGATTGCAGCAATGCTTCTTTGGACTGGTAGTTACAAAATTATCTCCAGAGTTTTGGTTGGCATAGTTATGATAATGGGTTTTGTGTTTCTCGCCACGGCAATTGTTATTTCACCTAATTTTGGTGAAATCTTGAAAGGTTTGTTTGTTCCAAGAATACCAACAGGGGCGTTGCTTGTGACTCTGGGGCTCATCGGAACAACTGTTGTTCCGTATAACCTTTATCTGCATTCTGCCATTGCAGCTCAACATTGGGCTAACAATAAGGACATAAACGATGCGTTAACGGATTCCAAATTCGATGCCATACTTTCCATAGGTCTTGGTGGGATAATCTCAATGGCGATTATCATCACCGGTGCATCGATGTATGGAAAAGGCATACAGATTAGATCCGCTGTGGATATGGCAAAACAACTTGAGCCATTGCTCGGTCAGTGGGCGAAATGGTTTTTTTCCATAGGGCTCTTTTGCGCCGGAATTTCGTCCGCAATGACTGCGCCTATGGCTGCCGCCTTTGCAATTTCCGGAGTTGTCGGTTTCAAAAGTGAGTTGAAATCAAAGTTCTTCCGAGTAATATGGGTGTTGGTGATGTTAATAGGCGCAACGATTGCGTTCTATGGTGTCAACCCAGTACAGGTTATTGTCTTTGCGCAAGCTGTCAACGGAGCTTTGCTGCCAATTTCGGCGATATTGCTACTTGTTGTGATGAACAAGCGGAATACCATGAAAGAATACGTGAACAAAACTGTGTCGAATGTGCTCGGATTTCTCGTTGTGGCTGTTACAATAGTTCTTGGATTGCGAACGATATTGGTGGCTTTGAAGATCATTTGAGCATGTATCAACCTTGGACGACCGGGGTTCTCCCCAAGGTCGTCTGTTCATCTAAGTTATGAAAGGAAAGGTGGTGTCAGTGAGAAACCGAGTCGACATAAACAGCGATATCGGTGAAAGCTTTGGAGTTTACAAAATAGGTATGGACGAAGAAGTTGTGAAATACATTTCATCAGCCAACGTTGCTTGTGGTTTTCACGCAGGCGATCCGAACGTCATGGCAAAAACCGTCGAATTATGTATTCAAAACAACGTTGCAATAGGTGCCCATCCGGGCTTTCCCGATTTGCTTGGTTTTGGTAGGCGAAACATGGATGTGTCTGCTTCAGAGGTTAAGAACTACGTTATCTACCAAATAGGTGCTCTCTTAGCCTTTACTTTAAGCAAAGGGGCAAAATTACAACATGTCAAGACTCACGGTGCTTTGTACAATATGGCTGCCGTAGATGAAAAGCTTGCGTTGGCAATAGCTGAAGCCATAGCCTCTTTAGACAAAAATCTCATCTGCGTTGGTATGGCAAACACTGCTATGGAGCTTGCTGCGAAAAGGGTTGGATTGAGGTTTGCCTGCGAGGTGTTCGCGGATAGAAATATCAACCCAGACGGTACATTGGTTTCGAGAAAAGATCCGAATGCCATTATTCAGGATGAAGATTTTGCGTGTAAAAGAGTTCTTCGGATGATCAAAGAAGGTGTCTGTGAAGCTGTAGACGGCACTGTTGTGAAAGTGAAAGTTGATACAATCTGTGTTCATGGTGACAATCCAAAGGCAGTTGAGTTTGCGAAGAAGCTGAAGACTGTTTTGCTGAAAAATGGGATTGAGGTAAGACCAATGGCCGAGCTTCTAAATATCACAGAGGTGACGTGAATGTATGATAAACCAAAAATCTTGCTCTGCGGTGATAGAGCTATCACGGTGGAATTTGGAAATGAGATAAGCGAAGAATGCAACAGAAAAGTGATAGCATTAGATAAGAAGCTGAAAAGACTGAACCATCCTGGAATAATCTCAATAGTTTCAACTTACAGATCATTACTCGTAAAGTATGATCCATTGAGGATTGGTATCAGAGAGTTGACAGAACTTCTTGAGAAAGTTATGTCGGACCTAAATACAAACCAGTCCCCTGAACTTAAACCTCTGATTTATGAAATTCCAGTTGCGTACGGTGGAGAATTCGGACCTGACTTGGATTTCGTTGCACAATACAACAATCTGACGCCAGATGAAGTAATCAGAATCCATACCGAACCGTTGTATAGAATTTACATGATTGGTTTCATAATGGGTTTTGCTTATCTTGGAGGAATGTCGGAGAAAATTGCGACACCGCGTTTGGAAAAACCAAGAACCGAGATCAAGGCGGGCTCGGTTGGCATAGCAGATAAGCAAACCGGTATTTATCCGATTTCTTCACCAGGTGGATGGAGAATAATAGGCAGAACTCCTGTAAAGCTTTACGATCCTTTAAGGGAAAAACCGATACTCTTTGAGGCGGGCAATTATATCAAATTTGTTAACATAACCAAGGAAGAGTTCGAACAGATTCAACATGCAATCGAAAAAAGAAAATACGAAGTCAAGATAACCTACATGACTTGAAAAATCGGAAAGGAATTGAGAAGTGTGGAGATTTTCAAGGTGGTCGATCCGGGGTTGTTTACCACAATTCAAGATTTGGGAAGGTTTGGATTTGAAAGCCAAGGTGTACCAACTTCTGGTGCCATGGATGAATTCGCCTTTAGGGTGGCAAATATTCTCGTTGAAAACGACGAAAATGCACCTTGCTTGGAGATCACCTTGATTGGTCCCACACTCGAGGTTCTTGAAAACACTTTGGTCGCAGTAACCGGTGCTGAAGTACAACCTTTTGTGAACGGTTTTCCTCGTCCTTGCTGGTCGTCATTCCCGGTACAAAAAGGCGATGTAATAACTTTTTCGCAAGTAAAGTCTGGATGTCGCGCTTATCTTGCCGTAACGGGTGGCTTTGATGGTGAATTTGTAATGGGTAGCTTTTCGACTTACACCAAGGGAAAACTCGGAGGCATTGATGGAAGGAAACTTCAAGTTGGCGATATCCTCAGGTGTCGAAAGCTACAAAGAGGTGTCAAAAGTAAGAAAGTACCGGATGAGTTGATACCAACCTATTCTACCAACCAGGAAATAAGGGTGATACTTGGTCCACAAGACGATTATTTCACCAAAGAAGCCATAGAAGTCTTTTTGAACTTCGTTTTTCAAGTCACCAAGGATTCGGATAGGATGGGGTATAGGCTTGAAGGTCCGGAAATTAAGGCTGCAAGAAAACACGATATCATCACCGACGCAGTTGTACCTGGGTCTGTTCAAGTGCCGGGAAACGGCAAACCAATCGTGATGATGAAGGATGCGCAAACAACCGGCGGTTACACAAAAATAGCAACTGTGATCTCAACTGATCTTTCAAAACTTGCTCAGCTCAAGCCGGGAGATTCCTTGATTTTCAAATCGGTTGATATCGAGACGGCTCACAAAATACTCGTCGAGAATGAGAGAAACATAGAACAGATCAAAAAGTCTCTCAAGGAAGTAAAATATTTCACGGCAAGGATTGATGATCGATACTTCGATGTGTACCTGGAAGAACTCTGATTTCCAGAGGGTGATGAAATGAAAACAGAATGCGGATTATTCAAAACTTTCTCCCGCAGAAGCAAGAAGACTCATAAGGGAAGGCTTTATCCAAGGTCCGACCGCGGGCATTTCGCTGGGGCATGTTCAAGCAAATCTTGTCATTCTATCAAAAACGTACACCTACGATTTTCTCTTATATGTCCTTAGAAATCAACAGGCTTGTCCCCTTCTCGATGTTACCGACCCCGAGATCCTGTTCCAAGAAATGTTGCAAAAACGGCTAATTTACGAACAGATGTTCCAAAGTACAGGATTTACAGACAAGGTGTGTTTGAGCAAGAAGTCGATGATATTAAAGACTATTACGTGATGATTTTGTTGCTTTGTTGTTTTCTTGCTCGGTTGCAGCTTTACCCTTGAAAGAGCACTTTTGGAAAACGGTATTCTCGTGAGGCATATTGAGGAAGAAAAGAATGTTTCAATGTACATAACCAACATTCCTACCCGACCTGCTGGGATATTCCGTGGAACGCTGGTTGTGAGCATGCGCCCGATTCCCCTAAACTAATCTCCATAAATTGACTGAATCAGCTTACACTCATTTGAAACAACGACAATAACGTGTAGGTCGAATCAATGTTAAACTAACAAATAGAAAGAATACCTGTTCAGGAGGCAATTATGAAAATCCTCCACACCTGGGGATTGGACGGAAAACTCAACATGGCGCTAGATGTTGTTCTTTCGGAAAATTCAAAAGAACCTCTTCTGAGGTTCTACGATTGGGCAAGACCAACGCTTTCGCTTGGAAGACATCAAAGAAGAATTCAAATTGACTATGAATATATGAGAAAAAGAAACTTCGACGTAATTGTCAGACCAACCGGCGGAAGGGCGGTTTTCCACTGGGACGAGTTGACCTATAGCGTAATCATTCCATCAAACCACGAGCTTTTCAAGCTCACGGTTTTGGAAAGCTATCTTGTGATAAGCGAATGCATTCTGAAAGCTTTGAGAACTCTTGGCTACAGCGTGGAACTTGAAAAGGTCAAAAATCTGTCGAACACACCAGCCTGCTTTGATTCTCCTTCGATCTACGAACTCACAATCGACGGCAAAAAGGTTGTTGGAAGCGCGCAAGTAAGGTCGCATAAAGCTATTCTTCAGCATGGCTCAATAGTTCTGAAAACACATTTGAAAGAATATGCGAAAATCTTGAACATGGAAGCGGAAAATCTGAAAGACAAAATGGCAGGTCTTTACGAGTATAAATACACAAAGGTCGAGAGACTTTGCGAATCGCTCGAGAAAGAGTTTGAGAAAGTCTTTGGGAAAGTCGAGAACTTTCAGCTTAACACAGAACTGTTTCTAAAAGCTTGGCAAAGAAGGGATGAGTTCAGTTGGCGGGAAAGCTTGTGATCGTCGGAACTCCGATAGGCAACATGATGGATATAACCATAAGAGCCATAAAAGCCCTTAGAAATGCCGATGTGATCTTAGCCGAAGATACAAGAAGAACAATGAAACTCTTGAAGTTCTTCAGAATCGAAGGCAAACCAGTTTACTCCTACGGTGTTCACAACGAGGCAAAGAGCATTCCAATGATTCTGAAGATGCTCAGCGAAGGCAAGACAGTTTGCCTTGTCACAGATTCGGGTATGCCATGCGTTTCAGATCCGGGTTCTCTGCTTGTTGATGCATGTTGGAGAAAAGGAATCGAACTTGATGTCATGCCTGGACCAAGTGCTTTGACAAGCGCCCTAGCGCTCTGCGGCTTTGACACTTCGAGAGTTTACTTTGTGGGATTCTTACCAAGAGGCAAAAAGCGAAGAAAGTTTTTGAGGGATTTGAAGGGCGAACGAGGAGTCTTGGTTTTCTTTGAGGCTCCCGTTAGAATAAGCGAGACTTTAAAAGATGTTCTTGAAATTTTTGGAGACAACGAGATCTTCATAGCAAGAGAGTTGACGAAGGTTTTCCAGCAGCTCTATCGAGGAAAAATCAGCGATGCGGTAGAATTGTTTAGAGAGGCGAAAGGCGAGCTCACGGTGGTTTTGAAACTTCAAGGGGGTTGAAGGATGAGGGAGGACCTTGAAAAGCTTCTGAGGGATATCTGTTTTATCGTGAAGGTCGAGGGAAGATTGGTCTTGAAAGAACATCCGATAACTCCTGCACAGTTTGATCTTCTGCAGAGACTTTATTTCCGTGGACCGATGAGGATGACTGAACTTAGCACAAACCTGGGGATAGCGAAAAGCACGTTGAGTGGGATTGTGAAAAGACTTGAGACAATGAACTACGTAAAAAGAGAAAGAGGAAAAGATCGACGAGTTTTTCTCATTTCAATTACAAACAAGGGTAAGGAAATCGTTCTAGCTGTGATTAAAAAGAGGGTTGAATTCATAGGCAAGGTCATCGAGAAATTTGGGGAAAAGAAAACCAAAGAGCTTTACTCAATCCTTCAAGAATTCAAAGAGGAGATCGAGAAATGCAGAAGTTCGTAATTTTCTTGATTCTCGCGACTTGCGCGTGTTTCGCGGCTTACATTCAAACAAACGTTCCTTACGTCGAAATTAGACAGAACAACATCTTGCTTGGTATGACTGACAGAAGTGGTCTTGCCAAGATCGAGCTTCAATCTCCTGGCAAAGTCGTTCTTTCAAAACCCGGGTATTTTCCTAAGGAGCTCGAAATACTCAATTTGGAAGCCACTTATTATGTTGAGCTGATACCTGCTGCCGTTATTTCAGTTCGGTCAGACCCTGAGGGTGGAGATGTCTTTCTGAACGGCGAGAGAACTGGTAAAACTCCCATTCAACTCGACGTGCCCCCGGGAATACACACAGTCAGAGTTGAAAAGGAAGGTTTCTGCGTTTATCAAGAAAAAGTTGCAGTAGAGGCGTTCGATAAAATTCAGATCAACGTGAGGTTTTCAAAGATTCCCAAGGTGAAAATACTTTCCAATCCAGCTGCCGATGCTTTCGTGAACGGCAGACGTTTGGGCAAGACGCCTGTTGAGATTGAGCTGAATCCAGGAAAACACGAAGTGGTTTTGAGAAGAGAGAACTATTTTGATCTGAACCAAGTTATAGAGGTCAGCAATCTTCAAAATCAGCTCTTCGAGTTCTCCCTGCAACCATGTGCATACGTCAAAATCACCACAACACCAACTCATGCGTTTGTGTTGTTTGAAGATCAGAGAAAACCGCAGTCCTCGATCTTTGGTCCGATTGATCTGGATGAAAAAACCTTCTTTGTCGAAGCTCTTGGTTACAAAAGGGAAACTATCAGCTTGAAACCAAAGCAAGGCATGAACGAACTTCACGTAGTTTTGGAACCATCTGCTTACGATGTAGAACTGAACATTGACAGACAAGCTGTTGTCACAGTTGATGGAATGATAATCGGCGAAGGTCCAAGACGTTTGCGACTTGGCGGTGAGATACACTTTGTTGAGGTTCAGCAAGGCAACAGAAGATGGGCAGGAATAGTTAATCTTTCGCAACAAACAGCGATTGTACCTGATTTCAGCTATGCAACCCTTGTAATGCTCGGTGACAAACTCAGAAGATATACGGTGCAGAACGTGGAGTACCGTCCGCCGGCTGTTGTTTATCTTCCCGAGGGTAAACACACGGTGAAAATAAACGATACAGAGAGAACGATCGAACTTCAAGCAGGTACGGTGACTTATCTAAAGCAAGACGGTTATGGATACATCAATGTTTTCAGCTCACTTGTTGTTGAGACCTTTTTGAATGCGCAATTCATAGGGTTGACTCCTGTGTTATTCTATCCAGTGAAACCCGGTAGCTACAGCTTGAGGTTTTCCGACAAAGTGGTTACGATAACTGTCTTCGAGGGAGAAATTTTGGTGGTTCGATAAACGGAGGTGATTTTCGTGCGTAGGTGCCTGTTTTGGCTGGCTGTAATTTCTTCCGTTCTTATCTTTGCTCAGGAAACAAGGATTAGGGACGTTTCTCCGATTCTCGATATCTATGAACCTGTTTCGTTTGTGGTGCAGAAGGGGATAATGGAACTCGATGAGAATAGCAACTTTCGAGGAGGGCTTTTGACAACGAGATTCGACATAGCACAGTATCTGTATAAATTGGTGAAGAACTTCAAGCTTGAGCAACTTTTGGTGGACGTAGAAGGTTTGAAAAAGAGTTCTGTGGAATTTTCCACCCGCTTTGCTGGCTTGGAGTCCGCTTACAAGGTTGCCAGCGAGAGATTAAATCAGCTGGAAACTGCTTTGAACAATTTGAACAACAAAGTTGAGGGGCTTTCTAACGAGCTGGCTGCACAGATTTCAATGGAGATTCAAAATGCTCTGAAACAGTTTGCCGATGCAAAAAGAATCGAGGAACTCGTCACAAGAATTGATTCTCTCGAAAAGCAGGTTACAAGCGTGGATAAACAGATATCCGATGTGCGTACGCAAGTATCAACTCTGGCAGGTCGGCATCAAGCAACCGAGGACAATCTTCAAGCTCTTTCAGACAAAGTTATGCGGCTTGAAACAAAACAGGACTCTGTGGGGAAAGACATTTCAGCTTTGAAGATGGAATTGGCTTCTTTGAAAACCAAGTTGGACGAACAAGTAGCTACGCTTGAAAAACTCAAAAATGATGTTGAAAACAGAGTAGCGCTTTCGGAGAAACTCATGGATGATAAGTTAACAAACGCACTGAATAAGTTTGATGTCAACCTGAAAAATCTTACAAGTGATGTGTCCCTGCAGAGAAAGGAGCTTGCTGATTTGACTCAGAACTTGCTTGGTTTGAGAGGACAGATAGAAATGCTTCAGAAGACGATCGATTTGCTGGAAATCAACGCTACAAAGAAACAAGTTGCAGACCTTCAAGCTTTGGTAGAGGAAACGAGAAAGAGAGTCGAACAAACAAACGTTAATTTGCAGAACTTTGAGGAAAGATTGGCTGCGATGGACATAAGTGTTTTAGAAAGAAAAATCAGCGAGCTTGAAGCAAGGCAAACGAACACAGAAAACAGTATGATGACGGCATATTTGCTTGGTGGTGTTGGAGCGGCGATCGGAGTACTTGCGTTGATATTTTCACTTGGAAAATAAAAGATCGGTGATCCTTGTGAGAAGGCTGGCAATTGCATTCCTCATCGTTGTAACGGTGGTTCTTGCTGTTGGAAAGACAGTTCACATAGTCTCGAATTATGTCAAGCCCGAGAAAGACAGAGCTTACTATGAGGGAAGTGTCAAAGTGGAAATACCCGATGACAAGCTCAGGCTTGAAGCTGATACGATGACTGTAACGAAGCTTCAAAACGAATGGAGAACTGTTAACGCAAGCACTGTAAAAGTCTTTTTCGAAGACGGTGAAGCAACTTCGAAAACCCTCAGTTACGATTTAAAGCTTAAAACTGGCACGCTCAGCGAATTGGTTAAGGCAAAGGTTCAGGATAAACAAAGTCAAGACGTCATCGAAGTAAGCTGTGACAAAATGAGTATAGATCTTGAAAACGATGTTTTCGCGGGCGATTCTTCTAGCAAGGTTTTGATAATTAAGGGCAAAATTGAAGCAAGGGCAAAGAAGTTCTCGTACGATAGAAAAAATGGTGTCATTAGACTTGAAGGAGAGGTTGAACTGATAGATTACGAGAAGAACATAAAGATGTGGGCTGACAATGTTCAAATTACCACGTCAGATGATAAAATGGTTGCAACAAATGCCAAAGTCGAGTTGACTGTGGAGGAGTGAAAAGATGATAGATATCAAGTTGGTAAGGGAGAATCCAGATTTCGTGAAAAAAGCTTTGGAAAGCAGAAATTTTGATCCAAAACCGATCGATGAGATCCTTGGGCTTGACAGAAGATACCGTGCGCTAACGACGGAGTTGAACCAGCTGAGAGCCCAGAGAAACAACATTTCAAAGCAAGTTGCTCAAGCCAAGGCGGCTGGGAAAGAAGAGGAAGCAGCAGCACTCATGGCTCAGGGCAAACAGATTGGTGAAAGAATTGATTCAATTGAAAGCGAGCAAAAAGAGATAGAAGCGAAGATCAAGAACATCCTTTTGTATGTCCCAAATATCCCAGATGTTTCGGTTCCTGTTGGAAAAGACGAGACTTTTAACGTTGAAGTTCGAAGGTGGGGTGAACCAAGGAAATTTGATTTTGAGCCACTTGCGCACTGGGATATTGGTCCAAAATTGGGTTTGATGGATTTCGATAGAGCTGCCAAACTCAGCGGGTCTCGGTTCACCGTGATGTATTCTTCCCTCGCAAAACTCGAGAGGGCTTTGATAAACTTCATGCTCGATCTTCACACCAAAGAACACGGTTATACCGAGGTTTGGGTACCTCATCTGGTGACCCGAAGTACACTCACGGTTACAGGTCAACTTCCAAAGTTTGAGGAAGAGATGTATAGATGCGATGCCGATGATTTGTTCTTGATTCCAACTGCAGAGGTTCCACTAGTTGCTCTGAGAGCCGACGAAATTCTCGAAGAAAAAGAGCTTCCCTTGCTTTATACCGCTTACACACCGTGTTATCGAAGGGAAGCAGGAAGCTATGGAAAGGACGTCAAGGGAATGATAAGACAGCACCAGTTTGACAAGGTTGAACTCGTTTGGTTGACAACTCCCGAAAGATCGTTCGAAGATCTTGAGAAACTCGTTTCTCATGCCGAAGAAGTTTTGAAGAGACTGGAGCTCCCATACAGAGTGGTTTTGCTTTGCACAGGTGACATGGGGTTTGGTGCAGCAAAAACTTACGATTTGGAGGTTTGGCTCCCAAGTTACAACGCCTACAAGGAGATCTCTTCCTGCAGCAATGACACCGATTTTCAGGCAAGAAGGGGAAACATAAGATACAGAAGAAAAGATGGTAAGCTCGCTTATGTCCACACCTTGAACGGTTCTGGAATCGCAGTTGGCAGAACTCTGGTGGCAATAATGGAAAACTATCAAAGAAGCGATGGAAAAATCGATGTTCCAAAGGTTCTGCAACCTTACGTCGGTTGTGAGGTGCTTGGCTGATTGCCACATTTGTTTTACGGGGAAAGAACAGGCGAATACGTGGAACTGGATGAAAGGGAAACGCATCATCTGAGAGTTGTTCGCCGAAAAATCGGAGAAACAATTAAAGTCACCGATGGTAAAGGTTTTCTCCACATATGCGAGCTGATAGAGATCGGAAAAGAAAGATCCAGAGCTTTGTTAAAGGAGTCTAAAGTAGTAGAGGTACCGAATGAGAAAACGCTGACTATCTGTATTGCGTCAGAGAATTGGGATAGACTTAGATGGCTTGTGGAAAAATCCGTTGAAATAGGCGTTGATGAAATTGTGGTTTACAAAGCAGAAAGATCAAGATCCTATGTCAACAAACGGGACAAACTCGAAATTATAGTTCGAGAAGCTGCAAAGCAATGTGAGAGGTTTTTGTTTCCGAAACTCACCGTTTCCGACGCACTTAACCTCGAAAAACTGTGTGGGAAAGTTATTGTTCTTTACAAAACAGGCAGACCCGCGGTCTTGGAAGATTTCAAAGCACCGGTTTCGATCATCGTTGGGCCAGAGGGAGATTTTGAAGAAGAGGAACTTAAAAACCTATCGTCTCGTGGACAACTTTTGAGTCTTGGAAAGAAGATTCTCAGGTTTGAAACAGCAGCTTTTTTATCTCTTTCCATAGCTGGTTTTGTAAACAGTCGCATCTGAAGGGGGGCGCTTTATGAAAAAGGGTAAAAAAGTTCTTTCCCACGTGAAGTACGAAAAAGAACTTGAAAGTGCCTACCGAGAAATGCTTTCTTCGATCAAAAGACCAGAAGAGGTTGGTAAAGCCTTCGTTGAATTTGCGCTGAGATTACTTGAGAAAGTGGATCCAAGAGTCAACAAATCGTTTGCGGATCAAATCTTTTTCGAACCAGAAAATGAGAATCATTACCGCTTGTCCTCGTCATTGGAAAATCTCTTGGCGGAACATCTTGTGAACAGTGATCTGCCAGCTATATTGAAGAGAATGGCTTTGAATGCCGCACACAGATACAAATCGCTGATCTCGGATAACGAAAGAACCAATTACTTTCGTCTGCAGGAGAGACCGGAACAAAAATAGGGAAAAACAAACGCAGGGCCAAAGCCCTGCGTTTCTCATTTTTCACAGTACACGCCACTGACGAGTGAACCAAAGATCATGGCACATCCCATGATGATGAACATCAGCCTGAAGGAGATCGAAGACAACAATCCAGCTACCAAGGGTCCAAAGAGGCTGCCAAACATTCGAACCGATGTGAGTAAACCGAGAAATTCCGCTTTCCTATTCTCGGGAACATTTTCGGAAACAAAGTTCACCGCACCGTTTATAAAGGCTCCAAAGCCCATTCCAGACACGGCATAACCAAGGAGTGTCATCAGATAATCACCTGCTCCAGCCAGCGCAAAGAGAAATGAGCCTATTCCCGAGAGGAACATCCCCAAAGAAGCGACGAATTTCGATGAAAGCCTTCCCACAAGCCAGCCAAAAACCAGATGAGATGGCACTTGCATAAAAGGATTGCTTGAAGCCAAAAGCAAGGTTTGGCTTTTGCTCAGCCCGACGATTTCGTTGATGTACACGCCTATGGCAGCGAAAGTGCCCCCTATACCAAGTTGCCGCAAAAATGCGCCAAGGTACATCGCCCAGAGGTTCTTCCTTTTGAGAATAGACTTTGAAGTTACAGCGGAAAAGATCCTTTGAAGGTTTGTGCGAGTTATCTCGTACCGTGGATGTGGAAGACTTGGGGTTAGGATGACCATCAAAAGCGAGCTGATCGACAGAATATAGAGAAAAACCATCACGTTTAGCACGGTTGTGGTATTCAACAGTGGAGAGATCAGCAGTCTTCCAACGGCAAGGCCGAGTGACCCAGAGATATTCGACAGAAGTACGATGATGTTCGTCCTGAACGCGGAACTTTCGATCAATATTGCTGTAACTATTGGGTCGTAAGCCGATGAAAGAAAGGTGAAGATCGCGGCAATTAGGAAAAACTCCCAAGTTTTTTTCACGAGTGAGTAGAACAAGAACACCACAAAACTTGCTATGAGAGGCAGCATGAGAGTTTTCTTTCTTTCCCTCATCTCATCGCTCAATGCGCCCCAGAACGGCGAGGCTATACTTCCAATGCCACTTGTAATCGTCGAGAGAAAACTTATGGAGAAAATGTCGACGCCCAGTTCTCTCATCCTGAACTGAAGCAGCATGTCGTAATTTCCAATCGTTAGGTTTCTGATGAAAGTCGAACTCAAAAGTTTCAGGCTATTCCCATTCGATAGTCGCTGGTGGCTTTGAACTGATGTCGTACACTACCCTCCCAATTCCTCTGACGCTGTTCAAAATCCTTCTTGCAGCAAGATCGAGCACTTCATGGGGAATTTTCGTCCAATCGGCGGTCATGCCTTCAGAGCTGTCGACAGCTCTCAAGGCAAGCACGTAGTCGTAAGCCCTCTTGTCTCCTCTAACACCCACGGACCTGACTGGCAAGAGTACACAAAATGCCTGCCAAATTTTCTCGTACCAACCAGTTTCCCTGAGAGTTTCGATGAACAAACTGTCTGCTTCTTTCAAGATCTCGAGTTTTTCCTCAGTTATCTCACCAACGATCCTGACAGCAAGCCCAGGTCCTGGAAAAGGATGACGATAGAGTATCTGCCTTGGAATATTCAGTATCTCCCCTACCAATCTGACTTCGTCTTTGAAAAGATTTCTCAACGGTTCAACAACCTGCAGGTTCATATTCTCTGGAAGTCCTCCAACGTTGTGATGGCTCTTTATCGACGCCGTTTTCTTTCCGGATTTTGCGCTCTCTATGACATCCGAGTAAATCGTTCCTTGAACTAAATGAGTAGCTCCGTAGTCCTCAGCTTGTTTTTCGAAAACCCGAATAAACTCTTCTCCGATTATCTTTCGTTTTCTCTCAGGATCAGTTACTCCACTCAACTTCTCCAGAAACCTTTTTCGAGCGTCTATCTTGACCAAGTTCAGACCAAGCATTTCTTTGAAAACCTTCGGCACTTCATTTTCCTCGTTCTTTCTCAAAAGCCCGTGGTCAACAAAAACACTGAGCAGATTCTCACCTATTGCCTTGTGAGTCAGAACACAAGCTACAGAAGAATCCACTCCTCCTGAAAGTGCAGCTATGACTTTTTTGCCGTGAAGAATCTGGCGAAGCTCTTCGATCTTGTTTCTCACAAAATCCTCCAGATTCCAGTTTGGCTTGAGCTCGCATATCCTTGCAAGGAAATTGCAGAGCATTTCCCTTCCTTTTGCGGTGTGCCTCACCTCTGGATGAAACTGCAAAAGCCAGTATTTTTTCCCATCGCTCGCAGCTGCGATTATGTCATCAACAGATTTTGCCAAAACCTTAAAGCCTTTTGGAAGGACCCTGACGTGATCTCCATGGCTCATCCAAACGGTTGTTTCACGCTCGATATCGCCGAAAATCGGATCGTTCTCGAAAATCCTTATCAAAGTTCTTCCATACTCTGCCTTTTCTCCTGGTTCTACTTTTCCACCAAGCGAATGTGCAACAAGCTGCATCCCGTAACATATTCCGAGCACCTTTCCATCATAGCCGTTAAACCATTCCGGAAGTTTTGGCGCGTCTTCTTCGTAAACACTCGCAGGTCCACCGGAGAGTATTACAGCTCCGACATCGCTTAAATCAACCATCTCATCGTACTGCACCACTTGGCTGTAATAACCAAGCTCTCTGACAAAACGGGCTATCAACTGTGTGTATTGAGAACCGTAGTCGACAACGAGTACTCTCATCTTTTCAACCCCAAATCAAGGATCTCTCTTGCACGTTGTGGTGAAGCTATTTTTCTACCAAGCTCTTTCGCTATTCTGACAACCTTCTCAACCAACTCGGCGTTGGACCTGGCAAGAACACCCTTTTCGATGTAAATGTTGTCCTCCATCCCAACTCTTACGTTGCCGCCCATCGCTATCGCCATCGCAGCCATTGGAAACTCATATTTTCCAATTCCAGCAACAGTCCACGTAGCTCCAGCTGGAAGACTGTCAACCATTGCAACCAAATTTCTCGCATTTGCCGCTATCCCGCCCGGAACTCCCATGACAAAATCAAAGTGAAGGTGTCCTTCGACAAGGCCTTTTTTCACCAATTGCATTGCGTTGTTTATGTGACCAAGATCGAAGCATTCGAATTCAGGCATTATTCCTTTTTCCTTCATCGCTCTTGCAAATCGTTCAACCATTGGCATACTGTTCATAAAAACATCGTTGCCAAAGTTCACCGTACCAGTAGTAAGGGTTGCCATATCCGGATTGGCTTCCAAAGATTGAAGCCTCTCCTCTGGTGACATCCACACGGCTCCGCCAGTTGAAACCTGAATGATTATATCAGGACATTTCTCTCTGATAAGACGAACTACCTTTTGAAAAATCTGCGCATCTTGCGTTGGATTGCCGTTTTCATCCCTCACATGCAGATGAACAATTGAAGCTCCTACAAGGTAAGCTTCGTAAGTTTGCTGGGCTATTTCCTCTGGTGTTATCGGTATGTAAGGTGTGTCGTTCCTCGTGACCTCTGCTCCGCAGACTGCAACGGTTATTATGAGTTCATCCATCTTTTTTCACCTTCCTTTGCCTGTCCTTTGGAACAACGCAGGTACCAATGGCTCTTGCAACCAGCATTGGTGGATCCAGAACATCGCAAGCAGACTCTTGGTTTGGTATTCTAGCGTTTGTTATGACTTTGTAGACTTCGAACTTCATCTTTCTTGAGGTGTTGCCTACTTCGATTATCTCGCCGTAAACCTCCAGAAAGTCTCCTGCGTAAACTGGTTTGAGAAACTCGACCGATTCGTAAGCTCTGAAAAGCCCTTCATCACCATCGTGTCTTATCAGAAGCTCTGTGGCTACATCTCCCATCAGTTGCATCAACCTGGCCCCGTCCACAAGACCGCCTGCGTAATGAGCATCATGTTCGCTCATTCTGACCCTTAGAAAGGCTTTCATTCAAAACCCCCCTCTCAGAGAGGTTGAACAACCACAGACCGAGTAACACCAAGCTTCCCCCAAGGGCTGTGTACAGATTCGGTGGATTTTTCAGAAGTATTGTTTCCGCTACGCTGGTCACAACGGGAATGAAGTATATGGTGTTGGTTGTGTATCGAGTTCCAACCCTTTTCAAACCAATGTTCCAGAAAACGTATGCCACCCCAGAACAAATTATGCCAAGGTAAAGCAAACCGAGGACAACGGGAAAAGAAAAAAGCATAGAAGATTTTTCCTCAAAAATTGCGAGCGGAATCAAGGTTATAAAACCCCAAAAAGTTATGGCAAAGACCCCTTCAAGCGAATCAGCCTGCGGCATCTTTTCAACGTGGTATGTGTAGAAAACCCAGGCAAGCGCAGCACCAAGAAGCATCAAATCGCCGATGGGATTGACTTTCAACACAAATCGTCCATTCATTATGACGATCGCAACACCTACGAAGGCAAGAAGCGACGAAAGATACTGACCAACGCTTGTTTTTCTCTTCTGAACAAGATGTGTGAAGAGCGTGTAGAGTATCGGTGCGCTTGAGACAATCAAGGATGCGTTCGTTGGGTAAGAGTAGACCAAGCCGGTGTTTTCGAAGAAAAAGTACATCGCGACACCCCAAAAGCCGGCAAAAAAGCTGTGCCAGTTGAACAGCTTTGGAAGCTTTCTTGTGACCAATAACAAGGCAACTGAGGCTATTGCAAATCTGATCAGCGCTGCCGTCGAAGGCGGAATTGACATCACAACAACCCTTGTTGCCACAAAGGAGATCCCCCAGAAAAACACAACAGCCCAAATTAATATCTTGTACAAGGTGGCACCTCCACAGTTTGATTCTTACACAAAAACTTCGTCTTGCCAACTGAGTAGTATAATTCAACCAGAGAATCGCACAAAACCAAGGGGGATCAATTTGGGGAAAAGGCAAATTCAAGCAAGATCAACTCAGTCTCTGCTTGATCAACTGATCAAAGAGTTCGGACCCGATTGGTATCAAAAGGTGAGAGTCAAATTTCTCAAGCAAACTCCATCTGAGCTGATTGTTGAAATCTCTCCATTTGATGAATCCGCGACCGATGAGTCGGGTGAACCAACCTTGGGGAGTTACCAAACCAAGGTGCAGCTGCCCCCTATATCAGAGCTTGAAAGCAAATACGCTGAACCAACCGTGCAAGTTGAGATATCTACGGACAAAATGACGGCAAGTGTGGTAATAATTCCCGGTTTGAAGAGAATCTTGCCCACCGCTGGGGAAATCGAGAAAGCTTTGCTGAACGCTGGGGTGAGCTATGGAATTGATCGGCAAAGAATAGAGGAGGCTTTAAAGGAGGAAAGGCTTTTTTCCCCGGTACCCGTCGCCTTTGGAAAGCAACCTAAGCCTCCAAAAGATGCCCAGATAAGGCTTTTGTTCCCAGAGACTGGATATTTCCCAATTCGGGTGGATCAAGCCGAAAAAATCGATCCGGCATCGCTTTACAAGATCTTCACATGTGAAAAAGACCAATTGCTTGCTGTAAAGGAACCTGCCGTAGATGGAGAGGATGGTTTTACCGTAACAGCTGAAGTAATTAAGACACAGAAACCGAAAGACTTCAGTCTACAAAACCACGTGGGAGAAAACGTTTATCTATCAGATGACGGTTACAAGATATTGGCAGCCTGTGCAGGTCAGCCGTTTTTCAAAAACTCAAAGATTCACGTTAGGGAGATTTTTGTTGTCCATGGTGATCTTGACTACTCGGTGGGAAACATAGATTTCAACGGCACCGTGCTTGTGCGCGGAAACGCCGAAGGTCCATTTAAGATCATCGCCCAAGGGGATGTTGTGATAAGCGGTATTCTTGGTGAGGTGCAAATCAACTGCAGAGGGTCTTTGATGGTCAAAGGTGGAATCTTCGGCAGATCCAAAGGTATCGTCAAAGTTGGAAAAGATCTTTTGGCAAAATTCGTGAGCGAAGCAAGGATTTTCTGCGAAGGAAAGATTTTGGTGGAGGATTACATAATGAACTCAGTGGTGGTTTGCAAAGGTGATCTGTCGGTGACAGGAAGAGGTATAATAGCCGGAGGTGTTGTGAAGGCAAAAGGCAACATCATCGCGACTGAACTGGGAAGCAAATTTGGCGTCAAGACCCTGGTGATGTGTGGCGTAAACTACGAGATAGAAGAAAAGCTTGAACAATGTGAAATTGCGGCTTTTGAGATTGCAAGAAACCTTGCCAAGATTTCGGAGAACGAACAGAAAACAAGACAAAGGTTGAGTCAAACAAAACAACCGCAGGAAAGAGAAGAACTCCGAAAAGAGCTCATCGAACTTGAGCAAGAGAAGTTGTGGTTGGAAAAGCACCTTTTCAAATTGAAGCGTGCCATCGATGTGCTTTTGAAAGTCAGAAAATTTGAGGGTGTAACGGCAAATTCAAGGATAATTCTCAGGCGTGTCTGTCATCCGAATGTGAAAATAACGATAGGTCACGAAAGCGTAAATGTGCAGGAAACGATGAATGTCAGAGAATTTTACATAGACAGGTCCACAGGTAAGATAGCCTACAAATGATCAAATAAGTTTTTCATCGAGTATTTCGAGCATGACTTTGACAACCTCTGGGTCAAATTGTGTGCCAGAGCACCTCAAAAGTTCTTCCTTGGCTTGTTGCAAGGTCAGCGCTCTCTTGTACGGTCTATCGCTCGTCATGGCATCAAAGCTGTCAGCAACACACATTATCCTCGAAAGAAGCGGTATACTTTCTCGTTCAAGACCATCGGGGTATCCTTTGCCGTCGAATCTCTCGTGGTGGTGCCTGACAATGACGGCAATCTCAGGAAGGTCGGCAGCTGACAGCCATTCGTAACCCTTCACTGGATGAAATTTCACAATTTCGTACTCATGCGGATCCAAGAATCCATTCTTGTTCAAAATATGCTGTGGTACGAAGATCTTGCCTATGTCGTGGACTAAACCTGCCCAGTAGATCTTCTTAACTTCTTCCCTTGGTAAGCCCATTCTCTCTGCTATCATCGAACTGTAGCGTGCAACATTTTCCGAATGACCTTTCGTGTATTTATCGTAGCTTTCCAACGCCCTGACGGCAAAGAGGATCAACCTTTTGTGGAATATGCCCTCTTCCTTGAGGTAATCTCTTGCAGCCAAAAGATGGGCAATGGAGGTTGCGAGTTTCTGCAATGTTCTCTGAAGAAGTTGACTTTCATCTAAAACCACACAGAAGAGATAACCAAAGCTTCTTGCCAAAGTCGAAATTCTTGCGGCAAGGAGTTTTTCACCACTTTTCAGATCCAAGCTACCACGGTTTTTCAGAAAATCTGAAAGTTCTTCAAAAGACAGCGACTCGGAAACTGAAAAAGCTTCCTCTGCATACTCACATTTTGACCCATCCGTTCCGCTGTGCCTCAAACAAAGGATATAGGGTGGACCTTCAAAGAAGATGCCAAAGACTTTTACAGTTT
>FWWL01002042.1_pt1 | contig 42090 bp, 32 predicted proteins | sample 2228331 | NCBI WGS metagenome assembly FWWL01 (sample SAMEA103939775, study PRJEB20133) | metagenome | reverse complement strand
AGGCGTTGGTCCCGAACAGGATGGCGGCAAGCGTGGTGGAGCCGCCGCCCAGGAAGTCCCCGGCGATGAGCCCCAGGAAGAACGGCAGGGCCTGCCGGTAGAGCCGCATCCCGCCCGTCCGGACGATGACCACTTTGGCCGCCCAGGCCACCAGCATGGAGACCCAGGCGTAGTTCATGGTGGGGGTGTTGGCCATCGCGTAGCCGATGGGATGGAAGGGCCACCACACCCACTGAACCCGCGCGGCCATCAGGGCGAACACCGTCAGCATGCCGAACCCCACCGCCGCCGCGCCGGCCGGGTCCGGGTCGCGCGGGGCGAGCATCAGGGAGCTTGCGGCATCGAACGCCCGGAGTCCCGCCAGTCCGCGCCAGGCGTCGATGCGGGCCACGGCTCCGAGGTGCGTGAACAGGGTCACGGCGATGACCGCGCTGATGACGACCCCCAGCACCGTGGCGAGCATGAGGGCGAACGCCACCTGCCCCGGCCTGAGGCCGCCTTCCGGCCCCATCTTCAGGGCGTCCAGCTGGTGGGGCATGCAGGCTCCGCGGAAGTCCTGGGCGGCTGTGGCGCTGCGCACGAACAGGAGCACCGTCAGGTCCGCCGGGGAGAAGATGCGCGTGCCGCCCACCGTCGTCATCAGGGAATAGGCGTCCACGTCCGGCCCGGTGGGCCAGGCGTTGCCGGTCTCGGCGCGGGTGCGGGTGGCGGCGATGAGGTAGGCGATGGTCAGGAGCAGGAAGACGGCCGCGGTCCTGGGCTGGATGCCTCCGGCGATGCAGAACGCGGCCATGGCCACCAGCGACAGCACCAGCCCGGCCAGCGCGAAACGGTACACGCCCGCCTCGTCCTCGAACCCCTGCGGCGGGCGTCCGGTTGCTGAGCGCCACACGGATGCGAAGTAGCGCCGCCCCATCCACAGCAGCGCAAGAGTGATGCCCAGGTAGGCTCCGGCTCCCTGATGCCCGATCCACGGGAACGCGCTGAGCGCGCCCTCCGCGCCTCCCAGGGACCACCCGCTCATCTTGCCCCACACGATCTCCGCCCGGGTCACCAGGAAGAAGAACCAGCAGCTGAACGCCACCTCGGTGGACAGCAGATATCCGATGCCCACCGCGAACCCGAACACGCTGAGCTGGGTGTTGGCGATGGAGTCCCAGGGCGGCGAGAGCTGCCAGTCGGACAGCCGGATGCCCCGCGTGTTGATGGAGGGGACCTGCGGGATGTTCCAGCTCAGGGTGTTCAGCACCTGCAGTCCCAGAGTGAGGGCGAGCCCCGCCCAGAACAGGCGGTTCCGGAACAGGGGGAGCCCCTCGCGGGTGAGCTCGAGGGGCAGCGCCACGGTGGGGAAGGGGAGCTTCTCGTTATCCACCCAGAGGCGGCGCAGGATGAGGACGATGCACAGGGTGGAGAACGCGAACACCGTCAGGAAGCCGAGCCAGCTCGCCAGCGGAGCGAGCCACGCGCCCCAGTCCACGTCCTTGCTGCCGTAATAGAACCCGGTCAGCGCGTTCCGGTCCTTGACGGCCATCCAGTCCGGGATGTGCGGGTGGAACAGCTCGGCCCACCGGTTCTCGCGGGTGGCGAAGAAGAACGGGCTGGTCAGCGCCGGCAGCAAAAAGTGCAGTCCGCCCGAGCTCGAGAGCACCGTGGAGACGGCGGACATCGTGTAGATGATGATGATCTCTCCCCGCCGCAGCCGCAGCGACGGGGCGGCGAAGCTGACCAGCAGGTTGACGGCGGCCAGCGCGAACAGCATGTCGAACGCGCCGAGCGGGATGGATGTGTTGGAGATGGCGCTGTGGCCGCGCCCGGAGAGCGTCAGCTCGGCGTGATGGAGCCACAGGTTGATGACGGTGGTGACGGCGAGCCCCAGCACGAGCGCCCGCAGGGTGAAGGCCCGCGGCCGTTCTCCATCGGCGGGGGGCGTCCTGCCCGATGCTGTGGTGTTGTCCCGGGTCGCTTCCAAGCCTTTGCAGTTCCTGCCCCGCGCCGCGGACGGGGCGGCGCCGCGTAACGGCTTCGACGCTTGCGGGAACGGTTCCTCCCCGGCAGCGCGGGGCTTACGGCTGCCGGACGGGGCCCCGCATGGCCTCGTAGGCGGCGATGATGCTCTGGGTGCCGTGCTGCGCGTGGCCGCTCGCCTCCAGCCAGCTCAGCAGCTGCATCACCATCCGCGTCATAGGGAGCGGCAGCCCCAGCTCATCGGCTTCCGCCAGCACGATGCGCAGGTCCTTGGCCTGCAGCGCCACCTTGAAGCCGCCTTCGAAGTCCCGCGAAAGCATCCGCGGGGCAAGATTGGTCATCATCCAGCTTCCGGCCGCTCCTCCGCCGACGGCCTGGATGGTCTTCTCTCCGTCCAGTCCGGCGGCGCGGGAGAACGTCAGGCCCTCCGCCACCGCGCAGAACGTGCAGGCTCCGACGATCTGGTTCACCAGCTTGGTGGCCTGCCCGGCGCCCACCGGCCCGCAGTGCACGATGGTGGTCCCCATGGCATTGAGCGCGGGCATGGCCTCTTCCAGGTCCGCCGCGTCGCCGCCCGCCATGATGGACAGCGTGGCCTGCTGCGCCCCGAGAGGGCCGCCCGAGACGGGCGCGTCCACGAACCTGACGCCGGCCTGACGGCATCGCTCCGCGATGGACCGGGCCGCCTTCGGGCCGATGGTGCTCATGTCCACCACCAGCCTTCCCGGGGCGATGCCGGCCAGCACGCCCCGCGGACCGCAGACGACCTCCTCCACGTCCGGCACGTCGCTGACGCAGGTGAAGACGATGTCCGCTCCGGACGCGGCCTCGGCCGGGCTGGCCGCCCGGGCGGCTCCCAGCGCGGCCAGCGGCTCCTCCCGCTCGCGTGTGCGGTTGTGCACCGTGACGGGCAGTCCCGCCTTCAGCAGGTTGCCCGCCATCGGGGCGCCCATGGCGCCCATCCCGATGAATGCGATACGTGTCATGGTCCTTCCCGTCCGGGACTCTCCTGTCAGTGTGCCGCCTTCCTCAGCGCAGGCCGATGACGCGGCGCGTCCTGCCCTGCGGGACGCTCAGCCACGCCCACCAGGAGTCCCCGCTTTTTTCCACCCGCACCGGAGCGGGCAGACCGTCCACGAAGCCCGAACCGCTGTCCGGCCGGGAGCGGAACGGCCCGAGGCGCACGTCCATCTCCGGCAGAGGCGACTTCGACCGCACCTCCAGCAGCATCCCGTCCCCTTCGCGCCGCAGCGAGTAATCCAGCCGGATGGTGCGGGCCTCCCCGCCCCTCTGCGCAAGCGCGGGATAGTCCCGCACGGACATCCCGGTGAATCCCCGGGGCATCCGGGGGACGAGTCTCAGCCGGGCGGGGTCGCTGTCGTCCACCCCCAGCAGCACCCGGCACATCTTGACGATCTCGCCCTGCTGCACCCCGTTGCCCAGGTCTCCGGTGCGGTGCCAGAACCGTCCCTCCGGCTCCACCTCGCACCCCTCCGGCACGATGAACGGCATGTGCGCGGGACAGTATGTCGCCCTGGCGGCCCATTCCACCATCTTTGCGGCGTCGTCCATCCGGTCCAGCAGCAGGGCCGCCTGCGTCACGAACCCCTGCCCGTAGCCCATCGCCACCCCGTAGAACCCGAACGGACGGTAGCGGGCGATGAGGCTCCGGTATGTCGCCAGGTTCAGGGGCTCCCACTCCGGCGCGCGGGCTGCCGCGGTGAACCCGGCCCGGTCCGCCGGAAGGATGACCGGGCCGAGGACCGTACTCTGGTTCGGCCATCCGCTGTGCCTGCGCGTCCACACCGCGCCGAACGGCTCCTCCGCATCGCGGTAGGTGCGGTCGATCCCGCGTCTCAGCCGGGCCGCGGCCGCGCGCCAGGCGGCCGCGGACTCCCGCTCGCCGATGGAATCCGCCATCTCCGCCAGGCCGCGCAGAGCCTCCATGCAGGCGACATCGGCGTAGATGGAGTAGCCGATGCCCCCCGCGCACTCGCTGTCCGTGCGCAGGACTTCCGTCGCCCCCGACAGCTCCGGGTGCTCGAACTGCCAGATGACCCAGTCGCCGAGGCCGCGCACATCCTCCCAGCGCTCCCTGAGCCAGGCGTCCCGGTCCGGCAGCCGGCGCCAGACCTGATACACGAAGAGCGATGTCAGGCCGTGGCCGTCGTTCTCGAAGCACCCTTCGCCCGGGGTGGTGTCGAAGTAGGGGAATCGCCGCTGGATGTGGCGCGGCAGTCGCGCTCCGTCCAGGTCCAGCCGGATGACGCCCTTCATATCGATGTCCGGAGTGTTGCCCGTCTCCCAGCCCCGGGCCATCCGGAAGACGTAGTCCACGGTCCTGGCGGCCTTCTCGGCATATCCGAGCGCCGTCAGCTCCATCATCGCGCGGCCCATGTCGCGGGTCCAGCACTGGCCGTGATACGACCCCCGCCCTTCGGCGTAGGTCCCGAACCCCTGGTAGCCGCCCCAGGAGGGAGCGTCCCTGGTGGACGTATGGTACATCCCGTCCTCCGGGTCCAGCTTGGCGAGGATGTCCCGCACGTTGTGATGGAAGACGGCGGTCAGCACGTCCGCCCAGACATTCCCGCTGAAGCGCACCCGCGGCCCGTCATAGTCCTGCGGGATGTCGACGGGGATGCGCCTGCGGAAGTGCGAATCGGTCGTGTAGAACGCCTCGCGGAGCCTGTCCAGATGCTTCGTGCCCTGCGCGCAGACCTCTTCCGACGTGCGCAGCGCGCGCTCCCGCACAAACTGCAGGACGGGACCGGCGACGCGGTCGTGAGGCAGCGCGATGCCGTCCTGAGGCTCCTCGCCCGGCAGCACCTCGACGGTGACGCCGCAGATGACGGGCACGCCCTGCTTTTCGGGAGAGTCCACCAGAGTCAGCCGTTCGATGCGTTCAGGCCCGGGTTCCAGAACGGCCAGATAACGGCCGTCCGGCGACGGAGCCGCCGGGAAAAGCCGGAGAGACTCCCGGAGAGCTTGCGCGGCTGCAGCGCTCGAGATGAACGGCTCGGGGAACTGCACGAACATCATACCCCACCAGAGGCTCTCTCCCAGGATGAGCGGGTAGTCCGCCACGGCGCCGCCGGAATACTCCACACGCACCGTCCCGAGCCGGTCGCCCACGAAGAAACGGCTGGAGGTATCGTTCGGGTCCCCCCACACGGGGCACCCCTGGTCCAGCGAGTCCGTCATTCCCAGCAGGAAGATGCGCCTGGCCCGGCAGCCCATCGGAATGCTGCTTTCGCCGTTCATCCGTCCGATGCCGCCGTCCGACACCAGGAACGGGATGCCTCCCACCTCGGACGCGGTCCCGGGCCTGCTCTCGGCCGTCCACCCGGCGGATGCATCCTCTCTCGCGAAGTCCACCCGGAAGCTGCTTCCGGCATCGACGGAGTCCAGTCCGAGCCACGCGTACATCGAGCCGCTGTTTCCGTCGCGCAGCCTGATGCACACCCTCCTCCCCTCGAGCTCCGCCACGTCCCAGACCATCTCGACCGGACTGTCGCTGCACGGAGGAGGAGACTGCCTCAAGATGCTCCCGCTCGCGGCATCCACCAGCTCGAAGAAGCTCCTGCCGAGGTCGCACTTCGCGCCGTCGTGGCCCCGCGCGCGAAGGACGATGACGGGAGCGGCGATGACGAACTCCGGCGAGCGGATGATGCCGGTGCCGGCCTCTCCCCCCGCCAGCGATGAGAGGTGGGGAGTGGTGGGGCGACGGGCGCCGTCTTCGGACAGGACCGCCCAGGTTCCCGGCCCGCCCTGCAGCCGGACCGCGCGGAACGGGCTTTCTCCGGCGGGCACGTCCTTTGCCACCTCCTCCACGAGGGCGATGCCCAGCCAGGCGAAGCCGCTCTCGGCCAGCCCGTCGATGGCTTCGATGCGGACCCTCCTGCCGCGCAGGTCACTGACGACCCAGCTCGCCGGGACGAACGCGTCGCTGTCGGGAGGGGAGAGCTCGCGGACCTCGGCGCCGTCCTCCGCGAGAGTCAGGACGACCCTGTTGAGCTTCCTTTCGCCGGACCGTCCGTCCCAGCCGCTCACCCGGAGGCGGATGATGTCGCCCTCGACGGTGAACTCCGGCGAAACGGCCCTGCCGGTCTCGACCTCTCCCGACCGCAGCGACGGATGGTCCGGGAACGGGTCTCCCTGGCGCGCAGTGCCGCGCAGGGTCCAACCCCCGCCCTCCAGCGTCCATCCCTCCCAGCCTGCGGGGCCTCCGCCCGCCACCCGGACCACTCTCTCCGCCGTGGCCGCGGATGCGGCAAAGAGCAGGACGGCGCAGAAAAGGGCGCGCATCGCGCCCGAAGCAGGGACGAAGACTGACACAGGACCCCCTCCCTTGCCCCGGCCCGCCGGGACAGCTCCGCAGGCGGGATGCTGCCGGCGTCCGGCGGCGACGGGCTAAGCCAGCGCCTCGCGCACCAGCGCCGGGATGTCGTGCGTGGTCTCAGCCACCCTGACTCCCGCGCCGGTCAGGGCCTCCACCTTGGCCTGCGGAGTCCCGGTGCGCCCGCTGATGATGGCTCCGGCGTGCCCCATCCTCTTTCCCGGAGGGGCGGAGCGGCCGGAGATGAACCCGATGACGGGCTTCGACATCTTCGAGGCGATGTACTCCGCGGCGAGCTCCTCGTCAGAGCCCCCGATCTCTCCCACTAGCACCACGGCCCGGGTCTGAGGGTCCTCCTCGAAGAGCGGAAGCACGTCGAGGAAGGTCATCCCGGGCGTCTGGTCGCCCCCGATGCCCACACAGGTGGACTGGCCCAGCCCGGCCCGCGTAAGCTCGTCCACAATCTCGTACGTGAGGGTCCCGCTGCGCGACACCAGGCCCACCGGCCCGGGCGTGAAGATGTCGCCGGGCAGGATGCCCACCTTGCACTCGCCGGGGGTGATGATGCCCGGGCAGTTCGGGCCGATCATCCGAAGCCCGCGCTGCCGCACAAGGTTGACGGCGTAGACGGTATCCTGAGCGGGGATGCCTTCGGTGATGCAGACGATGAGAGGGATTCCGGCGTCCACCGCCTCCACGATGGCGTCCCGGCAGAAGCGTGCGGGGACGAAGATGACCGTGGCGTCGGCGCCCGTGGCGTCGCGAGCCTCCCGGACCGTGTCGAAGACGGGGACTCCCATCTCCTCCGTGCCGCCCTTGCCCGGCGTGACGCCCGCGACGATCGTCGTGCCGTAGTCCAGCATCTGCCGGGAGTGGAACTGCCCTTCGCGCCCGGTGAACCCCTGCACCATCAGGCGCGTATCCTTGCCGACCAGTATGCCCATACTGCGGATAAGTCTCCCTGTGGATGGCGGCCGCCCTCCCGGGGAGCGATGCCCGGATGAGGCGGCCGCTGACATCTTACCCGCAATGCCGGACAGCGCAAGCCGCGCCGCCCGGCGGGGGCGCTATGGCCTGGAGGGCCGCGAGCCGGGCAGGTGCTTGCGGATGTCCCTCCAGTCGAACACGAGGAAGTTGCGGTCCTTGCTGTTCATCACCACCAGCATCCCCTCCGGGAAGCGCTCTCCGAGCGGGCGGGAGATCGCCTCGATGCCGTCCGTATCGTCCGCGCCTCCCTCGATGACCGCGATGGCCGGGTCATGCCGGTGTTCCGGCCTTCCCTGGCGCGGGTAGAGGAAGTAGCGGGCACCCCCCTTGATCTGGTCGGTGCTGATGAGCAGCCCGTCGCCGTCCGCGGCCGCGTAGACTGCCAGTCCCTCCCGGTCGCCCCGGTAGCCCTCCGCTCCGAAGAGCGCCAGCTGCCGTCCGGTGTCCGGTGCGTCCGGGTCGGCGTGGTATTTGCGGATGCCCGCCTCTTCGTCGGCGTAGTAGACGAATCCCGCCTCGTCATCCACGACGACAGCCTCGATCTCGCCCGTCCCGCAGAACTCGCCGAAGCGGCGCACCTCCTCGCAGACCACCTTCCCGCCTCCGTCGTCCTTCAGCAGGTACTGTCCGAGATAGCTGCCGGACTCGCCGGTCTTGCGGCTGACGATGGCGAACACCGAGCCGTCCGAGGGGCGCCGGTACAGGGCGATGCCCATCGGCGCGCCCTTCTCCCCCTCCTCGCCCTCGAACACGCACGTCTTCTCTCCCGTGACGTCCGACAGGCGCCCGGAGGAGCGGTCTATGGCGAAGATGCGCAGTCGGCGCTTCCCGCGCTCGGTCAGCACGGCGATGTCGGTCTCCCGGCCGCCCAGCGAGAAGCCGTATTCCACGTCCACGTTGTTCGGGCGGGCGATGCCCCTCACCGTCTGCACCGTCTTTCCCTGCAGGTCGAACACGAACAGGCCGCCGTTTGCGTCGTCCTTGTCCGTCCCCAGGATGAGGCTGCGCGCTGGGTCGTCCGGATGGACCCAGATGGCCGGGTCGTCCGCGTCGTTCGCGACCGGCCCGGTGGCCAGGACGGGCTGCACGGCGATGACGGGCGGCTCGGCGGCGGCTGTGGCGCCTCCGGCTCCGGTGCTGGAGCATCCCGGCAGAAGAAGCGCCGCACAGGCGGCAAGCAGGAGATGGGCGGGCGCCTTCATCAGTCGTCTCCTCTCGGAGTCCAGGGGCCCCGGTCGTCGTCTCCCTCAGAACTTGCCGGGGGGAACTTCCAGTAGCGCGGGTCGGCCGAGGTCATCCGCTGGCCCGTCTGCGGATGGCTGGTGATGGGCCCCGAGTACTCCACTTTCTGCCGCTGCACATGCCCGTCCATATACAGGATGTTCACGCCTCCCTGATGCGGCCAGCGCAGTTCGTCCAGTTCGTCCCCTTCTATCTCGGTGTCGTTCGCCTCGAGCACCATGAAGGACCCGGCGGGGTCCTCCCAGGACCCCAGGAACGGGAAGCCGAACCCGGGAGCATCATCCACGATCCATTCGTTGATGGCGTAGCTGCACCAGAACTCCAGCACCCTGTACTGGTTGCGCTTGAGTCCCCAGCTCGTGGCGGGCTCAGGGAAGATGTTCTCCGTCCTGGAGCCGGACAGCGCGTGCCTGACAGGTTCGGTGGGGCAGACGAAGAAGCTGTCGGCGGGACGATCCCAGGAGGCAGGCTTTCCGTTGGTGTACTGGTTGATGGTGAACATCCAGTAGTATTTGCCCCAGGTTATCATCGCCGCCGGATTCTTCGGGCTGGGCGCCTTCGGGGGCGGGAAGCGGTCGCGGTTGTCCGCCAGGTACATACTCACGGCCATCCCGATCTGGCGCATGTTGGACGAGCATGTGGACTGCTGGGCCCTCTTCTTTGCGGACGCGAACACGGGGAAGAGGATGGACGCAAGGATCGCGATGACCGCGATGACCACGAGAAGCTCGATCAGCGTGAATCCTGAGGGGGAAGCGGTTCTCTTCATCAGCCGTATCCTCCCGGCCCGCCAGGGAGGGCCCCGACGGGATGATGGCCGGGAGAGGCCCTCACGGGCGCCCTCCCGGCGGAGTGGAGCGATATGTCAACGCCTCTTCAGGCGGGCGGAGCCCAGCAGTCCCGCCGCGCCGAGGCCCAGCGTCAGCAGCGACGCCGGCTCGGGGATGACGGTCCCGCTTACCTGCACCATGTCGAACCGGAACAGGTCCTTCTGGCGGAACGAGGCGCCGGTCTTGGATGCCTCGTACAATCCGGAGGGTCCGAACTCGGCCACGATGCGGAACGCGAAGAGCGGATTGTCGGCCACGCCCGGAGCTCCGGAGAGGTCCACGGTCCGGCCGTTGTACCAGTAGTCGGCCTCGAACGGGTTGTCCGCCTCGAACAGCACGCTGTCGATCCAGTCCACGCCGTTCACGGTGTACTGGACGCGAGCGTGGCGGGGAGAGCGGTACTTGTGGCGGATGTCGAAGCTCAGGACGATGTTCTCGTATCCCTCGGTGGACACGTTGAACCGGACGCCCGCCGTCTTGTTGCCGGTCCCCTGCGCAGGAGCGTTGTCCACGTCCAGCCCGTACCCCATGAACTCGTTGATGAGATGGATGGGGTCGCTGCTGGAGGTCGTCTCCAGGGGGTTGGAGGGGTCCCGGTAGTCCTCCTGGTCGGGTTCGAACACCGCCGTGCCCTGAACCTCCCAGGTGCCCGAGCCGATGCTCGGGGTGTAGCGCGGTGTCACGACCCATTCCGACGTGACCGGATCCTGATAGTAGTCCTGGAAGTCCCAGAGGGTGATGACGCCGACGGCGTCAGCGACGGACGCCGATGCCACAAGAGCAAGCGCCGCAAGCGCCGCACAGAGGGTCTTTCCCATCATCGTTTTTCTCTCTTTCTCCTTCTGCCTTGATGCTATGTGAACCGCCCCGGCGGGGCGGGAACCGTTGGGGTCGTCAGTCCAGCTTCTCCACCTGCGCCGCCGATGACTGGAGCGTGACGGCGTCGCCGCTGTTGTCCAGCGTGCCGGTGGCCTTCGCGTAGTCGCCGTCGGCGAGCGTCTGAACGCCGGCGGCCAGCACGCGCACCGGAGCTCCGGAGCCGTCGTCCAAGGTGAAGCCGTCTGCGTCGAGTCCGCTCACCCGGCCCCAGATGGTGAACTGGAAGTTGTCCTTCGCGACGTCGATGATGTTGTGGCGGGTGTCGCGGTTGCTGATGAGGTAGCTCTTGCGGGCGCCGATGGGCACTCCGCTCACGCGGACCATATCGAACCGGAAGTTGTCGCGCTGTCTGTAGACCGCGCCCGTCTTGGATGCCTCGTATTGCCCGGAGGGTCCGAACTCGGCCACCACGCGGAACGCGAACAGCGGATTGTCATCCACGCCGGGGACGCCGGTCAGGTCCACCGTCCGGCCGTTGAACCAGTGGTCGGCCTCGTTCGGGTTGTCGGCCTCGAACAGCGTGCTGTCGATCCAGTTCACGCCGTCCACCGTGTACTGCACCCGGGCGTGGCGGGGGGAGCGGTACTTGTGCCGGATGTCGAAGCTGATGACGATGCCGGTATAGCCCTTCGTGGACACGTTGAAGCGGGCCCCGGCGGTCTTGTTTCCGGTGCCCTGGGCCGGCGAGTTGTCGAAGTCCAGCGCGTAACCCATGAACTCGTTGATCTCGTGGATGGGGTCGCTGCTGGAGGTGAGTTCGAGCGGGTTTTCGGGGTCGCGATAGTCCTGCTCGTCCTGGTCCCAGACGGCGACTCCCTGCGCCTCCCACGTCCCTTCGCCGGTCTCGGGGGTGTATTCCGGCTCGACGATCCAGTCCTGCCACTGCTCGCTCCAGTAGTGGTCCTGGAAGTCCCACAGGGTGATGGTCTCCAGCGCCGCCGACGCGTTCGCGCCGGCTGCGGCGGCGAGGAGAATGGCGGTGGCGGCCAAAAGCTGTCTCATCAGGTCGTTCTCCTTCCCGTGCGGCGTTGCGAATGCGAGGAAATCCTCGCCCGCTGCCGTGTTCCAGTCTAGCGGCCGGAAGGTTGCAGAGGGTTTAGGAAGAGTTTTCCTTTCATCAACAGTCGGTTGAGAGCGCGTCAAACGGCCGTGGGCATGGGGGGAGGGCTGCAGGGTCTCGGGAGACCCGGGGGTCGGCGGGCCCGCCCCCGGCCTTCGCTCACCCGGCAGGCGGACAGTCCCGGGAGCCGCGGCAGGACGAATGCGCTCCGGCAGGGAAGCCGTCGCTCCGGGGGCGCAGGAGCCGGCGTCCGCGACGGAGCGGCCGGGCGGAGTGTATAATGCGGACGTCAAAAGGCCCGCATTCCCATGTCGCTTTCTCTCGTCTCCCCCGCCAAAGTGAACCTCGCGCTGGACGTCGGCCCCCTGCGTCCGGACGGATACCACGACATCGCCACCGTGTTCTGCCGCATCGACCTTGCGGACGGCCTGGATCTCTCCCTGACGGAGTCTCCGGAGGTCCGCCTGACCGTCGAAGAGGGGGAGGCCCCGGCAGGAAATGACAATCTGGCGGTGCGGGCGGTGGAGCTGGTGCGGCGGAGGCAGGGGGACGCGCGCGGGATGGACATGCGTCTGAGGAAGCGCATCCCGATGCAGTCCGGCCTGGGGGGCGGGTCGTCGAACGCGGCGGCGGCGCTGCGGGGAGCCGCGCAGCTTTACGGTCTGGACGAAGGCCTGCAGACTCTGGCGGCGGAGCTGGGCTCGGACGTGCCGTTCTTTCTGGACGGGCGGCTGGCGCTCGGCGAGGGCCGGGGAGAGGCGCTGCAGCCTCTGACCTCCTCGCTTTCGCTTCATTTCCTCATCGTCCGGCCGCAGACCGGCGTCTCCACCGCCTGGGCCTATGCCGAACTGGACCGCTCCGGCGCCTGCGGAAGCACGGCGTTCGCGGCGGAGGTGTGCCGGGCGCTGGAGGCGGGAGACCGCCAGGCGCTCATCTCGTCGCTCGGGAACGTCTTCGAAAGGGTGGTCTTCCCCCGGCATCCGGAAATCGCCCGGCTCAGGCAGAGGCTCATGGAGGCCGGGGCGGAGGCCGCCATGCTGTGCGGGAGCGGTAGCGCGGTGTTCGGCATCTTCCCCTCGCGGGAGCTTGCGGAGGGGGCGGCGTCGGGCTTCGGGGATGTCTGGCGCGCCGTGGCCTCCTCCGTGCCGGAAGGAGACCCGGTATGAACTCGCCGCTCTTGGACAGCGTGGTGCTCGCGGGAGCGCCGGCGGACGAAGCACTCAAAGCAAGGTACAATGTGGTCTGGCGCGCGGAGGCTCCCCTCGCCGGAAGGAGGATGGTGGACCGCGTGCTGGACGCGCTGCGGGATTCGGGCTGCGTGCGCAGGAGGGTGCTGGTGGGCGCGTTCGACAGCGACGCCGAGGTGACCGTCCCTCCGGGCGACAGCTTCCTGGAGAACCTCATCCGGGGTCTGGAGGCCGCCGCCGACGGGCCGGACGCTGTGCTGGTGGCCAGTTCGGACATCCCGCTGGTGACGCCCGGCGCCGTTGCGCGCCTTGTGCAGGAGGGGATGGCGGCGGAGGCGGACTTCGTCTACCCTGTCATCCGGAGGGAGGACTGCGAGAGGGAGTATCCGGGCCTCAGGAGGACCTACCTGAGGCTGCGGGAGGGGACTTTTACCGGCGGGAACGCCGTTCTGATATCCAGACGATTCGCGCTGGAGAACAGGGAGCGCATCCAGGCGGTGCATCTGGCGCGCAAGAAGCCGTTGCGGCTGGCCGCGATGATAGGGCTGCCCGTGCTGCTGCGGGCGCTGGCGGCGCAGAAGCTGTGGGCGGGGGCGCTGGACATCCCCGCCGTGGAGCGGGCAGCTGAAAGGGTCATCGGCGGCCGGCTGCGGGCGCTGATCTGTCCGGACCCGGAGATCGGCGAGGACCTGGACCGTCTGGAGGACCTTCTGACCGCGGAGCGACTGCTGAGCCGCCGGGCCGCTCGAGGAGAGATCGCATCTTGACTGAGGATATGAGGGGCGTGCTGGAGCGCATCGAGAGCCCGGCCGACCTGAAGAGCCTGACGCCGGGCGAGCGGCGCGTGCTTGCCGCCGAGATCCGTGAGACCATCCTCAACGTCGTCAGCAAGACGGGGGGGCATCTCGCGAGCAACCTGGGGACGGTGGAGCTGACCATCGCCCTGCACACGGTCTGGAACGCTCCGGAAGACGTCATCATCTTCGACACGGGCCATCAGGCCTATCCCCACAAGCTGCTCACGGGGCGGCGCGACCAGTTCCACACCATCCGGCAGGGAGGCGGGCTTTCCGGCTTCCTGCGCCGGGAGGAGAGCCCCTACGACGCGTTCGGAGCGGGCCATGCCGGGACGTCCATCTCCGCTGCGCTGGGGTTCGCCGAGGCGCGCGACCTGAGGGGCTCGGACGAGGAGGTGGTGGCCGTCATCGGCGACTCGGCGCTCACCGCCGGGATGGCGCTGGAGGCGCTGAACCACGCCGGCGAGCTGAAGGCCAACATCAAGGTCATCCTGAACGACAACTCGATGTCCATCGCCCAGGCGGTGGGCGCGCTGTCCTATCATCTGGCGCGGCTGCGCAGCCAGCCCCTGGTCCACGGTCTGGAGCAGAGGGCGAAAGACCTCATCAGGCACCTCAAGGTGGGCAGGAAGGCCATCGAGCAGGCCGCCGAGGGTCTCAAGCTGGGGATGGCCCATCTCGTGTCGCCGGGCGAGGGCCCGGTGTTCGAGAACCTGGGGTTCACGTATCTGGGGCCCATCGACGGGCACAACACGGAGGACCTCATCGAGATCTTCCGGGCCGTGCGCGAGATGAAGGAGCCGGTGCTGGTCCACGTGGTCACCACCAAGGGGAAGGGGGTGGAGTACGCGGAGAATGACGCCCGCGTGTTCCACGGGGTGACCCCCTTCGACACCGGATGCGGCAAGTTCCAGAAAAAGGAAGGGGGAAACCCCACCTGGACGAGCGCGTTCAGCCAGACCCTGCTGGAGCTGGCGGGGGAGGATGAGCGCATCGTGGCCATCACGGCGGCCATGCCGGACGGGACGGGGCTGGCGCCCTTCGCCGAGCGCTTCCCGGACCGCTACTACGACGTGGCCATCGCGGAGCAGCACGCGGTGACCTTCGCGGCGGGGCTGGCGGCCTCGGGCCTGCGGCCTGTGGTGGCCATCTATTCCACGTTCCTGCAGCGCGCGTTCGACCAGGTGCTTCACGACGTCTGCATCCAGCATCTGCCGGTCATCTTCTGTCTGGACCGCGCCGGACTGGTGGGAGACGACGGAGCCACCCATCAGGGCGTGTTCGACCTGTCGTACCTGCGGCTGATGCCCGGCATCGTCATCATGGCCCCGTCCGACCTGCAGGAGCTTGCGGACATGCTGCTCACCGCCGTGCAGCACGACGGCCCCATCGCCATGCGGTACCCGCGGGGGTCGTGCGTCACGCCGTGGGAGAAGCGCAGGCCGCGCCCCATCCCCATCGGCCGCGGAAGGACCCTGCGGGAGGGGACGGATGTGGCCCTGGTGGCGTGCGGGAGCTGCGTGGCGGTGGCGCAGGAGGCCGCGGACCAGCTTCAGCAGGACGGCATCTCGGCGGAGGTCATCGACGCCCGGTTCGTGAAGCCGCTGGACGAGCAGCGCATCTGCGCCGCCGCACGGAAGTGCCGCCGGATGGTGGTGCTGGAGGAGAACGCCCTGGCCGGCGGGTTCGGCAGCGCGGTGCTGGAGCTGCTGTCCGTGGAGGTCCCGGAATGCAGGGTGGCGCGCGTCGGCGTGCCGGACCGCTTCCTGGAGCATGATACGCAGCAGGCCCAGCGCAGGGAAGCGGGGCTGACGGCGGAGCAGGTGGCGGAACGCGTCCGGGAGCTGACCGGCTCGCCGGATAGGCGGGACGCCCGTCCGGTGGAAAGTCGGGAGCGCATCTGACGCGGCGCGAGGGCCGCTTGCGGGCCCGCAGCCGCGCGCTGCGGGTGAAAGCGGAAACCGTTGCCATTGCGACCGGAGAGAAAAGAGGAATTCCCTCCCCGTCCTGCTGAAATGGGGAGCGGGGACCTGAGCCGCTCCCTCCTCGCGAACACCCGATGACAACGCGAGCAGACAGCTTCACCGACAATCCCGTCGTCCTCTCGTGGAGGACCCATCGTCTGCGCGAACGGCCCGGCATGCTGGCTGTGGTGCTGCCGTGCCTGCTCGTGACGGCGTTCGCCGGCGCGAGGATGCTGGGCTCCCCCGTCGCCGGACTGTTCGCCGCCGCGCTGCTGGCTGCGGCCATCGGCGACTACCTCTTCCCCGTGCGTCACGAGCTGAGACTGCGCACCGCCACGGTCTCCTGCCTGTTCAGCCGGCAGGAGATCGCGTGGGAGCGGGTCCGGACGGTGTGGATGTCGGAGGACGGCATAAAGCTCTCCCCGCTGCGGCGGCGGAGCCGGCTGGAGGCGTTCCGCGGCGTGTTCCTGCGCTTCGGGGCCGAGCGGGATGCGGTCCTGGAGACGGTGCGGCGCCTGCGCGAGCAGGCTGCGGCGGAGGCGGAGCGTTGATAGACCTCACCGCGCCGATGGACCGGGAGGAGGCCGTGCAGACGGCGGATGCGCTGGCGCGCCGGGTGGTCCGGCTGGGACTGTCGGTCCCGGCCATCCTGGCGCTGGAGATGCACAGGCCTCTCAGCCGCCTGGCGGGTCAGGCGCTGGTGGCCGCGACGCCGGTGCTGGGGCCGGTACTGGGGGCGACCGGGATGCAGAAGCTCTCGCGCCTGCTGTATCACCCGGGAGGGATAGACCTGATGATCGAGCGCATCGAGGAGCTTCGCGACGCGGAGCGGGAGGGAGCACGGGATTGAGCCACGCCACCCTCCCCGTCTTTGTGTTCGAAGGGGTCATCGTGTTCTTCATCCTGTGGAAGATCCTGTCCGCGCGGCGCGGGAAGGAGCTCTACATCCGCAGGATTCCCGGGCTTTCCGCCATCGACGAGGCCGTCGGCCGCGCCACGGAGATGGGGAGGCCCATCTTCTATTCGCCGGGCATCCACGGTCTGGACATCGTGGGGCTGCAGTCCCTCTCCATCCTGTCGCACATCATCAAGCTGGCGGCGAAGTTCCGGACGCGGGTGATGGTGGCGCTGGCGGATGCGGTGCTGTACACCATCGCGCAGGATGTGGCGCGGGAGGCGTACGCGCGCGAAGGGGCGCCGGAGCTCTACGAGCAGGACGACATCAAGTTCCTGTCCGACCAGCAGTTCGCGTATGCCTCGGCCTCCATCGGGCTGATGTCGCGGGAGAAGGTGGCCAGCTGCTTCTACTTCGGCAGCTTCTTCGCGGAGGCGCTCATCTTGGCCGAGACGGGCCACCACGTGGGAGCCATCCAGGTGGCCGGCACCCCTCAGATCACGCAGCTGCCGTTCTTCATCGCGGCCTGCGACTACTGCATCATCGGGGACGAGTACTACGCGGGCAGCGCGTACCTCTCCAAGGAGCCGACCCTGCTGGGCAGCCTGGTGGGGCAGGACCTCGGGAAGCTGGTCATCATCGCCGCGCTGGTGGCCGGGGTCATCGGAGTGAGCATCTCGCCCTGGGTGCCCGCCGGGTCGGTGGTGCAGGAGTGGTTCAAGGTGGGCAGGTAGGGAATGGCATCCTTCTGGGGACCGCATACGGAGAATCCGGAGAAGACGCTCTTCATCCTCGGGGCTCTCATCACCGGGGCGCTCTTCATCTTCGGGCTGACGTTCGTCCCGCGGCGGGCGCGCAGGCCGCTCATCGCCGCGGTGACGTTCATCGGGGGGCTGTATTTCAGCCTGGAGTTCCTCATCGCGCCGCGCTCCTCCGCCGAGCCGTTCCTGACGTCGGGGGGCGCCGTGGGCCGCTGGCTGTTCGACAGGCTCTATGCCGGGCTGGACGCGGACCAGAACTTCCTGTCGCCGTACATGCAGGGGCTCACCAGCGCCTGGCAGGTCATCGCGGGGTTCACGTTCGCGCTGGGACTGACGAACCTGGTGCACATCCACGGGAAGAACATCCTGCAGGCTCGAAAGAACTGGGGATTCAGCGTCTTCTTCTTCGTCGGCGTGGTGGTGATGGCCCTCATCGGGTTCTTCCAGCGGTTCGGAGCGGGGCGGGAGGACCCGGTCTGGCAGGGGCTCTGGAGGATCGCCACGGACGGGTGGCTGTTCTCGCTGGACGCGGCGATGTTCTCGCTCATCGCGTTCTTCATCATCTCGGCCGCCTACCGCGCCTTCCGCATCCGCAGCGTGGAGGCGACCATCATGATGGGCGCCGCGTTCCTGGTGATGCTGGGTCAGGTGCCGGTGGGCATATGGCTGACCAGCTGGATACAGCCGGAGTGGGGGTTCCTGTACAACCTCCGGCTCGAGAACGTCAGTCAGTGGATACTCTGGAAGCCGAACGCGGCGGCGCAGCGCGGCATCGAGTTCGGCATCGCGGTGGGGGCGCTGGCGATGGGGCTCAGGATATGGCTGTCCCTCGAGCGCGGCAGCTACTTCGAGAAGGAGGTCTGACCCGGTGAGCATCTTCGAGAGGATGCAGAGGATAGACCGCCGGGTGATGTATGCGCTGCTGGTGGCGGTCATCGCGTTCCCGATGTTCGTGCCGTTCCGGCTGCCCATGGCCATAACCCCGGAGGTGCAGGGGGTGTACGACGCGGTGGAGGCCATTCCGGAGGGCAAGCTGGCCATCCTTTCCGGCGACTGGGGAGCGGGGACGCTGGCCGAGAGCCTGCCTCAGACCGAAGCATTGATGCGGCACCTGTTCCGCAACAACGTGAAGTTCGCCATCCTGCCCTGGGCGCCTCAGACCACCACGCTGATGCAGAACACGGCCGAGCGGCTGGCTCCCGAGTTCGGGAAGCGCTACGGCGAGGACTGGGTCAACTGGGGCTGGAAGGCCGTGCCGATGGTGGCCTTCCTGAAGTCCATGGCCAAGGACATCCCGGGCACTGTGCGGGAGGACTACCGCGGTACCCCCCTGGCGGAGCTCCCGGCCATGAAGGGCGTGAACACCATCGAGGACGTGGGGTTCGTCTGCCACATCACGCCGGTGGGCAACATCATGCTCTGGGTGGCGTTCATCCAGGCGGTCTACGGGACGCCCATCGCCTACGCCCCGACGGCCGTGATGGTGGCTCAGGGATACGACCCGCTGGACGCTAAGCAGCTGGTGGGGATGCTGCCCGGGCTGGTGGGGGGAGCGCAGTACGAGACGCTGCTGGACGACCCGCGAAGCGGGATGCGCTGGTCCAACTCGCTGTCCCTGGCGGAGATGCTGATGATCCTGCTCATCGTGCTGGCGAACGTCGGCTACTTCGCGGCCCGGCGCGGGGGAGGTGGCAGACGATGATCGGAGCGGTGGGGCAGTTCTTCTCGGACCCGGAGGCGGTCCAGCGGGTGGTGGTCTGGTCCGGCGCCATCTGCACGCTTGCCATCTACACCTTCCTGTATCGCGAGAACGTGGTCTACCGGCTGTTCGAGCACTTCTACCTGGGGCTGGCGGTGGGCTACGGGCTGTTCCTCGTGGTGAGTGAGATCCTCATCCCCAAGTGGTGGGGGCCGATGTGGAACGAGGGGCGCTGGTGGTGGGCGTTCGCCCTGACCGGCGGGGCGATGTTCTACTTCGTGTACTCGCAGAAGCACAACTGGATAAGCCGGCTTGCGTTCGGAGCGGTGATGGGGCTGGCGGTGGGGTGGATGTTCCAGGATTTCGCGGGAGCCAACTTCCCCAAGATCGCCGCCAGCCTGAAGCCCGTCATCCCGCACCCGCCCACCGGGGGAAGCGACGGCCTCACGGTGCCGGCGGCGCTGAACAACGCCATCTTCCTGTTCGTGCTGCTCACGGTGATGAGCTACTTCTTCTTCAGCTTCGACTACGACAGGCACAGACGGGCGGCGACAGCGGCGCGCATCGGAAGATGGATGCTGATGCTGGGGTTCGGGGCGATGTTCGGAGCCACGGTGATGGCCCGGATGTCGCTTCTCATCGGGCGGCTCTGGTTCCTGCTGCATGACTGGCTGGGGGCCGTCAGCTTCTGAGGAGACTGCCGCCGCTCCCGGGCCGTACCAAAGGCCCATTGAGCGGGGTCTAAGGGGTGGGATATCCTGAGGACAGGGTCGGAAAGGCAGGCCGGGGAGAGCCCGGCTCGAAGGAGTCTGGAAGAGATGAGCAAGCCACGCAAGAACGCTCTGCTGGGCACGGCGGCCGTGATGGCGGCCGCGGTCGCGGTGTTGACGGTGACGCATATCGCCGTGGCGCAGCCGCCCGCTGACGCCACATACTCCGGCTCGAAGCTGTGCATGGCCTGCCACAGGGTGACGAACAAGGAGCTTGTGGAGGCGTTCGAGAAGACGGCGCACCCGAAGGCGCTGCTGATGGCCACGGATGAGGGGGCCATCGTGGCGGACTTCGGGGACGACTGCCCGGTGAACAGGGACGACATCCATATGGTGCTGGGCGTGGGCAAGCGCTCGCAGGCCTACATCGGCAAGGACGGGAAGACCCTGCCGGGCAAGTGGTTCGTGAACGAGAAGCGCTGGAAGCCGCTGCAGGTGGTGGACGCGATGACCCAGTGCGTGCCCTGCCACGTGACGGGCTACGATGCGGCGAAGAAGACCTACCACGAGGCGGGGGTGCAGTGCGAGGCCTGCCACGGACCGGGGAGCGCGCACTCCAGCACGGGCGACAAGACGAAGATCGGTCAGTTCTCCACCCTGACGTTCGAGAGGCAGAACATGGTCTGCGGACGGTGCCACTCGGAAGGCACCAGCGTGAAGGACCCGAACTTCAAGCATCCGGTGGGGATGAAGTGGGGCGAGGACCTGAAGGACTACCTGAAGCTGGCCGAGGTCAAGGGTCCCGGGATGAACCAGCAGTACAACGAGTGGCTCCTCTCCAAGCACGCCAAAAGCGAAGTGGGCTGCACGACCTGTCACGAGGTGCACGGCAAGGGCTCCACGAACGTGGCCATGCTGAAGAAGGCCCACAACGACCTGTGCATGGACTGCCACGCCGACGCGGTCGCGAAGCCGGAGCATCCCAAGGTGCCGGAGGGCGTCAAGTGCGGTCTCTGCCATATGCCTCAGGGGATGCATACGTTCAAGATGGGGCAGTAGTCCGGCGGCCTGCGGTCGCCGGCAGAGCATCCGAGGGCGGGGCGCTACCGGGCGGCGCCCCGCCGTGTCTTGTGGGATCGGACCGGCCGCGGACGCCCGCGAAGGCGGTGCAGGGAGGAGAGCCGTCGGCGGGGAAGGCTACGGCGGGGGCTCTCCCCGCATCCCTGTCTTCCGGGAGTGAGGTGCCTTGCTGAACGTCCGAATGCTGTGCGCTGCGCTGTGCGTGGTCTCGCTGAGCGTCCGGGCGGCCGCTGCAGCCCCGGTCCGGGAGACCGCGCCGGCCGGGCCGGAGACCCCTGACGCCGCGGTTTCCGGGCGCGCGCCCGCGGAGCTCACCCTGCGGGACGCCGTCCGGATAAGCCTGCGCAACAACCCCCAGCTCAAGCAGGCGCGCGTGAACTATCTGGCTGCCGTGTCCGGGCTGGCATCGGCCCGCGACCTGGTGGACACATCGGTGTTCGCGGGGGTCAGTCAGGCCTCCGTGGGCGGCGGCTCGGGAGAGACGGCAGCGGTGGCGGGAGCCCGGTTGGACTGGCAGAGCCGCGCCGGAGACGCTCTTTCGGCCTCGGTGGTCCCTGCGGCAAGCAGCGGCGCCACCTCCAACCTGCGCCTGCAGTACCGGCGGCCCCTCTCCCGTCAGAGCGGCGGGCTGTCACCCGGCAACGTGAACATCGTCTCCGCGGAACTGGCGCTCGCGGTGCAGGAGAACTCCTTCTGGCTGGCGCGGCAGGAGACGGCTGAGGCCGCCGTGCGGGCCTATCTCAACGCCGTGCGCGCGCGCGACCTCATCAAGGTGAGCGAGGCGGACGTGGAGATCGCGCAGGAGACGGTCCGGTTGGCCAGGCGCCGTCTGGAGGAGGGCCTGGTGGCGGAGATAGAGCTCTCCCGCGCGGAGATACGGCTGGCCCAGAGCCGCGACGCGCTGGTGGAACGGCGGCGCGCGTTCCGGGACGCGCTGGACGCCCTCCTGCTGGTGATGGGCCTTCCGGTGGGGCAGGAGACGGAGCTCGTGGACACCGCATCCGCGACCCGGACGGAAATCGACGCGGAGAAGCTGATCGAGGAAGCCCTTGCAAACCGCCGGGACCTGAAGGCGCAGCAGCTGGCCATCCGCCGCCAGGAGCTGGACCTGCGGGTGGCGGGGGACGACCTGCGGCCTTCGCTGGACGTCGTCGCCTCCTACACTCGGGCCGGTCTGGGTCTGGCGGGCGGCGGCGACTTCCAGTCGCAGAGCTACTGGGCCGGAGGCGTGGAGTATTCGCTGCCTCTCGGGGCGGTGAGCCGCCGGGAGCGCAGGGAGACGTCCCGGCGCAGCCTGGAACAGCTGCGGGTAGATGAGGCCTTCCTGAAGGAGCGCATCACCAACGAGGTGCTGTCGGCGGTCAGGCGGCTGGAGGCGGTGGCGGCCACACTGGACATCTACTCTGCCAATCTCAAGGTGGCGCAGGACAACCTGGCGCTTGCCCGCAGGATGGTGGAGGAGGGGCTGGTGACGAACCGGGACATCCTGGAGGCGCAGGTGGCGCTGACGCAGACCCGCAGCAGCCTGCTTTCGGCGGAGATAGACTACTTCCTGGCGCAGATCGCTCTGGAGCGGGCGCTGGGGCGGGACCTGGCGGAGCGGCTGGGCGGTTAGGGCGGACTCATGGAGATTGCGGAGCGGGAGAAGGCCGGACTGAGACGCATCCCCTGGCGGCGCCTGGCGAGGCCGCTCGTCACGCTGGCGGTCGTCGGCGCGCTGGTCTGGGCGGGCGCAAGGGTGCTGCCGGCGCAGTGGGCGCGGTGGTTCCCGAAGGAGAAGAAAGAGGTCTTCATCCCCACCGCGAAGGCGCGGACGGGCGACCTGGTGATCAGCGTCAAGCAGCTGGGAAGCGTGGAGGCGGAGAACAGCGTGCTCGTCTCCTCGGAGATAGAGGGCAAGATCATCTACCTGGTGCCCGAGGGGCGGACGGTCGCGCCGGGAGAGCTTCTGGTGCAGTTTGACGACACGCCGCTGCGGGAGGCGGTGCGCACGGCCACTCTGGAGTTCAACAACGCAGAGGCCCAGGTGCGAAAGGCCAGGCTGGAGTTCGACATCCAGAAGGAGTCCAACCGCACCGAAGTGGAGCAGCAGGAGGCGCAGCTGAACTTCGACCGCGCCGAACTGGAGCGGGCGCAGGCGCAGCTGGAGAAGAAGAAGCGTCTCGCGGCGGAAGGGCTCATCCCGCAGTCGGAGGTGGAGGTCGCCGAGATAGACGTCCGCAGCAAGCAGTTCAACGTCACCAAGCAGGAGAAGGCCCTGGCGCTCAAGCGCAAGGAAGTGGAGAGCCGCGAGAGCCAGAAGGAGGCCGACGTCCGCAACGTGGAGTTCGCCGCCCAGATGGCCCGGATGCGTCTGCAGGAGGCCGAGAACCGTCTTCAGAAGAGCCGCATCCTGGCGCCGAAGGGCGGCCTGGTGGTCATCCAGAAGACATGGACCCCGGACGGGCGGCGGAAGTTCAAGGAAGGGGACTCGGTCTATCCGCGGCAGCAGATCCTGCAGCTGCCGGACCTTTCCAGCATGCTGGTCCGGGCGCAGGTGGAGGAGGCGGACATCGCGCGGGTGAAGACCGGCCAGCCCGTCCGCCTGACGCTGGACGCCCTGCCGGGCAAGACCTACACCGGCGTGGTGCGGGAGATATCCAGTCTGGCCACGGAAGCCTCCCCGTGGGAGACATCCGGGACGCCCGGACGCAAGAACTTCGAGGTGACCATCAAGGTCAACTCCTCCGGCGTCTCCCCGCTCCGCCCCGGCATGACGGCCAACGTGGAGATCATCTCGGACCGCGTGACCGGCGCCGTGTACGTCCCCATCGAGGCGGTCTTCGAGAAGGACGGGAAGCGTCTGGTGTATGTGAAGCGGGGAGCTTCCTTCGCCGCCCGCGAGGTGGAGACCGGCAGGCGCAACGAGACGTTCGTGGCCATCCGGAAGGGACTGAGCGGAGGGGAGACCGTGGCGCTGAGGGACCCGACGCGCCAGCAGCCCGGACGCGAGTCCGAGGAGAAGCCGGCGACGCTTCCCGCCCCGGTGCCTCAGAGGTCGAAGAGCTGAAGCCTTGAGCGTGTGGCAGTCCATCCTCAGCGGGCTGCAGGAGCTGATGGCGCACAAGCTCCGCTCGTTCCTGACGATGCTGGGCGTCATCTTCGGCGTGGCGGCCGTCATCGCGATGGTGTCCATCGGCGAAGGGGCCCGGCGCGAGGCGATGGAGCAGCTGCGTCTGCTGGGCGTGGACGTGGTGCGGGTGATGCGCAAGCCGCTGGCAGGCGCGGCTCTGGAGAAGGCGCAGGAGAAGTCGCCGTGCGGCCTCAACTACGGCGACGCGCTGGCCGCCCGGGAGGTGCTGCCGTACGCCGTCCGGGTGGTGGCGGTGCGGCAGGTGCAGGCGGAGCTTGGTATTGAGGGAGCGCCGGTCTCGGTGCGGGTGCTGGGCGCGTCTCCGGGCCTTCCGGAGGTCACGCGCTCGGAGATAGCCATCGGCCGCTTCCTGACCGAGGAGGACGAGCAGCAGGCGGCCCGGGTCTGCGTGCTGGGTTCCGGCATCCGGCGCCGGCTGTTCGGGTTCGAGGACCCGGTGGGCAGGACCATCAAGCTCTCGGGCATCCCGTTCACGGTGGTGGGGGCCATCGCGGAGAAGGTCATCCCGGCGCGGACGGTGGTGGAGATTCCGGACCAGAACTTCGATATCTACATCCCGCTCACCGTCTCCATCCGGACGTTCCTGATGTACTCCGAGCAGCCCGTGCCGTCCAATGTGCGGGCCGTGGTCCAGACCCTGCGGGCCATGACCGCCAAGCAGGCGCTGGAGGTGAGCCCGGTGAGCGCCATCATCGTCCAGTCCGGGTCGGAGGCGGCCGCTCCCGAGACGGCGCAGATCCTGGACCGGATGTTGAAGCGCAGGCACCGCGGGGTCGATGACTACTCCATCGAGGTGCCCGCGGAGCTCATCCGGCAGAGCCAGGAGACGCAGAGGGTGTTCAACATCGTGATGGGAGCCATCGCGGGCATCTCTCTGGTGGTGGGCGGCATCGGCATCATGAACATCATGCTGGCCACGGTCACGCAGCGGACCCGGGAGATCGGCATCCGCCGCTGCGTGGGCGCCACCCGTGGCGATGTGCTGAGGCAGTTCCTTCTGGAGGCGCTGGTCATCACCATCCTGGGCGGGCTCATCGGCGTGGCGCTGGGGGTGGGCGGGGCGACGGCCATCTCGCAGTATGCCGGATGGACCACGGTGGTGAGTGCGCACGCCATCCTTCTCAGCCTGTTCGTGGCCTGCGCCGTGGGGGTGGTGTTCGGCCTGTATCCCGCGGTGCGGGCGGCGTATGTGGACCCCATCACCGCCCTGCGCTATGAGTAGGGGGACATCCCGCGCTGTGGGCGCCATCGTGTTCGCGGCGGCCGTGGCGGGGAGCTTCCTGCTGCTGCTCTACGCGCTTCAGGAGAGCCTCATCTACCATCCCCTGCCGAGCCGCATCGCCGTCCGCGGGGAGCTGCCTCCGGACGTGGAGCCTCTTCGGTATTCCATCCCCGGTCCTTCCGGGGAGCCGCTGGCTCAGGAGTCGTACCTGGCGCTGCCGGCTTCCGGGACAGAAGGTGCCGGTGCGCGGGTGGCGGTGCTGTTCCACGGGAACGCTTCGTCCGCGCTCGACTGGCTCGAGGAGGCGGACTATCTCCGGGAGCGGGGGTTCCATCTGCTGATGGTGGAGTATCCCGGATACGGGCGCTGCGAGGGCAGGCCATCGCCGGACAGCATCGGACGGGCCTCGGAGGAGGCGTTCAAGGCGCTGGCCCGGCGGCTGGGAGCGGCGGAGCAGGCACTGGAGCAACGGACCGTGGCGGCCGGACACTCGCTGGGGAGCGCCGCGGCGCTGATGTTCGCGTCCGGGAGAAGCCTCGACCGGGTCATCCTGCTGGCGCCTTTCACGTCGTCGCTGGACGTCGCGAGGAGGAGGGTGGGATGGCCGCTGTGCCTCCTTCTGCGGCATCGCTACGACAACGAGCGGACGCTGCGCCGCATCGTTGAGCAGAGCCCGGCGACCGGCATCGTCATCATCCACGGTGAGCGCGATGACATCATCCCGCCGGAGATGTCTCGCAGGCTTGCCCGCATCTCTCCGGCCATCACGCTCCGGATGCTGCCCGATGCCGACCACGTGACGGTCGTCCCGGCGGCCCGCGAGCTCCTCCTGCGCGTCCTTGCAGAGACGCAATAAGGGAGGCGGATGACTTTCGTCATCCGCCTCCCGGTGGTCAGGGCTTCTCAGGCAAGCTTTTCTCACGCACGCGCGTGAGCCGTCACTCCCCAACGCTCCTGGATGCCTTTCAGTCCGACCGCCTGATACAGCGCGGCGAGACCGACGAGAGCATATACGGCGCGGGAGGCCAGGCTCATCTCACCGAAAATGGCGGCAACCACATCGAGCCCGAACAGCCCCACCAGCCCCCAGTTGAGTCCCCCGATGACCAGGAGGACTGCAGCGATTATGTCAACGGTCTTCATAAGATCCCGATTCCTTCTCAACACGATGGGCGGAAGCGCATCCCGCTCACCCATTTAAACACAGCAGCGATGATATCAGTTCCCATTCACGCTCCGGCGCGAGGTTTGGGGGGCGCAAAGCGGGCCGGCGCCCGCCCCCGGTGAGGGCGGACGCCGGCGGATGTCACGGCCCGGCTGGATGCGGCTCTACGGGGAGCGCGGCCAGCGCTCGTAGATCACGCGCCGGTTCTGGAACCCGGCCGCGCCCGTCACGGTCACGAACTGCCCGGGCTGCAGGTCCGGCACCTCCGGAGTGGAGATGACAATGCCCTGTTCGTCGGAGCCGTCCGTTATCTCGTAGGTGAAGGTGGTGATGGAGCCCGGCTTCACGCGTCCGTAGGCGCGGACGTAGAGTCCGTTCATCATCGGCGACTTCAGGTCGCGGTTGTTGGCCGTAAGCGGCACGGGCGCCGCCGTCCCGACGGCCGTTATCTGGTCCACCAGGATGCGCCTCTCGCCGCCCCCCGCCGTGCTCACGATGCCGGAGATGTTCACCAGGCTGTCCCTGTCGATGCCGGTCAGGTTGCCGTCGATGCGGATGCCGGAGGAGCGGTCCGGCTCCTGGACGTAGCCGATGGAACCCTGCTTGAAGTGGAGCACCTTGCCCATCACATCCACGCGGGTCCCGTCCGGGAGCTGCGCAATCTCGGACAGGTGCAGCTGCAGCCCGTCGAAGTCGAACATCTTCTGGTAGCCGTCCACGATGTACAGCTTGCTAGCGGCGACGTTCGTGTCCGTGGAGTCGTAGACGGCCACCTCGTCCACCTTGATGTAAGGCGCCGTCGGGACCTTGACGAACTGGACGGAGACATACCGTCCCCGCGTCCCCTGCGTCAGGGGTATCTCGATGAGTCCCGGCCCCTGCGCGCTGCCGTCGTTGACCCACTGGCCCGCCAGCTCGAACCCGTCACCCGCGAAGGTCTCGAACACGAAGCGGTCGCCCGCGACGTAGGGTTTGGAGACCGCCGGGATGGTGAACTGCGCCACTCCGTTGTCCGACACGAACGGGACCCCCACGGTGGCGGTGCCCTGGAATCCCGAGAGCGACGCCGTGACCTCGAACTCGGTGGGCGACACCGCGGTCGCGGTCCACTGCTCGTGGAGCAGGCTGGAGGAGCCGGTGTTCACCGTCACGGCGAAGGGCGCCGCTCCCGCCTGTCCCAGATGCCGCGCCGCCACGAGCGGCGGGCGGCACGAGGGGTCCGTCGCCGTCCGGGAGGTGTACACCCGCACCGCTGCGACCTTCGAGCGGTCGTACACCCCCACCGTCGCGCGGGTCAGGTCGAACAGACCGTCCGGCGGGATGCGGTTGCCGGCGGCGTCATAGGTGGCGAGGTCCAGCAGCACCCCCTTGTTCTTCGCGGCCGACGCGGTGATCCAGTAGGCCGGCTTGGGCAGCCCCGTGCCATAGTAGAAGATGCCCGCATGCTCCCGCCAGATGCTGTCCTCCGCCTGCCCCACGGGAGCTTCATCCACGGCCGGGTACCACTGCACCGCCCTCGGATAGCCCAGCCGGCGCGCCCACAGGAACTGCCGCATGCCGTATTCGGCCTGCTTCCAGTCGTTGAGTCCCCCGCCCGCGGCCGTGACCGCGCTGGTGGTCCCCAACTCGCCGAAGAAGACCATCTTGTCCTCGTCTCCGGCGTTGATCATCGCGGTGCGCCCCACGCCGTTCGCGTTGCCGGTCCCCCAGTCGTACGCGTCCGGAGGGATGTTTCGGAAGTTGTACGGATGCCAGGCGGCGAAGTCGAAGAAGTCCTTCCCGATGGTGGAGTAGATCCTCGCCATCTGCCCGGTGGCGCTGTCGGCGAACCCGCCGTTCAGCACACGGGCGTCCGGGTCGGCCTCCTTGATGGCAAGGTATGCGTCGCGCAGAAGGATGGAGTAGAGCTCGGTGCCTCCCTGCCACACCCAGCCCTGGTCGGGCTCGTTCCAGATCTCCCAGAACTTCACCCGGTCCTTGAAGTGCCCCACCCAGGTCTTCAGAAAGTCCGTGAAGACCTTCGTGTTCATGTAGTGATAGGACACCCGGACCTGACCGTCCGCGGGGATGCGCGGCAGCTTCACCCAGAACTTGTCCAGCTCCACCTGCGAGGTGCCCGCGAACGAGACGCCCACCTTCATCGGATACTGGAACGTCCGGGAGAAGGTGTAGCTCCGGTGGAACCCTCCGTCCGGCGCCTCCGGATTATTGGAGGAGGTGAACACCGTGAACGAGTCGCCCTTCTTGCGCACCACCACCCAGCACGGAGCGTTGATGAGGAAGCCCAGCTCCCCGCTTCCGCCGTACATCGTCACCGTCCCGTTCACCGAGCTGACCAGGAACGGACGCCCGGCGCTGGAGGTGATGCAGTAGCGGAACCAGTTGTCCGCATCCTGGTACACGGCGATGCCGCAGTGCCCGGAGGTCATTTTGTTGACGCGGAGGTAGGCGGAGAAGTCGCCCTCGCCGGAGAAGTCCTGGTGCAGGAAGTGTCCGATGGTGGATGTGCCGGCTGTCGAGTCGGCCGCCAGCATCCCCGGAGCCGTCTGGCTGACATCCCACGAAGCCGGCTCGTTGATCCAGGACCAGCGGCTGTCCAGCGGGGCGGAGTCGAACTCCTCCTCCGGGATGTGTCCGGTGATGTCGCCCTTCACGCGCGTGATCCTGCCGTCCAGTGGGCTCAGGTTGTAGTCCACGCCGGCCTGGTAGATGGACGTGATGACGTCGTAGCTGATCTTGACGCGCGAGCCGTTCTTCGGGGTCTTCCCGTGGAAGTAGTACAGCTCGTTGTTGCGGAACTTCACGCGCCCCGAGCGGTCGAACTCATAGTGCTCCGCCCCGTCCGGCGAGTAGATGAGGTTGTCCACGCGGGTCCACTGCACCCATCCGCGGCCGTCGTTCTCGTCCACCCACACGGTCTCCGTCCCCACCACGACCGGGTTGCGCGAGCAGCGCGGCTGCAGCCCGCGGGTGAAGTTGGTGGTGATGACCTCCTCCTCCACGCGCTCGGTGGTATAGTCCACCGGGGTGACCACGACAGGCCAGACGCTCTGCAGCGTGCTGATGACCGGGATGTTCCGGATCTGCCCCTGGTCTCCCTCGAACTCCACCAGCTCCTCTTCCACCGGATTGCTGGGAGGATATTCGCGGGGCTTCAGGCCGTTCGCCCAGCCCGGTGTGTAGCCCACCACGCCCACCACCGAAAAGCCGTCGGCCGCGTACGCGTTGATGTCCGACTCCATCCCCAGAGCGTCGAACAGGAAGCTGTCCGGGCCGTAGAACTGCGCCGCGTTCCAGAGCATGTCGTAGCGCACGCCCCGGATGTTGGCCTGGATGAGCTTCACGTACAGGGCCGGGGTGCGCGTGGGCGACAGGCCGATGGGGGCGTTCATCCCCCAGAAGCTGAACTCGCCCGGGTTGTAGCGTGTGCGGGGCAGGATGGTGGAGTCCCCGTACAGGGTGACCCATCCGGGGTCCCCGGGGAAGGGTTCGGCCGAGATGCCGTCGGTCAGCTTTGTGTGGGCGTCCCGGTGGACCGTCCAGTGGTCCTCTCCCGGGGCTGCGCCGAGCGGCGCCAGCAGCGCAAGAAGCAGCGCCGCCGTCGCGGCCAGCGCGCCGGTCGCGCCGCGCAGGATGCTCCCGCGGGCAGTCTGCTCCCGCCCGGCGCGGCAGGTCCTGCCGTCGAAGTCGGCCGGTATACTCATCTGGTCATCCCTTTCCAACGAACGTTCCGCTCCGGGGCCGGGCCCTGTCCCCTGACTCGGGCCGCGGCACGGGGTCCCGGGCCGCGCGTGTGGCGTCAAGACGGCGTCCCTGCAGAAAGCGGCTCCAGATGCTGCCAGGTCTCTTCCGTGAGAATGCCACCGGAAGGCGCCGGTATTGCGCTATGGTCGCAAAGAAGGAGAGCTGTCGGTGTAGCGGGGGGCTTCTCCTCTCCTCTCCGTCGCTCATATCGACAGGGGCCGGCCATCCCAGGCGGCCTTCTCGGCCCCGTCGCGTCGCGGCCCGGCCTCGAAGGGGGCTCTCTCGTGCCCCGCCGCCGGGTCCGCTTCCCTTATTATACAGCACAAACCGGCAAAAGGAGCAGTTGACTTTTCCCGGAATCCCGGCCCGCGGCTTCGCCGCGACGCTGCCGGCTGCGGCCCCGGCGTTTGCGATGGCGGCAAAAGCCTGTATACTCTCCTGAGGGGGCGGCCCGGGCCGGTCCGGACCGCCGCACCCGGACTGAGAGGCGCGGGAGACAGTTCACCTTGGTCAAGGAAGAGGACAGGCTGCCGGACGGGCGGCGCATCATCTATTTCACGTTCGAGGACGAGGAGCAGGACGGCTCCGCGGAGCCTGAAGAAGGCGGGGAGGAGAGCCGTTGAGCGAACTCCGGTGGCACCCGGTGCTGGGCGAGTGGGTCATCACGGCCACCCACCGCCAGGACCGCACGTTCCATCCTCCCGACGATTTCTGCCCGCTCTGCCCCACCCGGCCGGGAGCGTTCCCCACGGAGGTGCCGCGGGAGACCTACGACATCGTGGTCTTCGAGAACCGCTTCCCCTCGCTTCAGCGCACCCCTCCGGAGCCGGCGGTGGAGGGGACGCCGTGGTCGCCCGTGGCCCCCGCGCAGGGGGTGTGCGAGGTGGTGCTCTACTCCCCGGACCACCACTCCACCCTGGCGGACATGCCCGTGCGGCAGATATGGAAGCTGGTGCGGGTCTGGCAGGACCGCTATCTGGAGCTTGGCGCGCTGGACTACGTGGACTACGTGTATCTCTTCGAGAACAAGGGCCGCGAGATCGGGGTGACCCTGTCGCATCCTCACGGGCAGATCTACGCCTACCCGTACGTCCCGCCCAGAATGATGGACCGCCGGGTCAACTTCGAGATGTGGCTGCGCGAGAACGGCACCTGCATGCTGTGCGACATCCTGAGGGATGAACTGGAGGACGGCTCGCGTCTGGTCTGGCAGAACGGACAGTTCGCCGCGTTCGTGCCCCTCTACGCCCGGTATCCCTACGAGGTGCACATCCTTCCCTGCGACCACGACCTGCGCCTGGGTAACCTGCACCGGGAGTCCGCGCGCTCGCTGGCGGAGATCCTGAAGGTGGTGCTTCTGAAATACGACGGGCTGTGGGGCTTCTCGATGCCCTACATCCTGAACCTGTTCCCCGAGCCCACCGATGGGCAGCCGGACCCGGGCTGGCATTTCCACATCGAGTTCTATCCGCCCTACCGCACTCCGGAGAAGCTGAAGTATCTGGCGGGTTCGGAGAGCGGCGCCGGCGCGTTCATCAACGACACGCTTCCCGAGCAGACGGCGGCGGCGCTGCGGGCCGTGGAGGTGTGTCCGGAGTGAGCGTCCGGCTGCAGGGTCCGGCGCGGGAGCTTGCGGTCGCGGCGCTGACATGCGCGGCCGTCAACGGCTTCGTGGCCGTCCTGCTGGCCGTGCGGGGAGGACTGACGGAAGCAGGCGGACTGGCCGCCAACGTCCTGCTGGGCGTGATTATCGGAGCCGCCACGGCCCTGGTCCTGGGACCGGCCATCCAGCGCGGCCACAGCCTGGGATATGTGCTGGCGGCTGCCCTGCTGCTGCTTCTTCTGGTGGGCACGGCGTGGCTGGCCAACAACACCGAGCAGATCGTCCTGACCGCCACGCTGGCGGTGTCGGCCTCGCTCTACGCCATCGCCGCCGTCATCACCTGTCTGCTGGTGCACCCCGTGCACCGCGACCGGCGTCGCGACTGACTTCAGGCTCCGCGGACCGCCTCCCAGACCCGCAGGGCGCTGCGGAGCAGGGCTTCCAGTTCTCCCAGCGGCAGCTGCGATGCGGCGTCGGAGAGGGCGTTCTCCGGCTCCGGGTGGGTCTCCAGGAACAGGGCGTCCGCCCCTGCCGCCACCGCCGCCCTGACGAGGGTGGGGATGAACCGCCTGTCTCCTCCCGAGGCGCTGCCCAGCCCTCCCGGGCGCTGCACGCTGTGGGTGGCGTCGAAGACGACCGGATAGCCCGTCTCGCGCATGACGGGGATGGAGGTCATATCGGCCACCAGCTGGTTGTAGCCGAAGCTGGAGCCGCGTTCGCTGAGAAGGATTCGCCGGTTGCCTGTGGACTCCACCTTGCGCACGGCGTTGACCATGTCGTGAGGGGCGACGAACTGGCCCTTCTTGACGTTCACGGCCCGTCCGGTGCGCCCGCACGCCAGAAGGAGGTCGGTCTGGCGGCACAGGAAGGCCGGCACCTGGAGGATGTCCACCGCCTCCGCCGCGGGCGCGGCCTGCCAGGTCTCGTGGACGTCGGTGAGGACCGGCATCCCGAACTCGGCGCGGATGCCCGCAAGGATCTCCAGACCATGCTCCAGGCCCGGTCCCCGGAAGCTGTCCACGGAGGTCCGGTTGGCCTTGTCGAAGCTGGCCTTGAACACGCACGCCAGCCCCAGCCTGCCGCAGACCTCCTGCAGATGCGCGGCCACCGTGCGGCAAAGCTCCCGGCTCTCGATGACGCAGGGTCCGGCGATGACCGCCAGCGACTCCCCGCCGAACACCACACTCTGTGAGATGCTGACCGCTGTCATACCGCTATGATAGCCCACGGGAACCGGTTCCGCGCCTCCCGCTGGAAAAGCGGGACCATCTGAGGTATCATCCCCGGGAGATTCTTCACGAAAGGATATCGGAATGGCCGATCCTCATCTGCTCGCCGCGAGCGCGACTTCCCTTGGTATCGTGGTGACCGCCGCCGCGGCCCTTGCGGCGTGCGCCTCCGCCGCCGGTTCCGCCCCGCTGCCGGAGGCGGTGGACCTGACGGCGGAGCACAGGACCGACCCGCTGGGCATCGACGCGGAAGAGCCGCGGCTGAGCTGGCGGTTCGTGCGGGAGGGCCGCGGACGGTACCAGTCGGCATACCGCATCCAGGTGGCCGGAGGCCCGGCCGCTCTGGAGGCGGGCAACGCGCTGCTGGATACCGGCAGGGTGGAGTCCTCGCGTTCGCTCAGCATCCCGCTCAAGGGCCTTCGGCCGGCCAGCCGGATGCGCTACTGGTGGCGGGTGAAGGTGTGGGACGACGAGGGGCGGGAGGGCCCCTGGTCGCGGCCGGCGTTCTTCGAGATGGGGCTGCTCAGGAGGGCGGACTGGCAGGGGCAGTGGATAACATCGCCCATCGGCGGGAACGGCTACCACTCCGAGACCGCGGCGGAGGCGGATACCGAGAAGTGGGTGCAGGTGGACCTGGGCTCGAGCCGGGAGATTGCCGCCGTCACGCTGTTTCCGGCCCGCCCGTACAACTGGAACGAGGACACCGCGGGGTTCGGGTTCCCGCTGCGCTACCGCGTGGAGGTGTCCGATGACGCGGACTTCCGCCGGGCTTCCGTGGTCGCGGACCGCACGTCGGAGGACCAGCCGAACCCGGGAGAGTCGCCGGTCGAGTTCCGCTTCGAGCCCGTCAGGGCCCGGTATGTCCGGCTGACGGCCACCCGGCTGTACACGCGGCAGGACGGACAGAAGCTGCTGGCGCTCGCCGAGATGCAGGTGGCGGGGCCCTCGGGAGAGGTCCTTTCGTCCGGACGGCCGGCTTCGGCGCTGGACAGCACGGAAGCCCACGGCTGGAGTCTCGAGAACCTGACCGAGGGCATCACGCGCTCCACCGCCCCGTCGCGCATCGCGCCGATGTTCCGGAAGGAGTTTTACCTGGAGCGCCCGGTGCGGAGCGCGCGCGCCTACGTGTGCGGGCTGGGCTACTACGAACTCCGTCTGAACGGCCGGAAGTTGGGAGACCACGTCCTGGACCCGGCGTACACGAACTTCGAGAAGCGCGCGTACTACTCCACCTACGATGTCACGGAGATGCTGCGGCAGGGGCCGAACGCGGTGGGGGCCATCCTGGGCAAGGGATGGTGGGGCCGCTCGCCGGTGCTCATTGTGCAGATGGACATCGAGCACGACGACGGAAGCCGCACCAGCGTCTTCACCGACGGGACCTGGAAGCGGGGACAGAGCCCCATCCTGGACAACTCGCTGTATCACGGGGAGACCTACGACGCCCGGCTGGAGCAGGACGGATGGGACCTGCCCGGCTTCGACGACTCCGGCTGGGAGGACGCGGTGGTGGCTGCGGAGTGGCCGACGGCCATCCTTTCCGCCCAGACCATCCAGCCCATCCGGGTCACCGAGACGCTCACCTTCAAGAGCATGAAGCCCGGCAAGGACTGCTGGGTGTTCGATTTCGGACAGAACTTCAGCGGGTGGTGCCGCCTGACCGTCGCCGGCCCGGCCGGCAACACCATCACGCTCAAGCACGGGGAGGTGCTGTATCCGGACGGCACGGTGAACCAGGAGAACCTCCGCTCCGCAAAAGCCACGGACACCTATATCACGCGCGGAGCGGGCACGGAGGTGTACGAGCCGCGCTTCACCTACCACGGCTTCCGCTATGTGCAGATGGAGGGCTTTCCGGGACACCCTTCCGGCTGGGATGTGCTGAAGGGGCAGGTGGTGCACACCGACATGCCGGTGCGCGGGAGCTTCGAGTGCTCCAACGAACTGCTGAACCGGATACACCGGAACTCGTGCTGGGGGTTCAGGACGAACTTCCACTCCATCCCCACGGACTGCCCTCAGAGGGACGAGCGGCAGGGATGGATGGGCGACGCGGGGATGACGTCGGACATGGGTCTGTACAACTTCGACGCCGCGGCCGCCTACAACAAGTTCCTGCAGGATATCGCCGACGCGCAGGGCGAGGACGGGCGCATCCCGGACACGGTGCCGCACATCTGGGGGACCAACCCGGGCGACCCGATGTGGTCGGCAGCGTATCATTTCATCGTGCGCGACATGTACCGCCACACGGGCGACCGGACCCTGCTGGAGCGGCACTATGACGGGATGAAGCGCTACGTGCAGATGCTGGAGCGCGAGGCGCAGGACTGCATCATCACCCGGAACAACTACGGGGACTGGGTGGGCATCGTGGAGACTCCGAAGGACCTCATCTCGACGGGGAGCTTCATCCTGGTGGCGAGGATCGTGGCGGACGCGGCCGAGGTGCTCGGTCTGGAGGAGGACGCGCGCTACTTCCGGGACCTCTCCGGGCGCATCGCGGACGCCTTCAACGCTCGCTTCCTGGACCGCGAGACCGCGGTCTACGGCAACGGAAGCCAGTACAGCTATGTGTGGCCGCTGTATCTGAAGATCGTTCCGCCCGAGCTCCACTCGCGGGTGGTCCAGAACCTGGTCCACGACATCATGGTCAACCACAAAGGGCACCTCAGCACGGGATTCCTGGGGGCCCGGTACATGTTCGAGGTGCTCTGCGACGAGGGGCAGGCCGATGTCGCCTACACCATCATGAACCAGAGGGACTACCCGAGCTACGGCTACATGATCGAGATGGGAGCCACCACCATCTGGGAGCTCTGGAAGTACGAGGTGGGGCCGGGGATGAACTCCCACAACCACCCGGCGTTCGGCTTCATAAGCGGGTGGTTCTTCAGCGACATCGCGGGCATCGTGCCGTCCTGGGAGGGCGCCGGGTTCGGGCGCTTCGACATCAAGCCGCACCTGATGGGCGACCTGCGGAGCGCGCGGGCCAGCGTGGACACCGTCCGGGGGAGGGTCTCCTCCAGCTGGGAGCGGGACGGCTCCGTGGTGCGTCTGGAGGCCGTCGTCCCGGCCAACTCGATTGCTGACGTCTGGGTGCCGCTGGCCGGGGACGGGCCCGCCGAGATACTGGAGGGAGGCGCTCCCGTCTGGAAGCACGGCGCCTTCGTGCCCGGGGTGGCCGGCATCGTCTCGGGCGAGGCCGCCGGGCGCTGGATAAAGTTCCAGACCGGCTCCGGCGTCTACCGCTTCGAATCGAGGAGCTGAGCCTCCCCGCCAAACCTCTTCCGGGAGGGGGCCGTGCTTCAGGCGCCCCCTCCCGGCCTCCTGCTTCCGGGCCTCGCCGCCCCCTCATGAGAGCTTCCTCAGCTGCCTGCCCCATCCGCGCCGAAGAGTGCTTTGGTTATCGTCCGTTTTCGTGGCAAATTCAGCACGGTGCAGCCTTGCCGCCCGCAGCTTCGAAGCTGACACGAAAGAGAGGGCACGGAACGGGAGACACATGGATACTGGTGCGGAATACTCACCGCTTCTGAATAGCAGGCAGCTGGTCAGCCTGGAGTCCCTGGCGGACGATGCGGTCCATCAGGCCGCGGCCGCGATCGCGTGTCTGCTGGGGGTGCAGCTGGAGATCAGCGCGGTGCGCGCTCACGGGGTGCCGGCCGCCAGGGTGACGGACCTGGTCGGAGCGCCGGAGGAGCTTGCCGCCGCCATCTACCTGAAGGTGGACGGGGACGCGCCCGGCCACGCGGCGTTCGTCTGCCCGCAGCAGGAGGCGCTCCGGCTTGTGGACCTGCTGTGCGGACTGCCGGAGGGCTCCACTCAAGAGCTGGACGACTTCGGGGCGTCGGCGCTGCAGGAGCTGGGGAACATCCTGACTTCGTCGTATCTCAACTCGCTCGCCGACCATACGGGACTGACGTTCCTGCCGCATCCGCCGCAGCTGGCCGTGGACATGGCCTACGCCATCGTCACCGCCATCCTGGTGGGCTCCGTGGAGGCTTCCAGCGAGGCCATCTCCATCGTCACGGAGTTCGGGCAGGAGAGCGGGCCGCTTCAGGGATTGTTCCTGTACATCCCGGAGCAGGCGGCGGTGGGCACGCTGCTGGAGAGCATCAGGGAGGCGGCGTGACATGACCCGGCAGATTCCCGTGAAGATGGCGGAGCTGGCCGTCTGCAGGCCGGGCGACCGGGCCGTGCTGGTGGCGCTGGGGCTGGGGTCGTGCATCGGGCTGTGCCTGTACGACCCGGTGGCGAAGGTGGCGGGGATGGCGCACGTGGTGCTCCCGGACAGCTCCGCGGCCCGCAAGGACGAACCGCCCGGCAAATACGCGGACACCGCCGTCGCCGCGCTCATCTCTCAGATGACCGCCGCGGGCGCCATCCGCACGCGCCTCCGGGCGGCCATCGCCGGCGGGGCGCACGTGTTCAGCTTCGGGAACGGCTCGGGGGCTCCGGGGACGATGGACATCGGGGCGCGCAACGCCGACGCCGTCCTGCGGCATCTGCAGAGCCTGCGCATCCCGGTGGCCGCCTCCGACGTGGGCGGCTCGTCCGGGCGCACCGTCCAGCTGTTTCCCGAAGACGGGCTAGTCACGGTCCGGCTGACCGGCTCGCCCGAGTCGGAACTGGTGCGGCTCTCCGAGCAGCGCCCGTCCGCCCGCAGGGCCGCCTGACGGCCGCAAAGCTCAGCGCCCCCCGGAAACTCCGGGGGGCGCTCCTTCGGCGAAAGTCTGTCCTTTTCCGCCTATCCCTCAGCCTTCACGCGCTTGATAGTGCAACCGAACGGCTTGTGGTAGGTGGTGGTCACCTTCCTGCCGGCCAGCAGCTCGTCCAACGCCTTCTTCAGGAAATGCTCCTTGATGCCGGAAGCGTCCTGGGAGTCGTCGATGGCGCCGTGATAGCGGATGATCCCCTGCCGGCACATCAGGAACACCTCCGGGGTCACCTTGGCGCCGTAAGCGTCGGCCACACGGTTTCCGGGGTCCCGCAGCACGGCGAGCCCGGGAATCTCGCGACGGAAGTGCTGGATGATGGGCTCGTCCCCGTAGGTCGAGTTGGAATCGACAGCCAGAAACACCACGCCCTTCGGCCCGTAGGCGGCGGCCAGCTCCCTGATGCGCTTCTCATAGTCGCGTGACACCGGGCAGGCGTGGGAGACCCACACGAGCACCACGGCCTTCGTGGAGTCCTTCTTCAGCGTGCCGGAGAGCGAGACCTCACCTTCTCCGGTCAGGTTCTTCAAGTTGAAATCCGGCGCCCTGTCGCCCGGCTTCAGCTCCGCGATGCCCTCGGTCCGGGGACGGTAGGCGGGCGCCGCGTTCGCCTGAAGCTCCCGGATGGCCGCCACAACGTCCTCACCGTGCGAGCGCACGTTCACGGAGTCGAACCGTCGGGCAATCTTTCCGGACGGGTCCACGATGAACGTCACCCTGCTGGAGACCCCGGCCGGGCCCAGCACCCCGTAGGAGCGGGAGACGTCCTTTCCGGTGTCGGCGAGCAGCGTGTGCGTCAGGCCCTCAGCCTCGCAGAACGCGGCTTTGCTGGCGGAATCCTGCACGCTGATGCCGAAGACCTTCGCGTTCATCTGCTCCAGCTGGCCGTTCACCGCCGAGAGCGAGCGGTTTTCCAGGGTGCAGCCCGGAGTCTTGTCCACCGGATAGAACGCAAGGACCACCCACCTGCCCCGATAGTCGGGAAGGCTGTGGACCTTGCCGTCCTGGTCCGGAAGCGAGAACGCGGGCGCCTCAGCGCCCTCCGCCAGCGGAGATGTCTGACTGGCCGCGATCACGCCCACCGCCGCAAGCCCGGCGATGACCACTCCGGCCGCCACCTTCTGAAGCATCTTCTTCCCTGCCATAGCAAACCTCCATGGAAGTCCCGGGACCACTCGGAACGCCTGACGCGCCGGTCAGGCCGTCCCGCTACTGTTGAAACGCGAACGGTGTGCAACAGGGTTCCCGGGCGCGGCCGGAGGCCGCCGGCCTCAGACGTCCCGCACGATGCCCGCCAGCCTGTGCCAGTCCTTTGCCTGCAGTTCTCCGTCGGCCGCCGGCGCGACTCCCGTGATGTGCGACGGCTCCTTCACGCCGACGATGGCCGACGTGACCGCCGGATGGGTCAGCACCCAGCGGACCGCAAGCTGCGGGATGTCCAGCCCGTAGCTTGCGGCGATGGGACGGGCCTGCTCCAGGCTGTCCAGGATGCGCGCGAAGCGCTCGCCCCGGAATCGCGGATTGTTCGCGCGGGAGTCCTGGAACACGTGGTCTTTGCTGTACTTGCCGGACAGCAGTCCCCGCGCCAGAGTGGAGTATGTGATGACCCCGATGCGCTCCGTCTGGCAGTAGGGCAGCTCTTCGGCCTCCACCTGCCGGTCCAGCAGGTTGTAGAGCGGCTGCAGGCAGGATATCTCGAAGTAGCGGCCGTAGGCCCGCATCTGCTCGACGTTCAGGTTGCTCACGCCGAACCAGCGCACCTTCCCCTCCTTCTTCAGGCGGTAAAGAGCGGCCGCCACCTCCTCCGGACGGGTCAGGGGGTCCCAGGCGTGGATCTGATACAGGTCGATGCGGTCGGTCTTCAGGCGCCGCAGCGAGGCTTCGCAGGCGCGCAGGATGTAGTCGCAGGACGTGTCGGGATAGCGCTCCTCCGTCTCGAAGTTCCAGTAGAACTTGGTGGCCAGGATGAAGCTGTCCCTGAGCTTCTCCGCGGCGAGGAAGTTCCCCAGCTCCGTCTCCGCGTAACCGTCGCCGTAGGCGTCCGCGGTGTCGATGAAGTTGACCCCGCAGTCCAGAGCGGCGCGGATGGCCGCCCGCCAGGGCTCCGGGTCCACATCGCCCCAGAACCGGGGAGACAGCTGCCAGCATCCGAAGCAGATGCGGGAGACGATCAGGTCGGTGTCGCCAAGCTGACGGTATTGCATGCGCTTCCTCCTTGGTGTCCGGCCTGCCGCGCCGGGTCAGGCCGCCGGGACGTTGTATCCCGCAAGGGAGGCCGCCGGCAACGACGGACGGGGCGGAGGAGGTCATGGTAAAACAGGTCAGAGGCGATGCTGATAACGAGCACAAAGCAGCTTGCCGCGTTCTGCAGCGGCGCGGCGGAAGCGGGACGGCTCTTTCTGGACACGGAGTTCGTCCGGGAGGAGACCTACTACCCGCAGCTGGAGCTGGTGCAGGTGATGGCGGACGGGCGCATCGGGCTGGTGGACGTGCGCGCCACGGGAAGCCTGGCTCCCCTCCTCGACCTGCTGGAGGACCCGTCCGTGGAGAAGGTCTTCCACGCCGCCCAGCAGGACCTGGAGCTGTTCTACATCTGCGGCGGACGTCCGGTGCGCAACGTGTTCGACACGCAGATCGCCGCGGCCATGGTGGGGATGGGGGAGCAGGTTGGCTACGGCCAGCTCGTCCGGACCCTGACCGGCGTCTCGCTCATCAAGACGCAGGCGTATACCGCGTGGAACACCCGTCCGTTCACTCCGGCGCAGCTGGAATATGCGGCCGACGACGTGCGGCATCTTCCGGCGGTGGCGGACGCGCTGAAGCAGCGGCTGGAGGAGCTGGGGCGCGTGGAGTGGGCGCGGGAGGAGTGCCGGCAGCTGGAGGAGAGGGCGCAGAAGCCGGAGTGCCCGCCGAAAGAGCTCTATCTCCGGGTGTCCGGCGCAGACCGTCTCAGCCCGAAGGAGTTGAACGTGCTCCGGGCGCTGGCCATCTGGCGGGACGAGACGGCCCGCCGCCGGAACATCCCTCCCCAGAAGCTGCTGAAGGACAACTCGCTGACCAACCTGGCGCGCCAGCAGCCGGTCACGCTGGCGGAGATCCGCGACCTCCGGGGGTTCCCGGCGGGAGTGGCGGAGCGCTGCGGGGCGGAGATCGCCCGGGTGGTGGCCGAAGCCCTGAAGACGCCACGGGAGCAGTGGCCGCGCCGGCTGCCTGTGCGGGAGGTGGACCCCGCCGCTCAGGCGCTGGTCAACATCCTGGCCACGTTCCTGCGCATCCGGGCGCAGGAGGCGCAGATCGCGTGGGGGCTGCTGGCCACCGGACGCGACCTGGAAGAGCTGGTTGAGCGCGCGCCCGCCGTCGGCAGGGGCGACCTGCCGGTGCTGGACGGCTGGCGCTACGAACTGGCCGGACGCGACCTGCTCAGGCTTCTGGCGGGGGAGATATCCATGACCGTGGACCCGGCCACCGCGCGGCCCGTCATCCGGGAGAGCCCCCCGCCCGCGCCCTAGCTCAGCCCGGAAGCTCCGACGAGCCCATCAGGAAGATGTCCACCGCGCGCGCGGCCTGCCGACCTTCGTGGATGGCCCAGACCACCAGGCTCTGCCCGCGGCGCATGTCGCCCGCCGCGAAGACCTTCGGGACGTTCGTCGCGTAGCGTCCGTATTCCGCCTTCGCGTTCGAGCGCTCGTCCCGCTCCACCCCCAGCTCCTGCAGGATGGTGTCCTCGGGGCCCGTGAAGCCCATCGCCAGCAGCACCAGGCTCGCGGGCAGGAGCCGCTCCGAGCCCTCCACCGGGGCCGGGATGCGGCGGCCGTTGTCCTGCCTCCACTCCACGTCCACCACCTCCACGTGCGAGACGCGTCCGGACTCGTCTCCCAGGAAGCGGCTGACGGTCACCAGATACCTGCGGGGGTCGTCCCCGAACACCGCGGCCGCCTCCTCCTGGCCGTAGTCCAGCCGGTAGACGCGCGGCCACTCGGGCCACGGGTTGCTCTCGGAGCGCTCGAGCGGCGGACGGGGCATAATCTCGAGCTGGATCAGGCTGCGGCAGCCGTGGCGCACCGCCGTGGCCACGCAGTCCGTCCCCGTGTCCCCGCCCCCGATGACCACCACGTCGCGGTCCTTCGCGGAGATGAACCCGGGCGAGGGCTGGCCGTTCAGCAGGCTGCGCGTGTTCTCCCGCAGGAACTCCATCGCAAAATGGATGCCCTCCAGGGAGCGCCCGTCCACGTTCAGGTCGCGCGGACGCGTGGCTCCGCAGCACAGAAGCACCGCGTCGCTGGTCTCCACCAGGCGCGCCGCCGGGATGTCCTTCCCGACCTCCACCCCCGTCACGAAGCGCACCCCCTCCGCCTCCATCAGGCCGATGCGGCGCTGGACCACCTTCTTGTCCAGCTTCATGTTGGGGATGCCGTACATCAGCAGCCCGCCGATGCGGTCGTCGCGTTCGTAGACGGTGACCTCGTGGCCCGCGGAGTTCAGCTCGGCCGCCGCCGCAAGTCCCGCCGGGCCGGAGCCCACGACGGCCACCGTCTTACCGGTGCGGACCCGCGGCGGACGCGGCGCCACCCATCCCATCTCGAAGCCACGGTCGATGATCGCGCACTCGATGGACTTGATGGTCACCGGCGGCTCGTTGATGCCCAGCACGCAGGAGCCCTCGCACGGCGCCGGGCACACCCTCCCGGTGAACTCGGGGAAGTTGTTGGTCAGGTGCAGCCTGTCCAGCGCCTCGCGCCACTTCCCCCTGTAGACCAGGTCGTTCCACTCCGGGATGAGGTTGTGGATGGGACATCCCGAAGCCGCGCCGGAGAGCACAACTCCGGTCTGGCAGAAGGGCGTCCCGCAGTCCATGAAGCGGGCGCCCTGCAGGCGCAGGCGCTCCTC
>FWWL01002183.1_pt1 | contig 42106 bp, 43 predicted proteins | sample 2228331 | NCBI WGS metagenome assembly FWWL01 (sample SAMEA103939775, study PRJEB20133) | metagenome | reverse complement strand
CGCCAGCGCAGGTTGGGGTGGCGGGCGGCCCGCACCTCGTCCAGGCGGCCTACGGGGGTGGTGTGGGGTGCGGTCCGGACCCGGTCCGGGTCCTCCTGGCACTCCCGGTCGATGGCCACCATGGCCTCCACGAAGGCGTCCAGGGTCTGCAGGCTCTCCGTCTCCGTGGGCTCGATCATGATGGCCTCCTCCACGATGAGGGGGAAGTACACGGTGGGTGCGTGGAAGCCGTAGTCCAGCAGCCGCTTGGCGATGTCCTTGGTGGTGACCCCGTCCCGCCGCTTCTGCCGCAGCCCGGAGGCGACGAACTCGTGCTTGCAGATGCGGTCGTAGGGGACGTGGAAGTAGGGGGCCAGACGCACCCGGAGGTAGTTCGCGTGCAGCACCGCGTGCTCCGCCACCGCCCGCAGCCCGTCCGCGCCCAGGGTGCGGATGTACGCGTAGGCGCGCACCAAGTTGGCGAAGTTGCCGTAGAAGGCCCGCACCCGGCCTACGGACCGCGGCCGGTCGAAGTCCAGCCGGTAGCGGTCGCCCTCCCGCACCACCACGGGGACGGGCAAAAACGGCTCCAGGTGGGCCTTCACCGCCACCACGCCGGCACCGGGGCCGCCGCCGCCGTGGGGGGTGGAGAAGGTCTTGTGCAGATTCATGTGCATGACGTCAAACCCCTGGTCCCCGGGTCGGGTGACGCCCACCATGGCGTTGAAGTTGGCCCCGTCCAGGTACATCTGCGCGCCCACCGCGTGCACCCGTTCCGCGATCCGGTCCACCTGCTCCTCGAACAGGCCCAGGGTGTTGGGGTTGGTCAGCATCAGCGCCGCGGTCCGCTCGTCCAAGTGCTCCTCCAGGGCTACTAGGTCCAGGTTGCCCCGGGCGTCGGAGGGCACCGTCACCACCTCGTAGCCCACCATGGCCGCGGTGGCGGGGTTGGTGCCGTGGGCGGAATCGGGCACCACCACCCGGGTCCGCCGCTCCCCCCGGTCGGCGAAGTAGGCGCGGACCATCAACAGCCCCACCAGCTCCCCGTGGGCGCCCGCGGCGGGCTGGAAGGTCACCGCGTCCATGCCCGCCAGCTCCCGCAACTCCTCCCCAAGCTCCCACAGCAGCTGGAGCGCGCCCTGCGCCAGCTCCTCCGGCGTGTACGGGTGCAGCCGGGCAAACCCCGGGAAGCGCGCCACCTCCTCGTGGAGCTTCGGGTTGTACTTCATGGTGCAGGAGCCCAGGGGGTAAAAGCCCTCGTCGATGGAGAAGTTCCGGTGGCTCAGCTGCGTGTAGTGGCGTACCACGTCCAGCTCGCTGACCTCCGGCAGGGCTGGCGGGGCGGTGCGCAGGTGTTCCGGGGGCACCAGCTGGTCTACAGCCACCTCGGGCACGTGGGGGTCCGGGAGCCCGAAGCCCCGGCGGCCGGGCACGCTGCGCTCGAAGATCAGCGGGAAGTCCTTCACGGCACCCCACCTCCCACCGGGCGCCGCACCCGGCGCCCCGCCCGGGCCAGGGCTTCTACGAACCGGTCCATCTCTTCCCGGGTCCGGGTCTCCGTGGCACACACCAGCAAAGCGTCCCCCCCTCCTCGGTAGAACCGGCCCAGGGGCAACCCTGCCAAAAACCCCTCCTCCGCCAGAGCGCGCACCAGGCTTGCCGCCCGGCGCGGCGTCCGGACCACGAACTCGTGGAAGGTGGCAGCCCCGAAGGCCACCGGGCAGCCTGCCACCTCCGACAGACGCGACCTCAGGTAGTGGGCGTTCCGCAGGCACAGCTCGGCCACCCGCCGCACGCCTTGGGGGCCCAGCAGGCTCAGGTACACCGCCGCGGCCAGGGCGTTGAGTGCCTCGTTGGTGCAGATGTTGCTGGTGGCCTTCTCCCGCCGGATGTGCTGCTCCCGGGTCTGCAGGGTCAGCACGAACCCGCGTCGCCCCCGCCCGTCCACCGTGGCTCCCACCAGCCGCCCCGGCATGCGCCGCACGAACTCCTGGCGGGTGGCGATGATCCCCAGATACGGACCGCCGAAGTTCAGGGGGTTCCCCAGGGGTTGCCCCTCCGCGGCCACGATGTCCGCGCCCAGGGCCCCAGGCGGCTGCAGCAGCCCGAAGGCCAAGGGGTCCGCGCAGGCCACCACCAGCAAGGCACCCGCCCGGTGGCAGACCTCCGCCCACGCCCGCACGTCCTCCAGGCATCCGAAGAAGTTGGGGTGCTGGATCACCACCGCCGCCGTGCGGCCGTCCACCCACCGCCCCTCCGGGGGCGTGGTCCCGTCCTGGTGCCGTACCTGCACCACCCGGACCCCCAGGGGCTCCGTGTAGGTCCGGAGCACCTGCCGGTACTCCGGGTGTACCGCCTCGCTCACCACCACCCGGTCCCGCCGGGTGAGGTCCCGTGCCATCACCGCGGCCTCGCCCAAGGCGGAGGCCCCGTCGTACATGGAGGCGTTGGCCACCTCCATTCCCAGCAGCTCGCACACCATGGTCTGGTACTCGTACGTGGCCTGCAGCTCGCCCTGCATGATCTCCGCCTGGTACGGCGTGTACGCGGTGAGGAACTCCCCCCGGCCGACCAGCTGCCACACCACGGGCGGGACGAAGTGGTCGTAGGCCCCCGCCCCCAGGAAGCAAACCAGCCGGTCCGCGTGGCCGTTGCGCTCCGCCAGCCCCCGGAGGTAGCGGAGGACCTCCACGTCGCTGAGGGGCGGGCGCAGGCGCAAAGGCCGGCGCAGGCGCACGCGTTCCGGCACGTCCGCGAAGAGGTCGTCCACGGAAGCCACCCCGATGGCCCGCAGCATGTGCTCCCGCTCCTCCGGGGTGGTGGGGATGTACCGCACCCTACGCCTCCCCGATGTGCTTCCGGTACGCCTGCGCGTCCATCAGGCGCTCCAGCTCCGAGGGGTCCTGCAACTCCACCACGATCATCCAGCCCTCCCCGTGCGGGTCCTGGTTCACCAGCTCGGGGTGCTCCCGCAGCCGCTCGTTCACCTCCACCACCCGCCCGGACACGGGTGCGTACAGCTCGCTAGCGGCCTTCACAGACTCCACCACCCCGAAGGGGCGCATGAACTGCACCTGCGCGCCCACCGGCGGCAGCTCCACGTACACCACGTCGGTGAGCCGGTCCGCCGCGAACCGGGTGATCCCCACCCGCACCCGCCCGTCCTCCCGCCTGGCCCACTCGTGCTCGCTGCTGTAGCGGTAGTCCTCCGGGTACACGTCCGCCTCCTCCGCGCAGGCTTGGTAGCCTCACTATACCGGATCCGCTTGCGGGCGCCGGTAGAAGGGAAGCCGCACCACCTCCGCGGGCACCGCGCCCGCGCGCACCTGCACCGCCAGCCTGGTGCCCGGGGCGGCCAACGCCGCGGGCAGGTACGCCAGGGCGATGCTGCGCTGCACCCAGGGGCCGAAGGTCCCGCTGGTCACCCGCCCCACCGGCTCCCCCTGGTGCAGCACCGCGCAGCCAGCCCGGGCGATGGTACGGCCCTCCAGCACCAGGCCGCACAGCCGCCTAGTCGGTCCTGTTTGCTTCTGCCGGCGCAGGGCCGAAGCACCCACGAACTCGCGTCCCTCCAACTTGACGGTCCACCCCAGCCCCGCCTCCAGCGGCGTGGTGGACTCGTCCAGGTCTGCACCGTACAGGAGGTAGCCGGCCTCCAGCCGCAGCGTGTCCCGCGCGCCCAGGCCACACGGCAATGCGCCCAGCTCCAGCAACGCGTCCCACACCCGCTCCGCCTCGTGCCAGTCTGTCAGGATCTCGAACCCGTCCTCCCCCGTGTACCCCGTGCGGGACACCACCGCCCGCACGCCCGCCACCCGGACCCCTTCCAGGACCCGGAACCTCCCCAGCGGTGCGAGGTCTGCGTCGGTGGCGCGCTGCAGGACCGCCTGCGCCTGCGGCCCCTGCAGGGCCACCAGCCCCCTGGAGAAGGACACGTCCTCCACCTGACAGCCCTGCGCGTGCTGGCGCACCCACTGCGCGTCCTGCTCCCGCCGGGCGGCGTTCACCACCAGCAGGAAGCGGTCCGGACCCAGCCGCATGGCCACCAGGTCGTCCAGGACGCCGCCGTCCTCCCGGCACATGGGGGTGTACATGGCCTGGCCCACGGACATCCGTCTGGGGTCGTTGCACAGCAGCCGGTCCAGGGTCGCCAGCGCTCCGGGCCCAGCGACCTCCAGCTCGCCCATGTGGGACACGTCAAACAGCCCCACGCGGGCCCGTACCGCCTGGTGCTCGGCCACGATCCCCTGGTACTGCACCGGCATCTCCCAGCCCGCGAAGGGGACCATGCGCGCCCCCAGCTGTCGGTGCCGCCGGTGGAGCGGCGTACGCAGCAGGCTCCTCCGGGGGACCTCCACCCCCTGGTCTTTGCCCCAGGCCCGCAGCCGCTCCGTGTGCGCCACGAACGCCTGGGTCAGCTGACCTGCGGCCAACAGCACGCTGCCGGGTCCGGTGCCGGGGTCCTGCAGCCACACCGCCTCCGGAAGCTCCCGGAGCAGGGCCACGAGCTCCCCGCAGGAGTCCTCCAGTTGGGACCGCAGGCCTGCCGGGTCCGCCTGACGGACCGCCTCAGGGCGGAGTCCGGCTGTGTGTCCGCCCAAAAGCTCGCGCACCGCCCTTGCCAGGTGCCGGCTCCCTTCCGCCAGCTGCACCACCACCTCCCGGGGGCTCCAGCCGTCGGGGGACCGGGACAGGAACTCCTCCGGGACAGCGCCCAGCAGGTGCACGAGCTCGCCCACGGCCTCCTCCAGCCGGTCCAGCACCTCCTCACGGTCCACCGCCTGCCTCCTCCTTCCAGAACTCCTGCAGGACGGCGCGCACCTCCTCGTCCGATACCTGCGTGAAGTCCTCGTAGAACTGCCCCACGGCCACGAACAGGGGGTCTTCCCGCACGCAGACCACCTGGCAGCCCTCCGCCTGCAGCCTGCGCACCGCGTCCGGCGGCGCCACGGGCACGGCCACCACCACCCGCGCGGCACCCCGGCGCTGCGCCGACCGGACCGCGGCGATCATGGTGGAGCCGGTGGCGATCCCGTCGTCCACCACCACCACGGTGCGGCCCGCCAGCTGCGGGGCAGGGCGGTCTGCCCGGTACGTCCGGAGCCGGCGGCGGATCTCCTCCAGCTGCTCGGCGGCTTCGCGCTGCAGGTAGTCCGCGGACACCCCCAGGGCGCTTGCCACCCGTTCGTCCACGTACACGCTGCCGTCCTCCGCCACCGCACCCACCGCCAGCTCGGGGTTGTGCGGGGCCCGCAACTTGCGGGGGACCACCAGGTCCAGCTCCGCGCCCAGGCGCCTGGCGACCTCCCCCGCCACCACCACCCCACCCCGCGGGATCCCCAGCACCAGGGGCGTGCCCGCGTCCCGGGGGACGTGCCGCCACACCTGCTCCCCCAGGACCGCTCCCGCGTGACGACGGTCCCGGAACTGCAAGTCCGCCCTCTCAGCCCATGGCCTGCAGGACCGCCTGCTGCTCCTCGTCCGAAAGGGGGTGGGAAGGCCTGCCGCCCCGCAGGGCCTTGGCGTACGCGTACGACCCGTCCCGGCTGTGCAGCACGCTGAGGACCACCCCGTCGCCGTGGGCGTCCAGCAGGGCCACGCTGAAGGACAGCTTCCCGCCGGAGCCCTGGAAGGCGTCGTAGCGCACCATCCCCACCCGCTGCACGCACCGGGCCAGCTGCCCGGCCAGCTGCGCCTGCTCGGAGCGGACCTGCTGGAGTTCTCCCCGCAGCTGGCTCACCGCCTGCCTGCACTCCAGCGCCTCCACCCCGCCCGCGGCACGCACCGCGCGGCCCAGCCGCGCAGCTTGCCAGCCGAGAGCACCCACCGCCGTGGCCACAACGGCCAGGCCTCCGAGCAGCACCCAGTCCACCAGCCGTAGGTCCGTCAACCGGGAACCCCCCGCTAGCCCGCGGCGTGCACCTCCGCCCGCAGGCGTTGTGCGTGCTCCTGCAACAGCTCCCAGCACCGGCGCACGTGCCGGAGCTCGGTCCGCAGGTTGCCCACCGCCAGCCGCAGAACGTACCGGCCCCGCAGGACCGTGTGGGACAGGTACGCCTGCCCGGTGGCGTTCACCGCCTCCAACAGCCGCTCGTTGAACCGGTCCGCCTCCTCCGGCGGCCGCCCGAAGTCCCGGTGGCGGAAGCACACGGTGGAGAAGGGCACCGGGGCCACCCGCTCGAACGCCTCCGAGGCGTCCACCCACTCCGCGAACTGCCGCGCCAGCTCCAGGTGACCCCGCAGCGCCTGCTGCAAGCCCCGCACGCCGAACATGCGGATCACCATCCACAGCTTGAGCGCGCGGAACCGCCGGCCCAGCTGCACCCCGTAGTCCATGAAGTTCACCACGTCCGCTTCCGGCGTCTGCAGGTACTCGGGGACCAGGCTGAAGGCCCGACGGAGGACCTCCGGCCGCCGGGTGTAGAAGGCGGTGCAGTCGATGGGGGTGAACAGCCACTTGTGGGGGTTCACCAGGAAGGAGTCCGCGCGCTCGCAGCCCCGCAGGACCCACCGCATCTCGGGCAGGATGGCCGCGGCGCCCCCGTACGCGGCGTCCACGTGCAGCCACACCCCGTACCGCTCGCACACCTCCGCGATCTGGTCCACGGGGTCCACGCTGGTGGTGGACGTGGTCCCCACGGTGGCCACCACGCCCACCGGCCGCCAGCCCGCCCGCAGGTCCTCGCAGATGGCCTGCTCCAGCGCGTCCGGCCGCATGCGGAACGCGTCGTCCGTGGGGACCTTGCGGACGCCCTCCTGCCCCAGCCCCAGAACGATGGCGGCCTTGTCCACGCTGGAGTGCGCCTGCTCGGAGGTGTACACCCGCAGGCGGGGCAGGTCCGCCCGCCCCGCCATCCCCTTGCTGCGGATGCCTAGGTCCAGGCCCTCCCGTGCGGCGCACAAGGCGCACAGGGTGGCCACGGAGGCAGTGTCCATGAGGACCCCGAACTGCTCCGGCAGCCCCAACATCTGCCGGAGCCAGTCCAGGACCACCTGCTCGAGCTCCGTGGCCGCGGGCGAGGTCCGCCACAGCATGCCGTTCACGTTCAGCGCGGCGGAGGCAAGCTCCCCCAGCACCCCCGGCGCGGACCCCGTGATGGCGAAGTACGCAAAGAAGGCCGGGTGGTTCCAGTGGGTCACCCCTGGCAGGACCACCCGGTGGAAGTCCTCCCACACCGCCTCAAAGGGTTCCGGCTCCTCCGGGGGGCAGGCGGGCAGCGCGGCCCGCACCTGGCCCGGCCGCACCCGGCTCAGCACCGGGTAGCGCTCCGCGTTGTCGAAGTAGTCCTGGACCCACTGCACCACCTGGGTGGCCGCGTGGGCGAAGCGACGCTCGACCTCGCGGGGTGTCTGCATGGTGGCTCCTCGCTTGCTCCTATGGTTCTCCGGGGCGCCTCCGGCGACCCTGCGGAAGGAGGTGTGTGGCTGACCACCACGGTGGTCTCCCGATCCGTGGCTGCGCGGCTGGGCGCATATCGAGTGTACACCCTCGCGTGGACCCTGGCCGGGGTCGCGCTGGTGGCGCTTTCGGCACCCGCGGTTCCGCGGCTGCCTCCCCAGTACGCCCTGCTGGCGGCCATGTGTGCGGCCGGCCACCTTGTCTTCGTCCTCGAGTTGCCCGGCGGCCTGCGGCTCAGCGTCCAGCCCCTGCTGGTCCCGGTGTGGCTGTACGGCTGGCGCGCGGGACCCCCCTTGGCCCTCCTGGGGCTTCCCCTGGTGCTGTGGGCCAGCCGCGACCCTGCCCGGGCCCTGCTGTACTTCGGCAGCGCCAGTGTGTGGGCGGCCCTTGCCGGCGGGCTGTTCGACTGGCTGCGCCCTCCTCCCTCCCCGAACCCCACGTGGGCGGAGGTGGGCGCGGCCCTGGCCTCCGGTGCCGCCTTCGTGGCAGGCCACCTCGTGTCCGGGGCCTTCGGGCGCTACCTGGCCACAGGGCAGCGTGCCCCTCTAGAGCCCCGCGCGCTGGCGGGGGCCGCCACCTACGTCTTCGCGGCGTACGTGCTGCTCGGCTACATGCTCCTGCTGGCCCTGCAGACAGGGCCTGCCGCCGCGGTCCTGGCGGTGGGCGTGTGGCTGCTGACGGCACTCACCCTGAAGGGCCTGATGGAGACGCGGCGGACCAACGAGCGGCTGCAGGCGGCCCTGGCGGAGCTGGAGCGGCTGTCCGTGACCGACCCGCTCACGGGCCTGTGGAACCGGCGCCACTTCGTCCAAATCCTGCCCCGGGAGCTCCACCGGCACGCCCGTACCGGGCGTCCCCTCAGTCTGCTGGTGGTGGACCTGCGCAGCCTCAAGCAGATCAACGACGCCTACGGGCACCAGGCGGGCGACCGAGCCCTGCAGCATGCCGCAGAGGTGTTCCGCCGGCGCCTGCGCGGCTCGGACCTGCCCTTCCGCATCGGCGGGGACGAGTTCGCCCTCCTGCTCCCGGACACCCCCACACAGGGCGCGGTGAAGCTGGCCGAGGCGGTGGTGGACCTGCTGGCCCGCGCCCGCCTGGACGGGGTCCCGGAAGCCCGGCTGGAGGCCACCGTGGGGGTGGCCACCTACCCACACCACGCGGACGAACCGGACGCCCTGGTGGCCGCCGCGGACCGCGCCCTGTACCGTGCCAGGGAGGAGGGGAGGTGTGTCGCCACCCCGGCGGGCCGCGCGTCTTAAGCGAGCTCCAGCTCCGCCGCGATGCCCTGCATGGCCTGCAGGACGGTGGACAGGTGCTCGTCCAGGCTCAAGCCTAGCTCCTCCGCACCCCGCAGCAGATCCTCCCGGTTCACCGCGCGCGCGAAGGCCTTGTCCTTCATCTTCCGCTTGACCGACTCCACGTCCACGTTCCGCAGGGACCGGCCCTTCACCAGGGCCACGGCCACCACGAACCCCGTCACCTCGTCGCAGGCGAACAACGCCCGCTCCATGGGCGTCTGCCGGGGCACCCCGCTGTAGTCCGCGTGGGACAGGATGGCACGGCACCAGTGCTCGGGGGCCCCGCGCCGGCGCAGCTCTTCCACGCCCACGAAGGGGTGGCCTTCAGGCCCCAGGTGCGGGTAGCGCTCGTAGTCCAGGTCGTGGAGGAGGCCGACGGTCCCCCACTCCTCCTGGTCCCCGCCGAACCGCGCCGCGTACGCCCTCATACACGCCTCCACGGCCAGCAGGTGCTTGCGCAGGTTCGGGCTGCGCACCCACTCGCACACCAGCGCGTACGCCTCGTCTCGCCTCACCCAGCCCTCCACGCGAACCTGTATTCTGGCACCGAAGTTGCTTGGGCTTCCGGCGGAGGTCACGGGTGCGAGGAACTCCGCTCCACAGCCGTGCCGGGCCCTCCCGGGCCTACGTGGCCTACAGCCTAAGTTGGCTAGCCGTGGGCTTGGTCCTCCTGGCCCTCTCCGTCCCCCACCTGGCCCGCGTGGACCGGCAGGCGTACCTGACCTTCGCAGCCCTGGCGCTGGTGGGCAACCTCATCACGGTCCAGCTGCCCTCCGGGATACGTGCCGGGATGCAGGCGCCCTTCACCTTGGCGGCCGCCTGGCTGCTGGGCTGGCCCACCGCGCCGGCGGTCAACTTCGCGTCTGCCGCCCTGCTGGTAGCCTTGTTCCGCCTGAGCCCCTGGCGTGCGGCGGTGTTCGCGGGCAACGCCTCCCTGGGAGTGTGCGGGGCAGCCGCGGTGTTCTGGAGCCTTTCGGGCGGGCCCCTGCGGCCGGACGCGGGCCCGCACCAGGTGGCGGCCCTGGTGGCAGGGGGCGCGCTGCACTGCCTGGTGAACAGTGTCGCCGCCTCCCTGGGAAGAGCGCTGGAGACGCAGGACGCTTCCCACTTCACGGTCCGCCAGGCGGCGCTTCTGGCAGGCCTGACCGTGTCCGTGTACGTCCCGGTGTCCTACCTGCTCGCGGTGGCGTTCCGGACGAGCGTACCCGTGTTCGCCACCACGGTAGGGGTGTGGCTGATGGTGGGCCTGAGCCTCCAGGCGTACTGGAGCAGCCGCCGCCTGCAGGCCCAGCTGGAGCAGGCCACCCGGGAGGTGGAGCGCCTGTCCACCACCGACCCCCTCACGGACCTGTTGAACCGCCGGTCCTTCGGGGAAGTGGGACAGCGGGAGCTGGCGCGGCACCGCCGGTACGGGGACCCCGTGAGCCTGGTGTTGCTGGACCTGCGCGGGTTCAAGCAGGTGAACGACACCTTCGGGCACCAGGCGGGGGACGCGGTGCTCCAGTGGGTGGCACACGTCCTCCGGAGGCGCATCCGCCGGACGGACTTCGCCTTCCGGCTGGGCGGGGACGAGTTCGCGGTGCTGCTGCCCGGCACCGGGCTCTCCGGCGCCCTGATGTTCGCGGAGTCCCTGCACGGCGCGCTGCGTTCCCCCCAGCACCTGCGCGGTGCGGACGTGACCGTGGGGGTAGCCAGCTGCCCGGAGCACGGCGCTACCCTGGACGAGCTGGTCCGGGCCGCCGACCGAGCCTTGTACCGGGCCCGTGAGGAAGGCAGGACCGTCCGCGCGGCGGACCCCTGACGGCTACAGCACCAGGTCCATGGGGAACCCGCACAGGTTGACCGCCTGTCCGTCCTCGGTGATGGCCCACACGTCCTCCAGGCGTACCCCCATCCCCTCCTCCGGGTAGTACAGGCCGGGTTCTACCGTCACCACGGATCCCGGCTGCAGCACCGCCTCGTTGCCCGGGTGGTCAACGAGACGCGGCTCCTCGTGCACGTCCAGCCCCAGCCCGTGGCCCAGGCTGTGCACGTAGCCCACCTGGGTGGTGGGGTGGGAGCACACCGTGGGGTGCCCACGGGCTTCGAAGAACGCGCAGGCCGCCTTCTGCAGGTCCGCGCACCGCACCCCGGCAGTCAAGCGCGCGGTGACGGACTGGTAGCACTCGTACACGTCCCGGTACAGCCGGACAAGCGCCGGCGGAGGCTGTCCCACACACCAGGTGCGGGTCATGTCGAAGTGGTAGCCGCCGCCCGCAGGGCGCGGGAAGATGTCCAGCACGAGGGGACTTCCGGTCACCACGGGCGCCTGCGGGTCGCCCCGGGAGTGCGGCAGCCCCGCCTCCTGACCTTGGGAGAAGATGGTGCCCCGGTCCTCCAGCCCCTCCTCCGCCAGCCACGCCCGGATCCTGGCCTTGACCCGCCCCACCGTGAGGACTTCTCCGTCCCCGTCCCGCAACACGCCCCCTCGCACCGCGCACCCCCGCAGGAAGTCCGCTAGCCGTGCCACCACCCGCTGCGTGGCCTGCCCCACCTCCCGGATCCGCTCCAGCTCTTGGGCGTCCTTGGTCTCCCTGGCCACCGCCAGCACCGTGCGGCCGTACTCCCCCACCACCTCCACGTCCGCCAGTGCGGAAGACAACCGGCCGAGCAGGCGGTATGCGGCCCCCTGGTCCATGTCGCCGTAAAACGCCACCCGGCCCCGTACGCCCTCGTCCGCGAACAGACGTTGGAACAGCAGCACCCTGGCTTCCAGGGGGTCGCCTCCCGCCTTCTGGTACAGCTCCCTCCAGTCGTACAGCCCCAGGTTGCGGGTCCGCATCCCCGCCTTGGCGGCCTCTCCCCGCTCCATGGTCCCGTGGCACAGGACAGGGGGTTCGCCCCGCTTTTTCAGGTAAATGGCTCCCTCCAGGGCCAGTCCGCCCAGCACGTACAGCATGTTGGGATCGTCCGGCCTGCCCGCCACCACCAGGGCGTCCAGGCCCCGCTCCTCCATCAGCCGGTCCAGGTCCTTCAGCACGGGTATTTCCCGAGAAATACTAGGGTCCCTGGCCACCCAGGAGGATCTCGCAGATCCGGGCCAGGTCCTCCTGCGAGTAGAACTCGATCTCCACCACCCCGCGCTTGCGGCCCGCCCGCACCCGCACCCGGGTGGCAAGCCGCACACTCAACGCCTCCTCCAGGGCCTGCCGGTCGGGGTCCTGGGCACGGTGCCGCCTGCGCACCGCCCGTCCAGGCTGCCCTCGCACCAGGCGCGCCAGCTCCTGGACGGTCAGGTGGCCCTCGGAAGCCACCCTGGCCAGCTCCACCTGCCGTCCGGGGTCTTGGACTTCCAGCAGCAGCCGCGCGTGGGCCTCCAGGAGCTCGCCCCTCCGGAGGCGTTCCTGGACTTCGTCAGGCAGGCTCAACAACCGGAGGGTGTTGGCCACTGCGGGCTGGCTGCGGCCCACCAGCCTCGCGATGTCACCCTGGGTCATCCCGAACTCCTCGCTCAGCCGGCGGTAAGCCCGCGCCCGCTCCAGGGGATTCAGGTCCTGCCGCTGGAGGTTCTCCACCAGCGCCAGGGCCAGGCTTTCCAGCTCCCCCACCTGCCGGACCACCGCGGGCACCGCAGGCAGCCCCGCCAGCACTGCGGCCCGCCACCTCCGCTCACCCGCCACGATCTCGTACCCGTCCCCCGCGGGCCGCACCACGATGGGCTGCAGGATGCCGTGCACCCGCACGCTGCTGGCGAGCTCTTCCAGCTCCGCTTCCTGAACGGACAGCCTGGGCTGGTTCCTGCTGGGACGGACGCGGTCTGTGGGCAGGTACTCGATGCGCTCGTGGCTAGTGGCCTCCGCACCCGGGATCAAGGCAGCCAGACCACGCCCCAGCCCCCGGGCCCGGGTCCCGCTCACCGCACCCTCCCGGCAGCCCAGCCCACCGGGCGCAACCGCTCCGCCAGCTCCGTGGCCAAGGCCTCGTACGCCTGGGCGCCCTTCGAGTGCGGGTCGTACAGCATGACGGGCTTGCCGTGGCTGGGTGCTTCCGCCAACCGGACGCTCCGCGGGACCACCGTGCTGGCCACCTTCCCGCCGAAGTAGGCACGGACCTCCCGAGCCACCTGCTCGCTGAGGTTCGTGCGCGGGTCGTACATGGTCAGCACCACCGCCGCCACCTCAAGGGTGGGGTTGACGGTGCGCCGTACCAGCTCCACCGTCCGGACCAGCTGCGCAATCCCCTCCAGCGCGTAGAACTCACACTGGACGGGGACCAACACGCCGTCCGCGGCGGCCAGGGCGTTCACGGTGAGCAGCCCGAGGGAAGGGGGGCAGTCCACCAGGACCCAGTCGTACAGCTCACGGACCGGCTGGAGGGCCTCCCGCAGCCGGACGTCCCGCGCGGGTGCTTCCACCAGCTCCACCTCGCCGCCCGCCAGGTCCAGGCTGCTGGGCAGCAGGTCCAGCCCCTCCAGCTCCGTGGGGAGGGCGGCCTGCCGCACAGGGGTGTCCCGCAGCAGGCAGTCGTACGTAGAAAGCCGCACGTAGGCCCGGTTCACCCCGAGGCCGCTGGTGGCGTTTCCCTGGGGGTCCAGGTCCACCAACAGGACCTTCCACCTGGCTCTGGCCAGGTACGCGCCCAGGTTCACCGCGGTGGTGGTCTTCCCGACCCCGCCCTTCTGGTTGGTGATGGCCAGGATCACACGGGCTTTTTCTGGGTGCGCCTGCCAGGATCCTCCGCCGGAGGTTCGGTAATTTGCTAGAGGTCAGGCCATCAGACCAGAAGCACCGCCACTCTCCGGACCCTCCCGGCCTGCCAGGGGACCTCCCGGGCAATTTCCCGGAAAGGCTCCCGCACACGCGCCTGCGGCCCCACGGGGACCACCAGCTTGCCCCCTGGCTTGACGAGGTCCCCGGCCATCCGCCGGACCTGTTCTGGCGGTGCTACCGCCCGCGCCACCACCACGTCAAACCGGCCGCGATAACGGGGGTCTAGCGATGCCTGCTCGGACCGCAGGACCTCCACCTGCACGTTGCGCACCGCCAGCTCCCCCACCGCCCGCTCCAGGAAGGCCGCACGCTTGCGGCGCGGCTCCAGCAGCACCACGTGCAGGTCCGGCCGCGCCACCGCCCACACCAAGCCCGGTAGCCCCGCACCGCTACCCACGTCCGCCACCCAGGCGCTTGGGGGAGGACTGGCCACCCCCAACAGGAGCAAGCTGTCCAGCACGTGGGACCGGAGCACTTCCTCTGGGGGGGCAGGGGCCACCAGGTCCAACCTGCGGGTCCAGGTGACCACTAGATCCCGGTACCGCAGCAGGCAGCCGACCTGTTCTGGGTTCAGGTCTAGCCCGAGGGCGCGGCTGGCTGACTCAAGGTCCACGGCCCCTCGGCCCAAGCCGCCTGCGAGGAGTGCCCCCGGCACGCGGGGGGCGTCCTGCTGGCTCCACCACCACGTGCCGGGCGTCACCTGTCCCTTCGCTCCGGGTGGTGACCTTGGGGTCCCCCGCTAAGGCCGCGTGCACCGCCCTGCGATCCCTCGCGTCCATGGCGGGCAGGTGCACGGGCTTGCCTTGCGCCACCGCCCTCCGGGCGGCCCGGCGGGCCAGCTCGGCCACGTGCTGCCGCCGCCGGGCCCGGTAGCCCCCGATGTCCACCTCCACCTCCGCCCGGGTTCCCGTGGCCTGATGTACCATGGCCGCCAAGACCGTCTGCACCGCGTCGATGCCCTGGCCCCGGCGGCCGATGAGCAGCCCCAGGTCGTCCCCCCGCACGTCCAGGAACAGCCCCCGCTCGGTGGCGTGGCCCAACACCGAGGCGGAAAACCCCATCTTGGTGACCAGAGTCCTGGCCATCTCGGTGGCCACGGCCAGCGTCCGGGCGTCCGCGGGCTCCCCCTGCAGCTGGGAGCGGGGGACCACCCGCACCCGGGCCTCCCGCGCTCCCAGCCCGAACACGCCCCTGGAACCTTCGTCCAGCACGTGGATTTCCGCCTCGTCCCGCGTGAGCCCCGCACGCTCCAGGGCCGCCGCGATGGCCTCCTCTACCGTCCTCCCGGACGCCACCACCTCGTTCACGCCCGCTCCACCTCCGCCTTCGCCCCCGTCCGCCTCCTGGCCCCTCTGGCCTCCGCCCGCGCCTGCCTGGGCAACCCCACCACGCTCAGGTACTCCGCGATGTACGCCAGGGTGGAGGCAAACCAGTACAGGGACAGGCCCACCGCGAAGTTCAGGCTGAACCACCCGATGAGGAATGGCATGAACACGAACATGCGCGCCTGCTGGGGGTCGGTCACCGAGACCTTCTGCTGCAGGTACGTGGACGCCCCGATGAGCACCGGCACCGCGCCGTACGCCACCACCGCGCCCCACCCGTACTTGCCGGGGTCGCTGAGGACCGTCATGGGGTGCACCAGCAGGTCCCAGGGGCCAAACGGCACCGTGGACAGCACCTGGCCGCTACGGGACACGAAGTGCGACGGGTCGCTCAACACCCGGTACAGGGCGATCAGCACGGGCATCTGCAACAGCATGGGCAGGCACCCGCCGAACGGGTTCACCCCGTGCGCCCGGTACAGGTCCATCATCTCCTTGTTCAGCCGTTGGGGGTCGTCCTTGAACTTCCGCTGCAGGGCCTGCAGGTGCGGCTGCAGCTTTTGCATCTCCTTCATGGACCGCAGCTGGCGGCGGGTCAGGGGGTGCAGGACCAGCTTGACCACCAGGGTGAGCGCGATGATGGCCCAGCCGTACGAGCCCGTCACCTCGTACAGGAACCGCAGCAGGGCCGCGATCTGTGCCACCAGCCAGCCGAACACGGAACCCCAACCTCCGTCCTACGGAACCGGGTCGTACCCGCCGGGCGCGAAGGGGTGGCACCGGGCCACCCGCCGCACCGCCAGCCAGCCCCCCCGCACCACCCCGTGGCGGGCCACCGCCTGCGCCGCGTACTCCGAGCACGTGGGCCAGTACCGGCACACCCGGGGCGTCCACCGGGAAACCGCCTGGTAGGCCCGGATGGCTGCCAACAGCCACCTCGCGCCTACCCCGGGCACGGAGGCTCCAGCGCCCCCAGCGCTTCCAGTAGACCGCACAGCTCCTCCCTCAGCTCCCAGAAAGACGCGGAGGCGGCGGGGGGCCGCGCCGCCACCACCAGCTGCTGGCCGGCTGCCAGCGGGACCTGCCGGAGGATCTCCCGCAGCCTCCGCCGCACCCGGTTGCGCACCACCGCCTTGCCCACCCTGCGCCCCACCACCAAGCCTACCGCCGGCCCCTGTGGGGCCGCACGGCGGTACACCACCACCAGCCGCCCTGCCTTCCTGGCCCCTTCCTCGTAGACCCCCTGGAACTCCCGGGCCGCCCGCAGGCGCTGCAGCTTCAACCGCGAAGGTCCCAGTCCTCAAACCGTAAGCCGCTTCCGCCCGGCCTGGCGCCGCCGGCGGAGCACGTTCCGCCCACCCGGGGTGCTCATCCTGGCCCGGAATCCGTGTGTCCGCTTCCTGCGGCGTCGCTTGGGCTGGTAGGTCCGTTTCACAGTTCCCTCCTCCGGCCGGCCGCTAGTATACCAGCCGGCCCACGTCCCCGCCACCGCGTCCCTGTGGAAAACCTGGTGGTAAGCCTAGGGTCTGTCCACAATCTCGGAGTCCCGCAGCACGCTCCTCCCGCGCCACCGCCTCCCAACCGCGCTTGTCCCAGAGCAGTCCACAGGTTTTTCACCTCCTGTGGACAACACGGCCCCCTCCCCCGGCCCGCCTCGCCCGCCACCCGCTCTGTCGGGACCCGGTGCGCGCACGTGCTTTCCCCGACCCACCGCCGGTTTTCGCCCTCCCGGTCCGGATGGGGAAAACCTTCCCGCGGAATCCCGGAAAACTTTTCCCCGCCGCATTGCCCCGCAGGAGTATGCTGGTGCTTGGCTAACAGCTCGCCAGCGGGGGCGGGGAATGTCGCTGCGCGACCTCCTGACCCAGATCCTGGAGGAGCGGGAGGGCCGGCGCGAGCCCGAGGGCCCGCCCGAGGTGCGGTTGGCCGTGTACGACTCTCCGCTGGCGGAGCCGCGGGTGATTTCCCTGTCCAGCGACGACTTCCACGACCTGGTGGGCAAGCTCGCCGCCGCCACCTTCGACCACGCCCAGCGCCGCGGGGGCCGGATCCCCTACGTGGTCATCCGCGAGATCGTGGAGAACCTCATCCACGCGTACTTCCGCAGCGCGGTGATCAGCATCAGCGACGACGGCAACACCATCCGCATCTCCGACCGCGGGCCCGGCATCCCGGACAAGGAGCGTGCCCTGCAGCCCGGGTTCACCACCGCCACGCCCACCATGCGTCGGCTGATCCGCGGCGTGGGCTCGGGCCTGCCGGTGGCCCGCGAGCAGCTCACCTTCCTGGGAGGCGCCATCACCATCGAGGACAACCTGAACGGGGGCACCGTGGTCACCCTGCGGCTGAACCCCGAGCGGGGCACAGAACCCGCCGCCCCGCGCGCGCCCCGTCCGGGCCTCACCGACCGCCAGAGACGGGTGCTGTTGCTGGTCGCGGAGATGGGCACCGCTGGGCCCAGCGCGGTGGCCCGCGAGCTGGGCACCAGCCTGACCACCGCGTACCGGGAGCTGGCAGCCCTGGAGGCCCTCGGGCTGCTCCGCGCGCAGCCCAAAGGCCGTCGCGCGCTCACCGAGCAGGGGGTGCGGTTTGTGGACGAACTGTTCCGGAACCCGAAACCGTGATCGCTTCCACCCACCGCGTGGGTGGTGCTAGTGTAGGGGCCGTCCACCCGGGAGGAGCCACACATGGACAGCCTGTCCCCGATCTCTGCTTCCTCCGCGCAGGACGTCTGGCGGCAGGTCCTCACGCGGCTGCAGGACCGCCTGGGCCGTCCCGGCCTGGGCGTGGAGGTCTTCCTGAAGAGCGCCCGTCCTGTGCTGGTGGACCAGGACTCGCTGCTGGTGGCCGTCCCCAACGCCCTCGCCAAACAGTGGGTGGAGGAGCGGTACCTGGCGGCCCTCCGGGACGAGCTACACCGCCTGCTCGGACGCCCCGTGGACGTCCGCCTGGTGGTCTCCGAGGAGCCGCAGCCGGACGAGCCGCCGCGTCCTCCCGTCCGCCCCGCGGCCGCCCTGGACGGCATGCACCTGTCTCCCCGGTACACCTTCGAGACCTTCGTGGTGGGCTCGGGCAACCGCTTCGCGCACGCGGCTGCGGTGGCGGTGGCGGACGCTCCTGCCCGCGCCTACAACCCCCTGTTCATCTACGGCGGGGTGGGGCTGGGCAAGACCCACCTCCTGCAGGCCATCGCCCACCGCCTGCTCAGCCACCCCCTTCCCCGGCGGATCTTCTACTGCACGGGCGAGCGCTTTACCAACGAGGTCATCAGCGCCATCCAGGCGGGCCGCACGGAGGACCTCCGCCGGAAGTACCGGGGCGTGGACGTGCTGTTGATCGACGACATCCAGTTCATCGCGGGCAAGCCGAGCACGCAGGAGGAGTTCTTCCACACCTTCAACGCCCTGCACGAGTCGGGAAAGCAGATCGTCCTGGCCTCCGACCGCCCGCCGAAGGAGATCCCCACCCTGGAGGACCGCCTGCGTTCCCGGTTCGAGTGGGGCCTCATCGCGGACGTGCAGCCGCCCGACTACGAGACCCGCGTGGCCATCCTCCGGAGGAAAGCGGAGCTGGAGCGGATGAGCCTGCCCCCGGAGGTGGCGGAGTTCATCGCCCAGCACTTCCAGTCCAACATCCGGGAGCTGGAAGGCGCCCTGGTCCGCGTGGTGGCGTACGCCACCCTCTCCCGCGTCCCCGTCACCGTGGACCTGGCCCGGGACGTGCTCCGGGACATCCTCCCGCAGCACCGGCCTCAGCCCGTCACCATCCAGGCCATCCAGAAGGCGGTCGCCGAACACTTCGGCCTGCGGCTGGAGGACATGAAGGCCAAGCGCCGCACCAAGGGGGTTGCCTTCCCGCGCCAGGTGGCCATGTACCTGGCGCGGGAGCTCACGGACTCCTCCCTGCCCCGGATCGGGGAGGAGTTCGGCGGCCGTGACCACACCACGGTGCTGCACGCCTGCGAGCGTGTGCGGGCGGAGATGCAGCGCGACCCACACCTGGCGGCCACCGTCCACGGCCTCGCACAGCAACTCCGCCGGGGCTCCGCTTCGTAGCCTGGGGCGATCCTGTGGACGGACCACCCGCCTTGCCCACCCCTGCCCTCTCCACGGTCCGCCCTCCCCACCGTGTCCCCGCCGCCGTCCACGGTTTCTCCCCAGCCCCAAGCCCCGTCGTACAATGGCCCCGGGGACCTGTCCCCGGTATGCACACCCCCGACGGAGGCTGTGACGGAGCTGTACAAAGACCAGCCGCCGAGGGTGCCCAGGCGGGAGGGTGTGGATGAGGATCCGGTGCACGCAGGAAGACCTGGCGCGGGCCATGAGCGCGGTGGGCAGGGCGACCAGCAGCCGGACCACCATGCCGATCTTGGCAAACGTGCTGCTGGAGACCACCGCCGCGGGGCTGCGGGTGGTGGCCACGGACCTGGAAGTTGGCGTGCGGGTGCAGATCCCCGCGGAGGTGGACCGGGGAGGAATGGTGACGCTGCCGGCGCGGATTTTCGGGGAGATTGTGTCCCACCTGCCGCCAGGGCCCGTGGAGCTGCGGGTGGAGGAGGGCTCGTCTGTGGCGGAGATCACCTGCCAGCGGGCCGCCTTCGAGGTGGTGGGCATGCCCGCCTCGGACTTCCCGCGGGTGCCGGAAGGGGAGGTGGAGCGGGTCTGTGCCCTTCCCGCGCCGGTCCTGCGCAGCATGGTCCGGTCCACCCTGTTTGCCGCCAGCACGGACGAGACCCGCCCGTTCCTGACGGGGGTGTACGTGAACGGGGAAGGGGAGGTGCTGCGGTTTGTGGCCACGGACGGCGGGAGGCTGGCCCTGCGGAGTACGGCCTGCCGCCTGGACCGGCCCGTGGCCGCCATCGTGCCCAGCAAGGCCATGCACGAGCTGAGCCGGCTGAGCGGGGCTGTGGAGGGGGAGGTGGAAGTGGGGCTGGTGGACAGCCAGATCGTGTTTTCCGCGGGCGACCTGCGGTTGACGAGCCGGCTGGTGGGAGGGCAGTTCCCGAACTACCAGCAGGTGATCCCGAAGGAGTTCAAGCAGCGGGTGCGGGTGAGCACGGAGCGGCTGTACGCCGCCCTGCGGCGGGTGGCCATCACCGCGCGGGACTCCGCCACCGTGGTGCGGCTGTCCGCGCAGGAGGGGGTGTTGCGGTTGAGCTCCAGCACCCCGGAGGTGGGCCGGGCGTGGGAGGAGCTGGAGGTGGACGCCTCTGGCGAGGCCATGGAGGTGGCCTTCAACGCCCGCTACCTGCTGGACGGCCTCCAGGTGGTGGAGACCGAGGAAGTGGCCCTGGACCTCACGGGTCCGCTGTCTCCCGGTGCCCTGCGGCCCGTGGGGCAGGAGGACTACGTGTACGTGGTGGCACCGGTGCGCGTGTACGGGTGAGCACGAGGCGGGTGCCCATCCGGGGGGAGTGGATCGAGCTGGGGAAGTTCCTCAAGCGTGTGCGGGCGGTGGCTTCCGGCGGGGCCGCCAAGCAGCTGGTGCGGTCGGGGCGGGTGCGGGTGAACGGGCAGGTGGAGACCCGGCGGGGGGCCAAGCTGCGGCCCGGGGACTTGGTGGAGGTGGACGGGCAGCGGTGGGTGGTGGGGGAGGCCTGACGCGTGCGGGTGGTCTTCCTGTTCGCCCTGCAGTTCCGCAACCACGAGCGGCTGGAGGTGGCGTTCACAGACGGGCTCAACTTGGTGGTGGGGCCGAACGGGGCGGGGAAGACGAACCTGCTGGAGGCGCTGGACATGGCCGCCACCGGGCGGAGCCACCGGGCGCGGCGGGACGCGGAGGTGGTGCGTCGGGGGGCGGACTGGGCGGTGGTGAGGGCGGTCTTCCACGCGGGCGGGCGGGAGCACCGGAGTGAGGTGCGGGTGGACCGCAGCGGGCTGAAGCACCTGCGCGCGGACGGGGTGCCCACGGGGCGGGCGGGGCTGCTGGGCAGGGCGGTGCTGGTGTGGAGCGGGCCGGAGGACACGCAGGTAGTCAGTGGGCCTGCCGCGCAGCGGCGGGCCCTGCTGGACGGCCTGCTGTGCCAGCTGAGCGCGGCGTACTACGACGCGCTTTTGCGGTACCACCGGGTGGTACGGCAGCGGAACCGGCTCCTGCAGGCGCAGGCGCCGGCCCACGTGTTGGAGGTGTGGGACCAGCAGCTGGTGGAGCTCGGGGTACGCTTGACGGAACGCAGGGCAGGGCTGGTGGCGCGCATGGCGGGGCCCGCGGGGGAGTGGGCGGAGCGGCTGGGCTGCGGGGCTGTGGCCGTGCGGTACCGCCCCAGCTGGCCCCCGGACGTGCGGGGTGCCGCAGAGCGGCTGGGGAAGGCGCGGCGGGAGGAGTACCGGCGGGGCACGAGCCTGGTGGGGCCGCACCGGGACGACGTGGAGATCCTGCTGGACGGGTTGGAGGCCCGGCACTTTGCCTCCCGTGGCCAGCAGAGGGCTGTGGTGCTGGCCCTGCGGCTGGCGGAGCGGGAGGTGGTGCGGGACGAGGTGGGAGAAGACCCGGTGCTCCTGCTGGACGACGTCCTGGCAGACCTGGACCGGGACAGGACCCGGCGGCTGCTTCGGTCCCTGGAAGGGGGGCCCCAGGTGGTGGCCACGGCCACCGACCGGGCGGACCTCGCGTGCGACCACGTGGTGGCGCTGGGAGCCCGGGAGGGCACGTGAAGCGCCTCGCGGACGTGCTGGCCCGGGTGGCGCCGCGGGGGGCGGTGGAGGCGGCGCGGGTGCTGGTAGCGTGGCGGCGGGTGGCGGAGGAGACGGGGGTCTCGGCCGAGGCGGAGTACCGCGCCGGGCGCCTGGAGGTGCTGGCCGCGGGCAGCGCCCAGGCGCAGGAACTGTCCCTGCGGGCGGAGTCCCTGCGCCAGGCGGTGAACCGCGTGCTGGGCGGTGAGCTCGTGCGGGAGATCCGGGTGCGGGCGTTCCGCAGGTGAGCCGTGTACCTGCACATCGGGGGAGAGGTGGCGCTGCGGACCCAGGAGATCGTGGCGATCCTGGACGCGCGGCTGCTGGCCTCCGAGGTGAACCAGCAGTTTCTCGAACGGGCGGCGGCCGCGGGGGGCATCCGGGGCCACGGCCTGGCCGCGGCCCGGTCCGTGGTGGTAACAAGCCGGGGGGTCTACCTTTCGAGCCTGTCGGCGGCCACCCTCGCCCGGAGGGCGCGCCGGGGGCTGCGTCCACCGTACGGGACAAGCTGAAACCCTCGTCCGTGCGGGCAGTCCGCCGTTGACCGGGGACAAAGGGAGCTGCTATTCTTTCCTCTGTTATGGGACTTCCGCATCCTGAGGCGTCCATGGACGAACGGGAATACGGCGCACACCAGATCCAGGTACTGGAGGGGCTGGAGGCGGTCCGCCGGCGGCCCGGCATGTACGTGGGGAGCACCGGGTCTGCCGGCCTGCACCACCTGCTGTACGAGGTGGTGGACAACAGCGTGGACGAGGCGCTGGCCGGCCGCGCCACCCGCATGGAGGTGGTCCTGCACCGGGACGGCAGCGCCACCGTGGTGGACGACGGGGGCGGGATCCCGGTGGAGGTGCACCCGCAGACCGGGAAGTCCACCGTGGAGACGGTGCTCACCATCCTGCACGCGGGCGGGAAGTTCGGCGGCGGAGCGTACAAGGTGTCCGGCGGGCTCCACGGGGTCGGCGTGTCCGTGGTCAACGCCCTGTCCGAGTGGCTGGAGGTGGAAGTCCGCCGGGGCGGGTACCGGTGGCGGCAGCGGTACGCCAGGGGCAAGCCCACCACCGAGCTGGAGCGGGTGGGCGAGGCCCGCGGCACCGGTACGCGGGTCACCTTCCTTCCGGACCGGGAGATCTTCGTGGAGACGGACTTCCACTACGACACCGTCCGGCAGCGGCTGGAAGAGCTGGCCTACCTGGTGGCGGGCCTTCGCATCACCCTGGTGGACGAGCGGACGGGTCAGCGGGAGGAGTTCCGGTACGAGGGCGGGGTGCGGGAGCTGGTGCGCTCCGTCAACCGCCACCGGAAGGTGCTGAACGACCCGCCCTTCCACGCGCGGCGGGAGCGGGACGGTGTGGACGTGGAGGTGGCCATCCAGTACAACGAGGGCTACGTGGAACACGTGCTGTCCTTCGTGAACACCATCCCCACCACGGAGGGCGGCATGCACGTGGTGGGCTTCCGCGCGGCCCTGACCCGGGCGGTGAACGACTACGCGCGTCGCCAGGGGCTGTTGCGGGAGTCAGAGGGCCCCCTGGCCGGCGAGGACGTGCGGGAGGGGCTGTGCGCGGTCATCAGCCTGAAGATGACCGACCCGCAGTTCGAGGGCCAGACGAAGACCAAGCTGGGCAACACCGAGGTCAAGGGGCTGGTGGAGTCCGTGGTGGGCGAGACCTTCGGGGACTACCTGGAGACGCACCCCACGGAGGCCCGCCGCATCGTGGCGAAGGCCATCCAGGCCATGCGGGCCCGGGAGGCGGCCAAGCAGGCCCGGGACCTGGTGCGGCGCAAAAGCGCCCTGGAAGTCAGCACCCTGCCGGGCAAGCTGGCGGACTGCGCGGAGCGGGACCCGCTGCGCAGCGAGCTGTTCATCGTGGAGGGGGACTCCGCGGGCGGGTCCGCCAAGCAGGGCCGGGACCGCCGGTTCCAGGCCATCCTGCCCATCCAGGGCAAGATCCTGAACGTGGAGAAGGCCCGCATGGACCGCATGCTGAACCACGAGGAGATCCGGGCCATCATCACCGCCCTGGGCACGGGCATCGGCCCGGAGTTCGACCTGGCCAAGCGCCGGTACGACAAGGTCATCCTGATGAGCGTGGACGGAGAGGAGCCCGTGCTCGTCCGCACGCCGTCCGGGGAGGTGCGCTCCGAGCGGGTGGGCGCCTTCGTCGACCGGTTCGTGGCACGCGGGGAGGACCCTTCCGCCTACCAGGTGCTGTGCTTCGACCCAGTCTCCGGGGCCGTCCGGTTCAGGCCCATCCGGGCCGTCATCCGCCACCCCCACGCCGGACCCCTGTACGAGATCGAGGCCGCGTACGGACGGCGCGTCCGGGTGACGGGTGACCACAGCGTGTTCGTCGCGGGACCGGGTGGGCTTCCGGTGCTCAAGCGGGGAGACCAGGTGCGCGTGGGAGACCTGTTGGTGGGGGTAGGCACCCTTCCCCTTCCGGGTCGGGGACCTGAGGTGGTGGACGTGGTGCGCCTCCTGGTAGAAGTACAGCCACCGCTCGCGCGGCGCCTGGTGCTGCGCGGACCGGCGGTTGAGGCGTACTACCGGGACAAGGTGCGGAGGGTGTACGCGGACCGGCCTGAGATGGTGGAGCCGAGAGTAGAGCTGGAGCCGGAAGGCAGACAGATGCTGCGGACGCGGCGGCTGGAGCTCGCCCTGCCCCTGCAGGTCCTCGCGGCGGCGGTCGGAGTGAAGCAGGGCACCACCTGTGCCGCGTGGGAGGGGGGCCGGTCGAGGCCGCTCCTGAGGAACTTCCTCCGCTACCCGCGAGCCCTGGAGATGGAGGAGAGCGCGGTGCTCCAGCACGCACGCATCGTCGAGGGCCGCCTGGACCGGGTTTGGCGGACCCAGTACCGGGGGGCCGCCAAGAACCGGGTACGTCCCTACCTGCCGCTTGCCGGCCTGGGCCTCGAGGACCTCCCACTGCTGGGAGAGGACGTCTGGGTCACCCCCGTGCACCACGGCGACCGGCGCGTGCCCCGTTACCTCCCCGTGAACGAGGACTTGATGCTGGTGCTGGGATTTTTCACCGCGGAGGGCTCCCTGGGTGCCCGGGCCGGGGTACGGCTCGCCCTCGGACGCCGCAACGAGCCACGGGTACGGGAGCTGAGGGCTGCGATCACACGGCTATTCGGCCTGTCACCGACCGTGTACCGGTCCCGCAGCGGTGCAAGCGAACTCCGGATCCCCCATCAGGGGGTGGCTGCCATGTTCCAGGCCCTTTTCGGTCCAGGGAGGGTGCACGCGGCCTCGAAGCGGGTACCGGACCTCGTGTTCAACGCGCCGCCCGCACTCCGCATGGCGTTCCTGCGTGGGTACTTCCTGGGCGACGGCACGGTCAGCCGGGCAAAGCTCGCCTTCGCAACGTCCTCGGAACAGCTGGCGAGCGACCTCACCTACCTGTTGCTCTCCCTGGGCGTGGTCGCCTCGGTATCGCGGCGGGAGCCATCCGGCCGCCCCTCCGGGATGGTGCGGGGGAAGCCGGTGACCACGCCACGGCCGGTCTTCACGGTGACGGTCACCCACCGGGCGTGGCTCGCCCAGTTGGAGGCCGTGTGGCGGGACCACCCCTCGGGTGTGCGCTTGGCGGGCCGCCTGGCATCTCGCCCGCGCGGGAGCCGCCCCAGGAGGCTCCGGAGACTCGTGGGAGACCTCGTAGGCTTTCCGGTCAGACGGGTACGGGAGGTCACCCCGAGCAGCCCCTGGGTGTACGACTTCTCCGTGGAGGGGGACGAGACCTTCGTGTGTGGTCTGGGTGGGGTGTGCTGCCACAACACCGACGCGGACGTGGACGGGGCGCACATCCGGACCCTCCTGCTGACCTTCTTCTACCGGTACATGCGGGAGCTCATCGAGCACGGGAAGGTGTACGTGGCCGTGCCGCCCCTGTACCTGGTGCGGAACGGCAAGCGGAAGCGGTACGCGTACTCCGAGGAGGAGCTGGCCGCGGTCCTGAAGGAGTTCGGCGAGGGCAGCGAGGTCCAGCGGTACAAGGGGCTTGGGGAGATGAACCCCGAGCAGCTGTGGGAGACCACCATGGACCCCGCCCGCCGGACCCTGATCCGGGTGGAGCTGGAGGACGCGGAGGAGGCGGACCGCATCTTCCGCACCCTGATGGGGGAAGAGGTGGAGCCGCGCCGGCAGTTCATCGTCCGGTACGCCCGGGAGGTCCGCCACCTGGACATCTGACGGAGAGGACAGCCCATGGAGGAGCGGATCGTCCCCAAGCCCGTGGAGCGCGAGATGCAGGAGGCGTACCTGGACTACGCCATGTCGGTGATCGTGTCCCGGGCGCTGCCGGACGTGCGGGACGGGCTGAAGCCGGTGCAGCGGCGGGTGCTGGTGGCCATGAACGACCTGGGCCTGGCGCCCAACCGCCCGTACCGGAAGTGCGCGAAGATCTGCGGGGACACCTCGGGCAACTACCACCCCCACGGGGAGGCGGTGATCTACCCGACCCTGGTGCGGATGGCGCAGCCCTGGGTCATGCGCTACCCCCTGGTGGACGGCCAGGGGAACTTCGGGAGTATCGACGACGACCCGCCCGCGGCCATGCGGTACACGGAAGCGCGGCTGACGCCCGTGGCCATGGAGATGCTGGCGGACCTGGACAAGGACACCGTGGACTTCGTGCCGAACTTCGACCAGACCCGGCGGGAGCCCGCGGTGTTGCCTGCCCGCTTCCCCAACCTGCTGGTGAACGGCGCGTCGGGCATCGCGGTGGGCATGGCCACCAACATCCCTCCCCACAACCTGGGAGAGGTGGTGGACGCCCTGGTGGCCCTGCTGGACGACCCCGACCTGCCCACGGACGAACTCCTGCGCCTGGTGAAGGGGCCGGACTTCCCCACGGGCGGGCTGATCCTGGGGCGGGAGGGGATCCGGGAAGCGTACACCACGGGGCGCGGGTCCATCCTCATGCGGGCCAGGGCCACCGTGGAGGAGCTGCGGGGTGGCAGGACGGCCATCGTGGTCACCGAGTTGCCCTACATGGTGAACAAGGCGGCCCTCATCGCCCGCATCGCGGAGCTGGTGCGGGAGAAGAAGGTCCAGGGCATCAGCGACCTCCGGGACGAGAGCGACCGGGACGGCCTGCGGGTGGTGATCGAGCTGCGGCGGGAGGCCAACCCGCAGGTGGTGCTGAACCAGCTGTACAAGCACACCCAGATGCAGACCAGCTTCGGGGCCATCCTGCTGGCCCTGGTGGGCGGGGTGCCCCGGCAGCTCACCCTGCGGGACCTGCTGGTCCACTACCTCGACCACCGGCGGGAGATGGTCACCCGCCGGACGCGGTTCGAGCTCGCCCGGGCGGAAGAACGGGCCCACGTGCTGGAAGGCCTGAAGGTGGCCCTGGACCACCTGGACGCGGTGATCCAGCTCATCCGGTCGTCCAAGGACCCCGCGGCTGCGCGGGAGGGGCTGGTCCAGCACTTCGGCCTCACGGAGCGGCAGGCGGACGCCATCCTGGAGATGCGCTTGGCGCGGCTGACCGCGCTGGAGCGGAGCAAGGTGGAAGAGGAGTACCGGGAGCTGTTGAAGGCCATCGCCTACTACCAGGACGTGCTCCGGGACCCCCGGAAGGTGGCCGCGGTGGTCCGGCAGGAGCTGCTGGAGGTGAAGGAGAAGTACGGGGACCCCCGCAGGACCCGCATCACCTCCGGCCGGGAGGCCCTCCTGGAGGAGGAGGACCTGGTGGCGGACACGGAGGTGGTGGTCACCCTGACCCGGCAGGGCTACGTGAAGCGGGTGCCCCTGGAGACGTACCGGGCACAGCGTCGGGGGGGCAAGGGGGTCCTGGGAGCCGCCGCCCGGGAGGAGGACTTCGTGGAGCACGTGGTGGTCACCCACAACCACGCCTACCTGCTGTTCTTCACGAACCGCGGCAAGGTCTACCGGCTGCGCGCCTTCGAGGTGCCCGAGTCCGGCCGCACCGCCCGAGGGACGGGGATCATGAACCTGGTGAGCATGTCCGTGAACGAGCGCGTCACGGCCGTGATCCCCATCCGGTCCTTCGAGGACGCGGGCACCCTGTTCATGGCCACCCGGCGGGGCATGGTCAAGCGGACGGGCCTGATGGAGTTCGTGAACGCCAAGCGGGCGGGGATCGTGGCGCTGCACCTGCAGGAGGGGGACGAGCTGGTGGGGGTGCGGCGGACGGACGGCAAGCAGGAGGTCATCCTGGCCACCCGGGAGGGCCAGAGCATCCGCTTCCGGGAAGCGGGGGTGCGGGAGATGGGGCGGACCGCGGCGGGGGTGGTGGGGATCCGGCTGAGGCCGGGCGACGAGGTGGTGGGCCTGGCGGTGGCCAGCGACAAGCCCGAGCTGCTCACGGTGACCGACCGGGGGTACGGGAAGCGCACGCCCGTGTCCCAGTACCGGCTGCAATCCCGCGGGGGCTACGGGGTCCGGAACATCCGGCTGTCTGGGAAGAACGGCAAGGTGGTGGCGGTGCGGGCGGTGTCGGGGGAGGACGAGGTGCTGCTGGCCACGGAGTCCGGGCAGATCCTCCGGACCGTGGTGGGCGAGATCAGCACCGTGGGCCGGTCTGCCCAGGGGGTGCGGGTGATGCGGCTCGACCCCGGGGACCGGATTTCCGCGGTGGCGGTGGTGGAGGCAGGCGGGTAGAGGCCCGAAAGCCGCGCCGCCCGTGGGTTTCCAGCCCCTGCGGAGAGGAGTCCTGCGGGTGGCCGTAGAATGCGAACCGCCGGACCACACACCCACGGAGGGGAGGCGCCCATGAACAAGGAGCAGCTCATCGAGCGGGTGGCCAGCAAGACGGGCCTGAGCAAGAGGGACGCCAACGCGGCCCTCGACGCCATCCTGGACGGTATCACCAGCGCCCTGAAGAAGGGCGAGAAGGTGACGCTGGTGGGGTTCGGCACCTTCACGGTGCGGCGCCGGAAGGCCCGGGAGGGCCGGAACCCCCAGACGGGGGAGAAGATCAAGATCCCGGCCCGCAAGGTCCCGGCTTTCACCGCGGGCAAGGAGCTGAAGGCTCAGGTGAAGTGAGCCTGAGGGCGGTAGGAACGGCCGGCGCCCGGGAGCTCCCGGGCGCCGGCCGTTCTTTGGGTCCCCCGTGGAGTTCCGCGACCCCCTGCCGGAGGAAGCCGGCCAGCTGAAGGCCCTGCCCCAGGGCGTGCTCCCGCCCGAGGCCTTGACCTGGGAGGACGAACCCCACCGTGTGCTGGTGGCGAGCGCAGGTGCCCGGGTGGTGGGCGCGGTGAACCTGGCGGTGGTGGGCCCAGGTGAGGGGTGGGTGGAGGGGGTCCGCCTGGAACCCGGTCAGGACCCGGAGGTGGGAGGCCGACTTGTACAGGCGGCCGTGGCGGTGTTGGATGGGTACGGGGCCCGGGTGGTGAGGACCGCCCTGCCCGCGTCCGTGCGGCCGGCGTGGCTTGCGGCCGTGGGGTTCGTGGAGGCGGCCCGGTTCGACGTGCGGTGGGCTCCGGAGCAGGGTCGCCCAGCGCCTCTGGCGAGGCGGGCGAGGCCGGAGGAGGCGGGGCAGTTGGCCAGCCGGCTGCGCGAGGCGCTGGAGGGGGCCCAGGGCCTCATCCCGCTGGGCTGGCGGTGGCGGACGTTTTCGGCACAGATGGCCGTGGCGGCAGCTCGGGAGGGTAGGCTGGTGACGGAGGGAGAGGGCGGCACCGCGCTGTTCCTGCGGAGGGGCGGGGACCGGCTGGTGGCCGCGGTGGCCGGGCGCGCCGCCCGCTTGGTGGCCGCGCTGGCCGCGGAACCGCAGGTCCGCCGGGTGGTGTGCTTCCTACCCTCGGGCAGCCACCAGGCAGGGGAGCTGGCCCCCTGGCCTGCGCACGGCTGGTGTCCTGAGGGGGTCGTGGTGTACGAGCTTCGCGGAGGAGGGAACCGATGGGACAACAGGTGGCCACGCTGATGCGGAACCTGGACGACCTCAGGCGTGCGGTGGTGGAGGTGGTCCAGAACATGGACGAGGCGGCGCTGAACGTCCGGCCCGCCGGGCTTTCCAACAGTCCAGGGATCCTCGTGCGGCACCTGGTGGGGTCTGAGCGGTACTGGATCCACCAGGTGGTGGGTGGGGAGGAGGTCCACCGGGACCGGCAAGCAGAGTTCGACCCCACGGTCCCCGTGCAGCGGGAGGAACTCCTGCGTGAGGTGGAGTCGGTGGCCCGCAGGACCCGGGAGGTGCTGGAGGCGCTGGAGGACGCGCAGCTGGCAGAACCGGTGGAAGCGCGGGCGGGGGACCGGGCGGTGCAGATGCAGAAGCTGGACGCGGTCCTGCGGCAGCTGGCGCACTGGGCGTACCACCACGGCCAGCTGCAGTTGCTCCGCAGGCTTGTGGGGAGCGGATGAAGGCGACCTTGGCGTTGTTCTGGGTGGCCGCGGCGGTGGTGGAAGCCTACCGGCGGCTGGGAGGGGTAGTCCCCGGCCCCCTGTGGGTGGCAGGACCCTACCTGGCCCTGGCGGCCACCGTGCTGCCCGCGGTGGAGGCGGTGCGGGAGCTGCGGTCCGGGGCCCTGGTGGAAGGGGTCAAGTGGGTTCTGTGGGCGCTTCCGGGAGCCGTCACGCTGGCCGTGGGGCCCGGGTGGTTGCGGTTCGGCGGCTAGCGCGCGGGCGGATGCGGTGGGAGCCGGCTCCAGACCTGCACGCACGCCTGACCCGGGTGGTTCGGGCCCTGGGCTTTGACCACGTGGACCCGCAGCGGGTCCACTGCGTGCGGGTGTACGGTGCCCGGGCGAACGCCTGGGCCCGCATCTGGGGCCTGCCCGCGGTCTTCCAGCGCGCCCTGGGACTGCCCCCGTGCTACGTGGTGGAGTTCCTGTGCCCGGCCTTCGACCGGTTGCCGGAGGACGAGCAGGACCGCGTGCTGATCCACGAGCTGCTGCACATCCCCACCACCTTCAGCGGTGGCGTGCGCCCGGAGCGTTCCCGGACCCTGCGCATCGACCGCAGGACCGTGGAGCGCTTCTACCGCCGCTACCGCCAGGTGGCGGCCGCCGGGACGCCTTGAGTTCCGCCGCCCCGGCATGACCCAGCTGGAGGGCACCGTGGTCCGGGCGGTGGGGAGCTTCGCCTTCGTGTACCATGGGGGGCGGACGTACCGGTGTGTCACCCGTGGGCGGCTCCGCAGGGCGGGCGGAGTCCGCGTGGTCCCGGGGGACCGGGTGGTGTTCGTGCCCGTGGGGCCGGAGGAGGGAGTGGTGCACTCCGTCCACCCACGGAAAGCCGAACTCACCAAACCTGCGGCCCGGGACCCGAGCCGGCTGCAGGTGCTGGCGGCCAACGTGGACCAGGCGTGTGTGGTGTTCGCCTCGGCCTCCCCGGAACCAGACCCTGCCGCGGTGGACCGGTTCCTGGCCCTGGCGGAGGCATCCGGCCTGGAGCCCTTGTTGTGCTTCAACAAGTGCGACCTGGGGGACCCTTCGGAGCTGCGGGCCCTGTACGAGAAGGTGGGCTACCGGGTGCTGGCGGTGAGCGCGCGCACGGGCCAGGGGCTGGAGGACCTCCGACGGGCCCTGGCAGGCCACCTCACGGTGCTCGTGGGGCCCTCCGGGGTGGGCAAGAGTAGCCTCATCAATGCCCTCAACCCCCAGGCCCGCCGGCCCGTGGGCGAACTGGGGCGGCGCGGACGAGGACGGCACACCACCACCGCGGCGGAGCTGGTGCCCGTGGAAGCGGACGGGTTCGTGGTGGACACCCCCGGGGTCCAGGTGCTGGACTTCGTGCACCTGGACCCCGCAGGGGTGCGCGCCGCCTTCCGGGAGCTGGCCCGCCTGTCTGCGGGCTGCCAGTTCCCCGACTGCACGCACCGGCAGGAGCCCGGCTGCGCGGTCCGGGAGGCGCTGGCGCGGGGGGAGGTGGCTGCCTCCCGCATGCGGAGCTACCTGGCGCTGTTACAGGAGGCGGAGGCCGGGTGGCGGGCTCGCTACCGGTCCCGGAGGCAGGGATGACGAGGGTGTACCTGGTCCGCCACGGTCAGACCACCTGGAACGCGGAGCGCCGGTACCAGGGCCGCAAGGACGCTCCCCTCACGGAGCTGGGACGCAGCCAGATGCGCCGCCTGGCCGCCGCCCTGGCCGCGGAGCCCGTTCGGGCGGTGTACACCAGCCCCCTGGGACGGTGCCGGTGGGGCGCAGAACGCATCGCCGCCCCGCACGGGCTGGAGCCCATCGTGGAGCCGGACCTGGTGGAGCTGGACCACGGGGTCCTGGACGGGCTGCGGGTGGACGAGATGGAAGAACACGTGGGTCGGCTGGTCCGGCGGTGGTGGGAGGACCCCGCGGGGGTGCAGCTGCCGGGAGGGGAAACCCTGGAGCAGGCCCGCAGCCGGGTCTACGGGGCTTTCCGCCGCATCGTGGACCGGCACCCGGACGACACCGTGGTGGTGGTGGCGCACGGCGGGGTCAACAAGCTCATCCTCCTCACCCTCCTGCAGGCCCCCCTGGCCAGCTACTTCCGCCTCCAGCAGCACAACGGGGCGGTGAACCTGGTGGAAGTCCCGCGCGAAGGCCAGCCGCGCATCGTGGCCGTGAACGACACCTGCTACCTCCGGCTGCCGACTCAGGACCCCGGGGTGGTGGGCCACGAGTAGCGCAGCCGGCGGAACGCCACCACCCCCGCCGCCACGAAGGCCGCGGCGCACAGGGGGACCAGACGCAGGCCCAGGTCGTCTCCGGGCGTGTAGCCGAACCGAAGCAGCGCGCCCACCAGCGCCGCCGCCACCGCGTTGGCCAGGTTGAGAACCACGCCCTGGGCGCCGAAGTGGAAGGCCTGGAGGTCCTGGTGGTGCGCCAGGTCGCTCAGGATGGCGTTGGGGAGGGCGTACAGGGCCGCCAGGGGCAGCCCGCTCACCACCACCAGGGCGTAGCCCAGCTGCGGCCCGGGGGGCAGCTGGCCCAGCAGGGACACCACGGGCAGTCCTGCTGCCGCCACCCACAGGCACGCCTGGAGCACCGCCTGCGCTCCCGCGCGCCGTCCCCACCGGGTGACCACAGGCAGGCACGCCGCGGTGGACGCCAGGGCGCCTGAAAGGACCGCGGGGACCGAAGCGGCGGGCGCGCCCACCAGCACGGTCACCAAGAACACCAGCACCAGGCTCACCATGCTGAGTCCCACCCAGGCGAGGCTGAGGCCTGCGAGGTAGGCCCGCAGGGGCTGACTGCGGGCCAGGGTCCGTGCGGCGTCTGCCAGCGACGCCCGGGAGGCGGTGGCCGGCTCCGCCCCCACGCTGGCCGCACACAGCCACAGGCACGCCACACAGACCACGGCGAATCCCCAGGCCATGGTGGGGTAGCCGTACCGCGTGTGGACCGGCCCGGAGGTGAGGTAGGCGGCCGTGGTGCCCAGGAGGTTGCCCGCGGCCTGCCACGCGGCGGCGGCCACCCGGTCTGTGGGAGACAGCGGCAGGTCCGCCAGCAGGGCCAGGTAGGGGTTGACCACCGCGGCGAACAGGGCGAAAAACCCGACGAGCACCGCGGCAAGGTACATGGGCGCAGAGCTCCCCTCGGGAGGCAGCCACACCAGCACGAAGCTCACAGCCAGCAGGGGGCTGCCCACCACCAGGAAAGGCCTGCGCCGGCCCCAGCGGGTCCGGAGGGTGTCGGTCCACCGGGCCACCAGCAGGTCGGCGGCGGAGTTTGCTAGGCGGCCCACGGCCAGAGCCGAGCCCACCGCCTCCGGGGCGGCGCGGGGCCCTTCGGGGCCTGCGTAGAACGGGAACAGCCACAGGTTTACGGTCTGGATCAGCAGGGAGGCGCCGAAGGCGCCCAGGGCGTACAGGGGCCCCCGCACCGGCTACGGGGTGAACACGGGCAGGGTGGCCAGGTGGATCAGCTCCGGGTCCTGGTAGCTGTCGCCCTGGAGGATCACCGCCGCCTTTACCGCGATCCGGGCCTCCAGGCGGTCCATGAGCAGGCTGGCCGCCCGCAGGGTGCCGCCGGTGCTCACCACGTCGTCCACCACCGCCACCCGGCGGCCGCGGATGCGCTCCGCGTCCTCCCCGTTGAGCACCAGGGGGTGCAGAGAGGCGTCCGTGATGGACCGGACCTCCACCACCACGGGGTCCCGCATGTACTTCTTCACCGCCCGCCGGCACGCCACGTACGGGAAGAACTGGCCGTGGCGGGGCTCGGACAGGTACGTGGCGATCATGTGCACCAGGGGGACGGACTTGGCCGTGAGGGACACCAAGGCGTCGAACTCCCGCAGACGCAGCTCGCTGGCCAGGGCCCGGGCGCAGGCGTTGGTGAGCTCCACGTCGCCCCACAGGCGGAAGAAGGGGATCCACACCCCCTCCTGGACCTGCTCCACCGGCAGCAGGCGCCGGACGCCTGCCACGCGGACCTCGTACACCCGTTGCCCTTCGTATCGCATGGCCAGACCCTGCGCGTGTTTACCGGCTACTCTACCACACTCGCCCCGCGGTGCGAAGGCTCCGCAGGGGCGCGGTAGAATGGCGGTAAAACCGTGGAGGCAGCCCTTGGAGATCCCTCCGGGCACCCGCCTGGTAGCCCTGGTGGGCGACCCCGTGTCCCACAGCCTGTCGCCGCGCATGCACGCGGCGGCCTTCCGGGCCTGCGGGCTTGCGTGGGCGTACGTGGCCCTGCGGGTGCCGGCCGAGGACCTGCGGGAGGCGGTGGCGGGGCTGCGGGCGCTGGGGTTTGCGGGCGCCAACGTCACCCTCCCCCACAAGGCGGCGGTGGTGGAGCTGGCAGACGAACTGGACCCTTCCGCCCGCCGGTGTGGCGCCGCCAACACCCTCGTGTTCCAGGAAGGAGGGCGGGTGGTGGCCTACAACACAGACGTGGCCGGGTTCCGGCGGGCGCTGGAGGAAGAAGGGGTGACGGTAGCCGGGGTGCACGCCGTGGTGCTGGGCGCGGGAGGCGCTGCGCGGGCTGCGTGCGCGGCCTTGGCGGAAGGAGGCGCACAGGCGGTGACCGTGCTGGCCCGCAGGCGGGAGGCGGCGGAAGCCCTGTGCCGGGCCGCCCAGCGGGAGTTCCCGCGGACCCGGTTCGCGCCGGGCAGCCTGGAGGCAGCCGCGCGGGGGACCGTACGGGGTGCGGACCTCCTGGTGAACGCCACGCCCGTGGGCATGGACCCCGACCAGGCAGGCAGCCCCGTCCCGGACGCGGACTGGCTGCGGCCGGGGATGGTGGTGTTCGACCTGGTGTACAACCCTGCCCGCACCCGGTTGCTGCGGTGGGCGGAGGGCGCAGGTGCCAGAGCTGTGGGCGGGCTGCTCATGCTGGTCCACCAGGGTGCGGAAGCCTTCCAGCTGTGGACGGGGATGCGGGCGCCCGTAGAGGTCATGAAGCGCGCGGTGGGGTTGCTGCCCGCGGAGGTGTGAGCTCGTGCTGCGGCTGGTGACGGCTGGGGAGTCCCACGGCCGCGCGCTGGTGGCCGTGGTGGAGGGCCTGCCCGCGGGTCTGCGGGTGGACGAGGCCTACATCGACCGGCAGCTGGAGCGCCGGCAGCTCGGCTACGGCCGCGGGGGCCGCATGCAGATCGAGCGGGACCGGGCGGAGATCCTGTCGGGCGTGATGGACGGCGCCACCGTGGGCTCCCCGGTGGCGGTGCTGGTGTGGAACCGGGACTGGAGGAAGGAGGAGGCCCCCATCACCCGCCCCCGGCCGGGCCACGCGGACCTGGTGGGCGTGCAGAAGTACGGGTTTGACGACGTGCGCTACGCCCTGGAGCGGGCCAGCGCCCGGGAGACCGCGGCCCGGGTGGCAGGTGCCAGCCTGGCCCGCAGGCTCCTGGAGGAGTTCGGCGTGGAGGTGTTCAGCCACGTGGTGGAGTTGGGCGGGGTGCGCGCGGAGGACCTCCCGCAGCCCTGGGAAGAGGTCCGGGCCCGGGCGGAGGCCTCCGACCTCCGGTGTGCGGACCCGCAGGCGGCCGCCCGCATGCGGGAGGCGGTGGACGCGGCCCGCCAGCGGGGGGACACCCTGGGCGGGGTGGTGGAGGTGGTGGCCCTGGGGGTGCCGCCTGGGCTCGGGTCGTACGTGCACTGGGACCGCCGGCTGGACGGCCGCCTGGCGCAGGCGGTCATGAGCGTGCCCGCCATCAAAGGCGTGGCCATAGGGGACGCCTTTGCGGTGGCGGCCACACCGGGCCACCGGGCACACGACGAGATCTTCTACGACCCCGCGCGGGGCTTCTACCGGGTGACCAACCGGGCGGGCGGCCTGGAAGGCGGGGTGACCAACGGGATGCCGGTGGTGGTGCGGGCGGCCATGAAGCCGCTTTCCACCCTGCGCCAGCCCCTGCACTCCGTGGACGTGCGCACGGGCGAACCCGCCCTGGGCGCGGTGGTCCGGTCTGACGTGACCGCGGTGCCCGCCGCGGGCGTGGTGTGCGAGGCCATGGTGTGCTGGGTCCTGGCGGACGCCCTGTGCGAGAAGCTCGGCTCGGACTCCCTGGAGGACATGCGGACGGCGTACCGTCAGTACCTGGAGCGCGCGCGGTGGGCACCCTCCCCGCCGGTGCGGAGCGAGGCGTGAGGAACCTGGTCCTGTACGGCTTCATGGGGGCTGGCAAGACCGCGGTGGGCGAGGAGGTCAGCCGCCGGCTGGGGTGGCCTCTCCTGGACACCGACCGCATGGTGGAGGAGCGGGCCGGCAAGCCCATCCCACAGATCTTCGACGAGGACGGGGAGGCCACGTTCCGGTCCCTGGAGCGCCAGGCGGTGGAAGCGGCCTGTCGGGTGCAGCCCGCGGTGGTAGCCTGCGGGGGCGGCGCGGTGCTGGACCCCCGCAACGCACAGCGGCTGCGGGCCTGCGGCCTCATGGTGTGGCTGCGGGCTTCCCTGGAGCCTTTGCTGGCCCGTGCGGGGTCTAAAGAACGGCCGCTCCTGCGCGGGGACGCCCGCGCCCGGGCCCTTGCGCTGCTGGAGGAGCGCACGCCCCACTACCAGAGCCTGGCAGACGTGGTGGTGGACACGGACGGGCTGGGCGTCGCCCAGGTGGCGGACCGGGTGCTGGAGGCACTGCGGGAGCGCGAGGCGCAGGCCGTGCGGGTGGACCTGCCCTCTGGCGGGTACACGGTGTGGGTGGGCGACGGTGTGTTGCCCCTGGCCGGCGTGGAGCTGGCCCGTCTGGGCGTCCGGCGGGCCGCCCTGCTCACGCACCCGCGGCTTTGGCGGCTGTACGGGCGAGGGCTGGCGGGCTGCCTGGCCGGCTGGGGGGTGGAGGCGGTCCCCGTGCTGGTCCCGCCCGGGGAGCGCAGCAAGTCCCTGGCCACCGCGGCCCGGGTGTACGCGCACATGGCGGCCGCGCGCCTGGACCGGGCCTGTGGGGTGCTGGCCCTGGGAGGCGGCGTGGTGGGGGACCTGGGCGGGTTCGTGGCGGGCACGTACATGCGGGGCGTGCGGTTCCTGCAGCTGCCCACCACGCTCCTGGCACAGGTGGACGCCAGCGTGGGCGGGAAGGCGGCGGTGAACGCCGCTCCGCAGGGCCGCGGGGGGGCTGTGCGGAACCTGGTGGGCGTCTTCTGGCAGCCACAGGCGGTACTGGCCGACGTGGCCACCCTGCGCACGCTGCCCGCACGGGAGCTGCGGGCGGGGCTGGCGGAGTGCGTGAAGCACGGCGCGGTGCGGGACGTGGCACTGCTGGACTGGACGGACCGGGAGCTGCGGGGGCTCCTGCGCCGCGACCCCTCGCGGCTGGTGGAGCTGGTGGCCCGCAACGTGGCCGTGAAGGCCGAGGTGGTCCGGGAGGACGAGCGGGAGACGGCGGGGGCGCGTGAGGCGTTGAACTTCGGGCACACCGTGGCGCACGCGTTGGAGGCGGTCACCGGCTACCGGACGTACCTGCACGGCGAGGCGGTGGCCGTGGGCATGGTAGCAGAAGCCCAGCTGGGACTTCGGCTGGGGATCACGGACAGCTCCGTGCCGGAGCGGCTTCGGTCGGTGCTGCGGCGGGCAGGGCTCCCCACGGAACTGCCCCCTGTGCCCGCCCAGGACCTGGTGGACTGCATGTACCTGGACAAGAAGGCCCGCGGCGGCCGGCTGCGGTTCGCGCTGGTGGAAGAGCTGGGGCGGGCCCGCACAGGTGTGGAGGTGCCGGAGGAGGTGGTGCGGCGGGTGCTGCAGGAGCTGGGGGCGGAGTCGTGAGGGTCCTGGTGCTGTCCGGCCCGAACCTGAACCTGCTCGGCGAGCGGGAGCCAGAGGTGTACGGCCGCCACACGCTGGCGGACGTGGAGGCCATGGTGCGGGAGCGCGCCCAGCAGCTGGGTGTGGAGGTGCGGTTCGTGCAGTCCAACCACGAGGGGGTGCTGCTGGACGAGCTCCACCGGGCCCGGGTGGACTGCCACGCGGTGGTGTTCAACCCCGGGGCCTACACCCACACCTCCATCGCCCTGCGGGACGCCATCGCGGCCCTGCGCATCCCCGTGGTGGAGGTGCACCTGTCGAACGTGCACGCCCGGGAGCCCTTCCGCCGCCGCCTGGTGCTGGCGCCGGTGGTGCGGGGCCAGGTGCTGGGGTTCGGGCCGTACAGCTACGTGCTGGGTCTGGAGGCGGCGGTGTACCTGGCCCGGGGAGGTGCTCGGTGAAGGTGCGAGGTATCCGGGGCGCGGTGCAGGTGGAGGAGAACACCTCGGAGGCCATTTTGGACGCCGCGCGGCGCCTCATCCGGGAGATGGTGCGGGCCAACGGGGTGGAACCGGACGACGTGGCCGCGGTGATCTTCACGTGCACCTCGGACCTGTCGGCCACCTTCCCCGCGGAGGCCGCGCGCGCGCTGGGGTGGGACCGGGTGCCTCTCCTGTGCGCCAGGGAGCTGGACGTACCGGGTGCCATGCCGCGGGTGCTGCGGGTCCTCATGCTGGTGAACACCCCTCTGGACCAGGACGAGGTGGTGCACGTGTACCTGGGGGAGGCGGAGCGCCTCCGTCCGGACCTGCGCAGCGCCCAGTAGGCCACATGCCCGTCCTGAGGGTGCCCCCAGGCAAACTCCGTGGCCGGTTGCGGCCGCCGGGGGACAAGTCCGTCAGCCACCGCGCGGTCCTGGTGGGGTCCGTGGCCCGAGGCGTGACCGTGGCGCGCGGCTTCCTCTTCGCGGAGGACACCCTGCGCAGCGTGGCGTGCGTGCGGGAGTTGGGCGTGGAGGTGGAGGTGGAGGGCGGGGCGGTCCGCGTGCACGGCCGTCCGCGGTGGGAGCCCCCTCGGGATGTACTGGACGCCGGCAACTCGGGGACCACCATGCGGCTGCTGTGCGGGCTGCTGAGCGGCCAGCCCCTGGAGGCGGTGCTGGACGGCGACAGCTCCCTCCGCAGGCGTCCCATGGACCGAGTGGCAGATCCCCTGCGCCGGATGGGAGCGGAGGTGGAGGCCAGGGAAGGGCGGTATCCGCCCGTGCGGGTGCGGGGTGGTCGGCTGCGCCCTGCGCGGCACGAGCTCCGGGTCGCCAGCGCCCAGGTGAAAAGCGCGCTGCTGCTCGCGGGCCTGTACGCGGAGGGCACCACCTCGGTAGTGGAGCCCGCCCAAAGCCGCGACCACACAGAGCGCCTGCTGCAGGCCATGGGGGTACCCGTGGCGGTCCGCGGCCTGGGGGAGGCGGTGGAAGTGAGCGTCGTGGGGCCCGCGCGGCCGCAGGCCGTGGAGCTGGAAGTACCCGGGGACTTCTCCTCCGCGGCCTTCTTCGTGGCCGCGGCGGCGGCCCAGCCAGGCGCGGAACTGGTGGTGGAGGGGGTGGGGCTGAACCCCACCCGCACCGGCTTGCTCGAGGTACTGCGGGAGATGGGGGCGGAGGTGGAAGTGCACGAGCTGTGCGAGGTGGCGGGCGAGCCGGTGGGCACCCTGGTGGTCCGTGGCAGGAGGTTGCGCGGCGTGCAGGTGTCAGGGCGGCGGCTCCCGCGTCTGATCGACGAAGTGCCGGCGCTGGCGGTGGCCGCGGCGGTGGCGGACGGCGACACCGTGGTGCGAGACGCCGCGGAACTCCGGGTGAAGGAGACCGACCGCGTCCGCACGGTGGCCGCGGCCCTGCGGGCGGTGGGGGTACAGGCGGAGGAGCTGCCCGACGGCCTGGTGGTGCACGGCGGTGGCATCCGTGGTGGCACCGTGGACCCCGAGGGCGACCACCGGGTGGCCATGGCCTTCGCGCTGGCAGGAGCCCTGTCGCGCGAGGGTGTGACCGTCACAGGCGCGGAGTGCGCCGCGGTGTCCTTCCCGGCGTTCGAGGCGGCTTTGCGGGCTCTGTGCGCGGGGCCGTGAGCGCACCACCCGTGGTGGTGCTGCTGCACGGGGCGGGGGCGGACTGCGGTCAGCTCAGCTGGAAGCACGTGACCCCGCACGTGGCAAGCCGTTTCGCCGTCCTGGCTCCTGACCTGCCCGGCCACGGCGGGACCCCTGAACTCCCCGAGCCCACCACCGCCGCGTACGCCCGGTGGTTAGAGGCGTACTTGGACCGGGAAGGAGTGCGGCGGGCCAGCCTGGTGGGCCTGTCGTTGGGCGGCGCCCTGGCCCTGGGGTACACCCTGGACCACCCGAACCGCGTGGACCGCCTGGCCCTGGTGGCCACCTACGGCCTGTCGCCGCGGGTGCCGTGCCACCGCCTGCTGCGGGCCGTCCTGCGGTCGCCTCTCCGCAGGGCGCTGGCCTGGGGCGGGCTGCGCAGGGGCTTAGCCCTGTGGGTGGGCCTGCTCCTTGTGGCCGGCAGCTGGCGGGCGGTGGACGCGGAGCTGCGGGCGGACGTGCGTCGGGCCGCCGCGGGCACCTCCACCGGCCTGTTCTGGCGGTGGCTGGCCGGCGAGCTGGAGCAGGACGGCACGCGGACGTGTTACGTGGACCGGCTGGCGGAGCTGCGCTGCCCCGTGCTGTTGGTGCACGGGGACCGCGACCGGCTCGTCCCCCTCGCGCACGTCCGGGAGGCGGCCCGCAGGATCCCGCACGCGCAGCTGGTGGTGCTGCGCGGCTGCGGCCACTGGCCCCCGCGGGAACGGCCTCAGGAGGTGGCCTCGCTGCTGGTGGAGTTCCTGTCGGGCGCCTGACGCGCGGTGGCCGTGTAGCAGGTGGTGGACCGCCGGGCGGAGCCCCGCAGAGCCGGCTACCGCCTGAGCTGGAGGATCAGGCCGACCAGCAGCCCGTACAGCGGGGCGAGGAAGGCCAGGGTCCAGTAGAACTGCCGGCGCAACTCAGATGCGATGGCGTCGATTCTCGCCTCCAACCCCCCCAGCCGCTCTCCGATGGAGCCGAGCCGTCTGTCCACCTGCTCGTAGGCACCCTCAAGACGGGCCATCCGGACTTCGAGGGCCTCGGTCGCCACGCTGACCTCCTGGGCATATTGTACCTGCTTTTGACCGTGCGGCCCGGGGGCTGCCCGTCCGGAGGGGAGGTGGCGGGCGGGCTACTCGCGGTGGCAGAATGGAGACGGCCGGGCCGCGTGGCGGCGGGCACAATCTGGCGTCTGCCGCCGGTACCCCTTCGCGGCACCGTGCCCGCCGGGACCCCGGCGGGTGCGGCGCTGCGGGGAGCGGGAGCGCGGCCCGGCCTCGCGCTGCTTTGGCGGACCTGCACACGTGCCGGCGGGTGTCGCTTGCTCCGGGGTCACCCAGGGCCTTCTCCGCCAGCCAAGGGGTCGTAGGTCCAGACGGCCGGCAAGCGGCGGGCCTGCTCGTACTCAGCCGGAGGGTTTCGTTCACCACCGCCTTCCAGGTCCGCCCTGTCCGCCGGGCCTCGGCCTTCAGCTTGGCCACGTCCTCGTCCACGGTCAGGGTGGTCTGCAGATCTTGATGCGAAAGTGTGGCCATCAAGACCTCAACCCCGCAGCGCGCCGCCCGCGGGAGTCAAAGGCGCAAGCGATCCGGACCTGCTGAAGTGCCGGGGGGCAACTCGCTTGCTACCCCGTGGCCGGCGGCACGGGCCCGGGATTCCGAGCCCGGCGGTACTCAGGGGAGCAGCTCCAGGAGGCTAGTGAGGCTCGTGATGACGTGGTGCGGCTCGGGGGCCCCAGAAGGCTGCTGCGTAGGCCGCCGGCGCACCCACACCGCGGTCATGCCTGCTGCCCGGGCGCCGGCCACGTCCGCGTGGAGGAGGTCCCCCACCATCCACGACGCCTCTGGCCTCACGCCCGCACGCCGCGCGGCTTCCAAGAACACCTCGGGGTCGGGCTTGCTGCGCCCCAGCTCCTGGCTGGTGACCACGGGGTCCAGCAGGGACGCAAGGCTTGTGCGGTCGAGCTTCCACCGCTGGAGGGCGGATTCCCCGTTGGTGATGAGGCCTGTCCGGTAGCCCCGGCGGCGGAGCTCCTCCAGGACGGGACGGGCGTCCGGGAAGGGACGCACCTTTCCGTCCCGCAGGGCCGTGTACCGCTGGAGGAAAGGCTCCACGGGCCCCGCCACGCCAAGCCGCCGGAGGGCGGCCTCCCACGTCCACCGGCGCATGAGGGGGATGGTCACACCCGGCTGTGCAGGGGTCACCCGCTTCCACACCTCCAGGGAGGCTTGCAGGTAGGCGGCCACCACCAGGTCCGGGGGCAAGAACGGGTAGGTCTCCTGCATCTCCTCCGCCACCCGGCGGACGCAGTCGGCCATGAGGCCGGTCTCGTCCACCAGGGTGTCGTCGAGGTCGAAGAAGACCGCGAGCGGCCGCACAGCCACCTCGGTGGGGTTGGCGGAGGGGGTGGGATTTGAACCCACGAGGCGGGTTTTGGCCCGCCTACGCGCTCTCCAGGCGCGCCGGATCAGCCGGACTCCCGCACCCCTCCGGCTCCG
>FWWL01002181.1_pt1 | contig 42149 bp, 43 predicted proteins | sample 2228331 | NCBI WGS metagenome assembly FWWL01 (sample SAMEA103939775, study PRJEB20133) | metagenome | reverse complement strand
GTCGCCGCCGTCTCCTCCAGCGACGAGGCCTGCTCCTCGGTGCGCTTCGACAGGTCGTCGGCGCCCATATTGATCTCGCGCGCCGCCAGGCCGACATCGGCCGACGTCACCTGGATCGTCCGCACCGTCGCCGACAGACGCTCGACGGTTTCGTTGATCGCGTCCTTCAGATCCTTGAAGCGGCCGCGATAGCTCGTCTCGATCCCGCGCGTCAGGTCGCCGCCGGCGATCGCATGCAGCCGCTCCGCGAACTCCGTCGTCGCACCATCGACAACTGCGTTGATCTCGTTGATGCCCGAGACCAGCTTCTGCATCTGCTCGTCGGCGTCGTCGATCTGAAGCCTGGCGGAGAAATCGCCCGCGGCCGCGGCGGCGACAACCTCGCCGACATCGGAGACGACAGAGGCCATTGCATCGGCACGCGCCATCCGGGCGGCCGAGGCCGCGCGCTCGTTCTCCTGCAGCAGGGCGACCTGCTCGGTGCTCTCGCGCAGCACGGAGACGGCGCGCGCCATCGCCCCGATCTCGTCCTGACGGCTCGCATGCGGCACGACGATCTTCGTGTCGCCCGCCGTCAGGCGCTCCATCACGCCGGCCAGCGCCAGCAGCGGGCCGGTGATGGCGCGTCGTGCGAAAACCATCGCTCCGAAGATCGAGCCGACCAGCGCCAGCAGCAGGATGGCGGGCAGGATCAGCTTGACCTGGCCGGTGAAGGCGGCGGCCTCGTCGCCGAGCGCGTTGCCGGCCTGCTCGTTGCGCTGCGCGAAGGCGACAAGCAGGTCGTTCAGCGCCTTGCGATTGTTGCGGTTGAGATCGTTGTTGCCCTGCGCATTGGCGGCCGCGGTCGAGACCTCGCGGCCGAGCCGGACCGTCTCCGAGCGGAAGGTGATGAAATCGGCGATGGCCTTCGCGATCTGGCCGGCGCGCTCGCGCTCGCTTGCCGGGACGAGCCCGCCCAGATCGGCGCTGAGCTTGCGCAATTGCGGGAAGCGCGCCTCCATGCCCTTGGCGAAGGGCTCGGCCTCCTGGGCTGTCTTCGACATGTAGATGCCGCGCGCATCCATCACCACGCCGAGCACCTGCGCATTGATCCGCTCGGTGACGAGGGCGATGTCGCCCTGCCGGCTCGACCGGTCGGTGAGATCGCCGCTGCGCGACAGGGCAAACAGGCTCAAACCCGCCGAGGCGACCGCGCCAACGGCGACGATGGCCAGCATGGCGAGAATTTTCATACGAATGGAGTTCAAGATGCCAGTCCCCAACCTTGCTCGCGGCCTCGAGGCCCCGGCTTCCGGGGCAACGCCCTCGCAAGCCGGCGGTCGCGATGTCCTGCGCGTCGGGAATCCGGCGCGCGTCGCTTGTGTAGGCCCGTACCCGCTGGCTGATCCGGATCGGCCAGGCCTTGCGGGAGACGCCCAATTATTGTGCGAAACAGTGAAGAAAGGCTTTCGGCGTTGCTGGGAGTCGGATTGCAATCCCGGACAACCATCTGAGATTGCATCGTTTTACCATGCACAACCAGAGGCGAATCCGAGGCTGCGCCGGCCGCCTGTGACGCTGCGACGCCTTGCGCGGTCCGCAGCCGTTGCGCTCAGGTCGAAAGCGTCGGCCCGGTTTTCACAGGCGCGCAAACATGCTTAAGCACGCGGGCTCGCGCGCAATGAGGCAAGACATCCATGACGCATGACCAGACCCCGCCCGGCCTCAAGCTCGTCACGGTGTTCGGCGGCTCCGGCTTCGTCGGCCGCCATGTCGTGCGCGCCTTGGTCAAGCGCGGCTACCGGGTGCGCGTCGCCGTGCGCCGGCCCGATCTCGCGGGCTTCCTGCAGCCGCTCGGCACGGTCGGCCAGATTCATGCCGTGCAGGCCAATCTGCGCTATCCCGCCTCGGTTTCCGCCGCGATCAAGGGCGCGGACGCGGTGGTCAATCTCGTCGGCATCCTGCAGGAGGGCGGCCGGCAGAATTTCTCCAGCGTGCAGGCGAATGGCGCGCGCGCCATCGCGCAGGCCTGCGCCGCGCTCGGCGTAAACCGCGTCGTGCAGGTGTCCGCCATCGGCGCGGATGCGGCGTCCGCCTCGGCCTATGCGCGCAGCAAGGCGCAGGGCGAGGCCGGGGTGCTGGCGGCCGTGCCGGGTGCGGTGATCCTGCGGCCCTCGATCGTCTTCGGTCCCGAGGACGGTTTCTTCAACCGCTTCGCCTCGCTCGCCCGCATGCTGCCGGTGTTGCCGCTGATCGGCGGCGGCGAGACGAAATTCCAGCCGGTCTTCGTCGGCGATGTCGCGGAGGCCGTCGCGCGCGCCGTCGACGGCGCGGCAAAGGCTGGCACGGTCTACGAGCTCGGCGGGCCGGAGGTGAAGAGCTTCAGGGAACTGCTGGCCTATATCTGCGAGGTCACCGGCCGCAAGCGCGTGCTCGCCCCCCTGCCCTTCCCGCTGGCGCGGCTGCAGGCGCGGGCGATGGAGATCGCCGACATGCTCACGCTCGGGCTCGTTCCGAACGAACTCAAGCTGACACGCGACCAGGTTACGCTGCTGGAGAGCGACAACGTCGTCTCGCAAGCGGCGATCGCGGAAGGCCGCGATTTCGCGGGCCTTGGCATCGCGCCGACCTCGGTCGAGGCGGTCGTCCCGTCCTACCTCTGGCGCTTCCGCAAGACCGGGCAGTTCGATACGGCGCGGGCGGGATAACGATTCCGGTTCGCTCCGGAACCATCCCCGTCATCCCGGACGAGCCGCAAAGCGGCGCAGATCCGGGATCCATCATTGGGCACGATGGCGCTCCAGGATGGATCCCGGGTCTGCGCTTCGCTTGCCCGGGATGACGTAGTGAAAGCCGACGGCCGGACGAGCCCGCTCAGAGCATGCTCGGCAGCACCCTGTCCGGCGGCTTATGCCCGTCCATGAAGGTCTTGATGTTGACGATGACCTTCTCGCCCATGTCGGCGCGGCCCTCATGCGTGGCCGAGCCCATATGCGGCAACACCACGACACGGTGGTTGCGGGCGAGCTTGAGCAGGCGCGGATTGACCGCCGGCTCGCTCTCGTAGACGTCGAGCCCCGCGCCGGCGAGTTCGCCCGCCTCCAGCATGCGCGACAGCGCGCTCTCATCGACGATCTCGCCGCGCGCCGTGTTGATCAGGATGGCGTCGGGCTTCATCAGCTTGAGCCGGCGCGCCGAGAGCAGGTGATAGGTTGCCGGCGTGTGCGGGCAGTTGACCGAGACGATGTCCATGCGCGCCAGCATCTGGTCGAGCGAATCCCAGTAGGTGGCGTCCAGCTTCTCCTCGACGCGCGGATCGACCCGGCGGCGGTTGTGATAATGGATCGAGAGGCCGAAGGCTGCGGCGCGTTTGGCGACCGCCTGGCCGATGCGGCCCATGCCGACGATGCCGAGCCTCTTGCCGGTGATGCGGCGGCCGAGCATCCAGGTCGGCGACCAGCCGGCCCAGTCGTCGTCGGGGATGACGCGCGCACCCTCACTGATGCGCCGCGCCACGGCGAGGATCAGCGCGATCGTCATGTCGGCGGTGTCGTCGGTGAGGACGCCGGGCGTATTGGTGACGGTGATGCCGCGCTGCACGGCGCTTGCGACGTCGATATTGTCGACGCCATTGCCGAAATTCGCGATCAGCCGGAGCTGGTCGCCGGCCTGCGCGATCAGGCGGGCGTCGATCCTGTCGGTGACGGTCGGCACCAGCACCTCGGCGGTCTTCACCGCCTCGACCAGCGCCGCCTGGCTCATCGGCGCATCGTCGATGTTGAGCTGCGCGTCGAAAAGCTCGCGCATCCGCGTCTCCACGATCGCCGGCAGCTTGCGCGTGACCACGACCAGCGGCTTCTTCTTGGACATCGACGCCTCCTCTCCCGCCGGCGCTCTGCTACGCTCGCTTCTGACCTCGCCGCCATTCGGCCTCAACCCGCCATTAACCAGGGGGCTTCAGGAATGAGTGGCGGCGTCGAAAGCTCAGTGCCGGCCTCGTTGCATAAGCAGCGGCGCGGCGGATGACAACATGACCCTTCGCCGGGTGGCCCCTGAAGCCCCCGGCGTCGAGATGGAGACCGGCTTGATGATGCCTCTGGCGATAGTCCCGGCAAGGCTCGGCTTTGTGCTGGCGGCGGGATTGATGGTTTCGACGCTGGTTGCGCCGCCCGTCGCGGCGCAGGATGTCCAGACCGGCTCGGTGACGAAATTGCCGGTGCCGCGCTATGTCAGCCTGAAATCCGACCGCGTGAACCTGCGCGAGGGGCCGTCCAAGGAGCACCGCACGCGCTGGGTCTACCAGCGCGCCGGCCTGCCCGTGGAGATCGTCGCCGAATTCGAGATCTGGCGGCGCGTGCGCGATGCCGACGGCGCCGATGGCTGGGTTTTGAACAGCCTGCTCTCGGGGCGGCGCACCGCGCTGGTCGCGCCCTGGTCCAAGGTCAAGGACGAGACGTTCATCCTGCGTGCCGGGGCCGACGAGGGCTCGGCCGTGGTGGCGCAATTGCAGCCCAACGTCATAGCCAACGTCGCGAGTTGCGCAAACGCCTGGTGCAAGGTCTCGATCGGCAAGGTCGAGGGCTATCTCAAGCAGGAACGGCTCTGGGGCGTCTACCCCAACGAGAAGGTCGACTGAGCGAGCCTTGACCGTCATTGCGAGCGCAGCGAAGCAATCCAGCGTCTCGCGTAAACATCTGGATTGCTTCGCTGCGCTCGCAATGACGAAGGTCGGCCCTATCGTGAAAACTCACGGACAGGTGATACGAGCCGGACGTTGCGGCGCTCAGCCGTCGATCTTGCGCAGCCTGACCACGACATCGACGCGGGCGATCTCGTAACCTGCCGGCGGCAGCGGCAGTTCGGCGACATCGATCGCCGAGGCCGGGATGTCGATCACCGTGTTCTCGCCATCGACGACGAAATGGTGGTGTTCGCTGTTGTCGGTGTCGAAATAGGTCTTCGCCCCGTCGATCGCGAGTTCGCGCAGCAGGCCGGCCTGCGTGAACTGGTGCAGCGTATTGTAGACGGTCGCCAGCGAGACCGGCACGCGCGCCTTCATCGCCTCCTCGAACAGCATCTCGGCCGAGACGTGGCGGTCGCCCTTGGCGAAGAGCAGCCAGCCGAGCGAAACGCGCTGCCGGGTCGGCCTCAACCCCACGCGGCGCAGGCGCTGGCGCACGTCATGGAACGGGCAGCCCTGACGCGCGCTCGGTCCGAAGCCCTGGTCTGCGTAGCCCTGGTCCTGGGACATCAGATCGGTCATGGCGTCCGGCCGGCTCCTGCGACATGTCTTGGCCGCGATGATCGCAGCCGATGCATGAACGGAGATGTAAGGCTTTGCCCGGGCCCTCGCAAGCGCACCGCCCTTTCGTTCGCGCGCGACGGCGTGTTAGGCACGGGCGGCAGGATCATATCGCCGGCTCGCGGCGGGTACGGATAATGGAGCGGAACGGGTTATGGAGCGGCAATCGTCATTCAGCTACGAAGAGATCCTGAGCTGCGGGCGCGGGGAGCTTTTCGGGCCGGGCAATGCGCAGCTTCCGCTGCCGCCGATGCTGATGTTCGATCGGATCGTCGAGATCGCCGAGGATGGCGGCCCGCATGGCAAGGGTCTCGTCCGCGCCGAGTTCGACATCAGGCCGGACCTCTGGTTCTTCGACTGCCATTTCAAGGGCGATCCGGTGATGCCGGGCTGCCTCGGTCTCGATGCGCTCTGGCAGCTCACCGGCTTTTTCCTGGGCTGGCTCGGCCTGCCCGGCCGGGGCCGCGCGCTCGGCGTCGGCGAAGTCAAGTTCGCCGACCAAGTGCTGCCCACGGTGAAGCAGGTTGTCTACGGCGTCGAGTTCAAGCGCGTCTTCAAGTCGAAGCTGGTGCTCGGCATCGCCGATGGCTGGCTGGAGGCTGACGGGAAGCGGATTTACACCGTATCCGACATGCGGGTCGGGTTGTTCAAGCCTGACGCCGCCTGAGCAAAACCGCGGGCGCGCCTTGCGCTCGCCATCGGCGTGGTCCATCTGCGCCTGATCGACGAACAGGGGCGGCATTGCAGGTCGCACCGCCAGAGAACCGCCGGAGAAGCGAGCATGAGACGCGTTGTGGTCACCGGGATGGGCATCGTCTCGTCCATCGGCAACAACACGCAGGAGGTGCTGGCCTCGCTGCATGAGGCGAAATCGGGCATCTCCTTCGTGCCGGACTTCGCCGAGCACGGGTTTCGCAGCCGCGTCGGCGGCGTGCCCTCGCTCGACCCAGCCAGCGTGCTCGATCGGCGCGCCATGCGTTTCCATGGCGGCGGCTCGGCCTGGAACCAGGTCGCGATGGAGCAGGCGATCCGCGATGCCGGGCTGGAGGAGAAAGAAATCTCCCATGAGCGCACCGGCATCATCATGGGCTCGGGCGGCCCCTCGACGCGGGCGCTGATCGACGCCTATGACAAGGCGCGCGAAAGCGGCTCGTCCAAGAAGGTCGGCCCCTTCGCCGTGCCCAAGGGCATGTCCTCGACGGCGTCCGCGACGCTGGCGACGTGGTTCAAGATCAAGGGCGTGAACTATTCGATCTCGTCGGCCTGCGCGACCTCGAACCATTGCATCGGCAACGCCTATGAGCTGATCCAGTGGGGCAAGCAGGACATGATCTTCGCCGGCGGCTGCGAGGAGCTGGACTGGACGCTGTCGGTCCTGTTCGACGGCATGGGCGCGATGTCGTCGGACTTCAACGAGACCCCCGCGAAAGCCTCGCGCGCCTATGACGTCAAGCGCGACGGCTTCGTCATCGCCGGCGGCGCGGGCGTGGTCGTGCTGGAGGAACTCGAGCACGCGAAAGCGCGCGGTGCCAAGATTTATGGCGAGATCGTCGGCTATGGCGCGACCTCGGACGGCTACGACATGGTCGCCCCCTCCGGCGAGGGCGCGGTGCGTTGCATGAAAATGGCGCTGGACGGCGTCAAGGCGAAGGTCGACTACATCAACCCACACGGCACCTCGACCCCGGTCGGCGACGCCAAGGAAATCGAGGCGATCCGCGAGGTTTTCGGCACGGGCGAGAAGAGCCCGCCGATCTCGGCGACCAAGTCGCTGACCGGCCATTCGCTCGGCGCGACCGGCGTGCAGGAGGCGATCTACTCGCTCCTGATGCTCAACAACGACTTCATCTGCGAGAGCGCCCATATCGAGGAGCTCGACCCCGCCTTCGCCGACATGCCGATCGTTCGCAAGCGCATCGACAATGCGGGCCTGGGCTGCGTGCTCTCCAACTCCTTCGGATTTGGGGGCACCAACGCGACCATCGTGATGAAGCGGCTGGAGGCGTAGGGCGTCCATGCTGTTCATGGTGATCGAGCATTTCGACCAGGCGCGGGTGAAGGAGATTTATGCCCGCTTCCACGAGAAGGGCCGGATGATCCCCGACGGTTTGACCTATGTCGATAGCTGGATCTCGGCCGACTTCGCGCGCTGCTTCCAGGTGATGCAATGCGACGACGTCACCAAGCTGCAGGAATGGGTGTTGGCATGGGGAGACCTCGCCCGCTTCGAGATCGTGCCGCTGGCGGCCTCGAAGGATACGGCCGCCGCGGTGAAGAAGCATTTGTAGCGTGACGGGCAGCGTCTAGACGGGTATACGGATTGTCTAGATAAGGAGATGCCTATGGCGTTCCATATCCGAGACCACGAGACGGACGAGGTGGTCAGGGAACTCGCCGCCCGCAAGGGTGTCAGCTTGACGGAGGCGGTCAGACAGGCGGCGAAGAACGAACTGCGGCTGATGGACCAGGACGTGCCGTTCATGGAACGGATTCGCGATCTTCAGCGCCAGGCTGCGGCCTATCCCAAGACGGGCTTGCAGGCGGACAAGGCGTTCTTCGACAAATTGTCCGGCGATATCTGATGTATATCGACGCGTCGGCTCTGATCGCCATCATTGTCGACGAACCCGAGGCCGAAGCCTTTGCCTTGGCGATACGGGACTCGCGAACTGGTCGCGTAACGGCGCCGATCGCGATCTACGAAGCGACGCTTGGCGTCGCCAGAGTCTTGGCCTGTCCCGTCGCGAGAGCGCGGCAACTCGTCGTCGGGTTGCTGAAAACCGCCTCGGTCACAGTCGTCGCCCTGGACGATCGACATGCCGACGCCGCCATTTCGGCCCATGAACGCTTCGGCAGGGGACAACACCCTGCCAAACTCAACATGGGCGATTGTTTCGGCTATGCCGTCGCGGCGGAAGCGGCCCTGCCGATCCTGTTCAAGGGAGACGACTTCTCCCGGACCGACCTGCCAACCGCACTTCCGCGTTCCTAACGTTCCTCTACCGGACAGCCATATGCTCCCCCTGATGCACAACAAGCGCGGCCTCGTCATGGGCGTCGCCAACCAGAACTCGATCGCCTGGGGCATCGCGAAGACGCTGCACGCCCATGGTGCGCAGATGGCCTTCACCTATCAGGGCGAGGCACTGGGCAAGCGGGTCAAGCCGCTCGCCGAGAGCATCGGCTCCGACCTCGTCATCCCCTGCGATGTCGAAGACATCGCCTCGGTCGATGCGGCCTTCGCGGCGATCGACGAGGCCTGGGGCGGCGAGCCCGAGCGCAACACGCTCGACTTCCTGATCCACGCCATCGGCTTCTCCGACAAGAACGAACTAAAGGGATTGTACGCCGACACCTCGCGCGAGAATTTTTCGCGCACCATGGTGATCTCCTGCTTCTCCTTCACGGAAGCCGCAAGGCGCGCCGCCGAGCGCATGCCCAAGGGCGGCAGCATGATCACGCTGACCTATGGCGGCTCGACCCGGGTGATGCCCAACTACAATGTCATGGGCGTGGCGAAGGCGGCGCTCGAAGCCTCGACGCGCTATCTCGCGGCCGATTACGGCCCGCGCGGCATTCGCGTCAACGCGCTCTCGCCCGGGCCGGTCCGGACACTCGCCGGCGCCGGCATCTCGGATGCGCGCGCGATGTATTCCTGGCAGCGGGCCAACTCGCCCTTGCGCAAATCGGTCTCGCTTGAGGAGATCGGCGGGGCGGCGCTCTATTATCTCAGCGATCTCTCCGGCGGCGTCACCGGCGACATCCACCATGTCGACGCCGGCTACAACATCACCTCGATGCCGGCGCTTGAGGGCCTGCGCGCCGCCGACAACGGGGATTGACCCTCACCGGGCGGTGAAGAAGGTCAGCAGCACCTTCCCCTTCTCGCCGATCAGGCAGAGGAAGCGGCGCGGCTTGTCTGATTTGTCGGTGCGCAGATAGGCCTCGCCCATGATGATGCGCGTGATCGGGGTCTCCTCGATTTTGGTCTCGGCGATGGCGATCGTCGCCCCGTCCTCGTCGATGTAGATGTCCTTGATCTCGGGCTCGCGCGCCGCCAGCCGCTCCAGCGCCACAGCCTTGCAGGCGGCGATCTCGCCTGTCGCCGGCTTTTCCGGCGGCATGGTCGAGGTCGGCCCTGCGGTCTGAGCAAGAGCGGGCGCGGCGAGCAGGGTCGAAAGCAGCAAGACAGATGCGGTCGGGCGCGGCATGAGGGTCACTCGGATTGCGGGTCCAATCCCAACGCGCCAGAGAGGTTGCGGTTCGCCTGGCCGCGCGATGAGTTCCATTCATGAAACGCCCCGGCCAAATCACCTGGTTCACCTGCGATCTGCCGGATCGCCGAAGCCTCAGGCATTGTCCGTGTTTGGCGGCTCGGGGCGACGTCGTCTGGCCTTGGCCGCTCGTTCAGGCTCGGGATCGGAATCGGCTTGAACAATCGGCCCAGGGTCGAGCGCCGGCTTGGGCTCAATGGGCTCCGGTCGATCGGATCCGTCCGGCGGAGCGGGCATGGGTTCAGCGCCGGCCGCCGGACCCGGCTTGGTCTCGTGCGTCAGATCCAGTTGCGGTTCGGGATCGGGCTGCCGCCCCGAATTGAGGCCGGGCTCGGCGGCAGCCGCCGGCGGCTTCAGCGCTTCGATCTCGCTGATCAAATCCAGTGGCGACGGCACCGGAATGGCGACGCTGCCGGCCGGCGTCGGCGAAGACGGCGGCTGCGGCGTGGAGGCCGCCGGCTGCGGCACAGCCTGGCCGCCACTCCCCGCAGCGCCTCCGCTCATCTGCTGGGACTGCGGCTGTGTCGGGTTCTTCAGCCGCTCGCCGAGTGCATTGATCGCCGCTTCGAGCACACCAGGGCCGACAACGCCGCTCAGATGAAGCGCGATCAGGTCGAGCCGGATCGCCTCGTCGATAGAGCCCTCGGCCGCGACCCGCGTGATCTTCTCATCGAGTCGCTTCTGCTCGTCGGTCGTGACGTTTTGCATCAGTGCGATGCAGTAGGCGACCAGCAGCTTGGCGCCGCGCACCGGATCGACGCCTTTCAGGAGATCGGAGACCTCCTGCGCGCGCAGGGCGGCCTCCTGCCGATCGACGCCGCGATCGGCGCTGAGAAGCAGCGTATCCAGGAGCGCGGCCGGGCCGATGCCCACTTCGGCGTCGCCGACACGCGTCTTGAAGACCGAGGAGCGCATGAAGACCAGCGCTCCGAAGCCTGCGGTGAAGATTTCGAAGAGATGCTTCTTCTCCGGCGGCGTCGTCGCCGCGAAGAGATGGAAGCCGTCCTTGCCGACGACATGGTAGGCCGCGACCGAAGCGAGGACATTGACCACGACATAGACCAGTCCGCTGCCGGAAAAGACGGCGCGCAGCGGCGCGTAAGGGTAGCGCCCGAGCAGCTCGATCGCACCGACCGCGGCCCCGCTCGCCGCGACGATAAGCCAGGCGCCGCCGGGCATGAGCACGATCCGCCAGGCCGCGAACAGCGCGAATGCGATGGCGACGATCAGCAGGGCGTCGAGTATGCGCGCCGACAGGTTGAACCCGGACCAATGTCTGATCGGGTTCGCAGGCATGGCGGCCCGCCTCAGAGCTTTTCGCGCCGCACGAAGGTCGTGCCCTCGGCGTCCCGAAGGAACGAGACCTCGCCCCTGTCGCCCGCCGTCACCAGCGCTTCCGCCAGTTCCTGCGTCGGCAACGACACCTGGGCAGCGAGATCCTTGACCGCTATCGGCGTGCCCGCTGCTTCGAGCAGGTCGAGCCAACGCTCGCTGGCCGGCTTCGTCGGCACTAGCTGCTCCGGGCGGGCGCTGGGAATGTCAAGAATACTGGCGATCGAGTCGAAGGCGCGGCCGGCGCTGTCCAGATCGAGCGAAAACGCCGTGTTGGCGCTGCGTCTCGCACCGATATTCGTCTTGCCGAAACGCTGCATGGAACCTTCTCCGCTCAGCCGGATCGTCCTTGCAACTGATCATAGGATCGCGCCTGCCGGAAATCCAGAGAGCGCAGGGTTCAGAGCCCGAGCTTCTTCTTCCTTTGCCCGAGCGTCCTGAGCCTGAGCGCGCTCAGCCTGATGAAGCCCGCCGCGTCGCGGTGGTCGTAGGCGACCGCGCCTTCCTCGAAGGTGACGAGGTCCTGGTCGTAGAGCGAGTAGGGGCTCGAGCGCCCGACCACATGCACGCCGCCCTTGTAGAGCTTGAGGCGGACCTGGCCGGCGACAAACTCCTGGCTCTTGTCGATCAGCGCCTGCAGCATCTCGCGCTCGGGCGAGAACCAGAAGCCGTTATAGATCAGCTCGGCATATTGCGGCATGATCTGGTCCTTGAGATGGGCCGCGCCGCGGTCGAGCGTGATCGATTCGATGGCGCGATGCGCCACGCTGAGGATCGTGCCGCCGGGCGTCTCGTACATGCCGCGCGACTTCATGCCCACGAAACGGTTCTCGACCAGGTCGAGCCGGCCGATGCCGTTGTCGCGGCCGAGTTCGTTGAGCTTGGCCAGCAGGCTGGCGGGCGAGAGCTTGACGCCGTCTATCGCGGTCGCGTCGCCTTTCTCGAAATCGATCGTGATGTAGGCCGGCCTGTCGGGAGCGTCCTCGGGCGAGATCGTGCGGGAATAGACGTAGTCGGGCACCTCCTCCGCCGGGTCCTCCAGAACCTTCCCCTCGGACGAGGCGTGCAGCAGGTTGGCGTCGACCGAGAACGGGGCCTCGCCGCGCTTGTCCTTGGCGATCGGGATCTGGTGCTGCTCGGCGAAGGCGATGAGCTGCTCGCGCGAGCGCAAATCCCATTCGCGCCAGGGCGCGATCACGACGACCTCGGGCTTCAGCGCATAGGCCGTCAGCTCGAAGCGGACCTGGTCGTTGCCCTTGCCGGTGGCGCCATGGGAGATGGCGTCCGCACCGAGCTTTTCGGCGATCTCAATCAGCTTCTTGGCGATCAGGGGCCGCGCGATCGAGGTGCCGAGCAGGTAGACGCCCTCATAGGCGGCGTTGGCGCGGAACATCGGGAAGACGTAGTCGCGCACGAACTCCTCGCGCAGATCCTCGATGAAGATGTTTTCCGGCTTGATGCCGAGCAGCAGCGCCTTGTCACGGGCCGGCCCCAGTTCCTCGCCCTGGCCGAGATCGGCGGTGAAGGTCACGACCTCGCAACCATAGGTGATCTGCAGCCATTTCAGGATGATCGAGGTGTCCAGCCCGCCGGAATAGGCGAGCACGACCTTCTTGACGCGCTTCTCGGACATGAACGGGCTTCCTGCGGCAGTGGCATGGCGATCATGCCGGGAGAACAGCACGGCCCGCGCGGGGCCGTGTTTTGACCATCATGGCGCACTATCGCAGGCCGATAATGGGCGCAATCGGAACCTTCTGATCGAATTTGCGTCTTCCCGTGATGGATCGGCTGTTGACGACGTCCGATCACGACCTGGCGAGCCCCGTCGCCAGCCTTGCAGTCGCGCGGCGGGAGGCCGAAGCTCGGTCTCGCGCGACTCAAATCTCTAGACGACCGACTCGGAGGCTGAATGCCGAATCGTCCTGTGCTGGACTTCTGGTATGAGTTCGCATCGACCTATTCCTGCCTGAGCGCGCTGCGGATCGAGGCCCTGGCCGAGGAGGCCGGCGTCGCTCTGCGCTGGCGGCCGTTCTTGCTCGGACCGATCTTCGCGGCGCAGGGCTGGACGACCTCGCCCTTCAATCTCTACCCCAACAAGGGCCGCTATATGTGGCGCGACATGGCGCGTCGCGGCGGCCGCAACGGCTTGACCTTCGTCAGGCCCGAAACCTTTCCGCAGAACTCGCTGATCGCGGCGCGCGTCGCGCTGGCGGGCCGCGAGGCCGGCTGGATGCCGGCCTTCTCGAAGGCGCTGTTCCGCGCGCAGTTCTGCGAGGGCAGGAACATCGCCGAGGAGGCGGTTCTGCACGCCGCGCTGAAGAAGGCCGGGGCCGATCCCGGCGTCGCGATCCCCGCCTCGCGCAGCGAGGAGGTCAAGGGCCGCCTCAAGGCCGAGACGGAATACGCCAAATCACTCGGCATTTTCGGCGCGCCGACCTTCGTCACCGAGGACGGCGAGGTTTTCTGGGGCGACGACCGGCTGGAGGAAGCGCTGGACTGGTCGCGCAACGGGCGCTGAGCGACCGGGCGGTAGCCGGCGAGGCGGGGCTCAGCTGCGGTTGTTCGTCTTCCAGCATGCCGGGCTGAGGACGGATTTCCAGACGCCGTTCGCCTTGCAGCCGGTCATTGCACCCGAGCAGACGCGCGCGACGCAGGCGCTGGGGTTGGTGCCGGCCTGGCACTTCTTCTCGCAGTCGGCATTCATCTGCGAACAGGATCCCCGCGCTGTCCGGCAGCCCTCCTGCGCGATGGCGAATTCGGGCGCGGCGGCGAAAAGCAGCGCGCCGAACATGACGCCTATGATCGTCTTCATCGTCGATCTCCCCTTAATTCCGTAAGGGAAGGTTAGTATAGGCAATCCCGCCTCGTCCACCCTGCGCCGCCCGGTTGCCAAGCTCCGCGAGGCGTCACGGACTCGCGCTGCCGCCCCCCGTCATCTGACGGGCCCACGGCCCCCGCGCCGTCGATTCCTCGACCATGTGCGGCAGCGTCTGGCGCTCGGCGATTTTCGGCGGTCCAAGCGGAGCCAGCGGCTCGCGCCCGCCCGCCGTCTGCACCAGCGCCTGCACGCGCTTTGTCACGGACGGATGGGTCGAGAACAGATCGGCAAAATCGTCCGGGTCGTTCTCGAAACACATGTCCATCACGCCCGACGGCACGCCCTCGATATCGGCGCGGCCGGCGATCTTGAGCAGGGCCGAGATCATGGCGTCGGGGTTCTTGGTCAGTTCGACCGCGCCCGCATCGGCGAGATATTCGCGCGAGCGCGACAGCGAAAGCCGGATCACGATCGCCAGGAACCAGGAGATCGCGATCACCACCACGCCGACCAGTATCGCCAGGCCGCCACCCTTCTTGGCGTCGTCCGACGAGATGCGGACGCGGCCGGCATTGCGGAAGATGAGTTCGCCGACGAGCGAGATCACGCCGGCGATGACGATGGCGATGATCATCAGCTTGACGTCGCCATTGCGGATATGGGTCAGCTCATGGGCGAGCACGGCCTCGACCTCGGCGTCGTCGAGCTGCGCCAGCAGCCCCGTCGTCACCGTCACCGTGAACTGCCTGTCGTTGACGCCGCTGGCAAAGGCGTTCAGCGCCTCGCTCTCGACGATGGCGAGCTTGGGCACGGTCATGCCGCGCGAGATGCAGAGGTTCTCCAGCATCCGGTAGAGTTTTGGGTTGTCCTCGCGCGCGACGTCCTTGGCCCCGGAGACCGACGCGATCAGCGAGACATTGATGCGATAGCCGATGACGATCCAGATGGCCGTCGCGATGGTGATGAAGGGCAGCCAGTTCCAGAACAGCCGGCCGGCCTCGCTGAAGGCGGTGCGCCCGCGCGGCACGCCGCTATAGCCCAGCCCCATCAGCAGCAGGCCCCAGGTCGTCAGGTAGACGAGCGCGAACAGCCCGACGAGCAGGAAGCCGGAGCGGATCCGGTTGTTGCGCTGATGCGTGTAGAGCCCGAAGGCCTGTCCCACCATCGCGGCTGCCCTGTTTGTGAAAGCGGGCCGTAGCCCTTCAGAATTTCACGGTCGGAGCGACATCGAGTTGGGCGCGCGCCGTCTCGCCGACGTCGAAGAACTCGCGCTCCCTGAAGCCCATCTGCGGGGCGAACAGCACGGCCGGAAACGCCTGGATCGCGGCGTTGAACTCGCCGACCGCGTTGTTGAAGAAGCGCCGCGCGGCGGCGAGCTTGTCCTCGACATTGCCGAGGTCGATCTGGAGCTGCTGGAAATTCGCGCTCGCCTTCAGGTCGGGATAGGCCTCGCCGAGCGCCAGCAGCCGGCCGACCGCGCCTGACAACTGCTGTTCGGCGGCGGCTTGCGCCTGCACGCCTGTTGCGCCTTGCGCCGCGTTGCGCGCGGCGATCACGGCGTCGAGCGTGGATTTCTCATGGGCGGCGTAGCCCTTCACGGTCTCGATCAGGTTCGGGATCAGGTCGTGACGCTGCTTGAGCTGCACGTCGATGTCGGCGAAGGCCTGGCCGACGCGCTGCCGCATCGCGACCAGCCCGTTATAGACCATGACACCGTAAATCACGATGGCTGCGAGCAGCCCCAAGACGACCCAGCCCATGAGATGCCCTCCGCGCGGCAGCCAACCGCGCACAGCCTCGCATGAAGGGCGACGCAGGGGAAGCGGGCGCGGTCGCCGGCTTCCCCGCACGCGTTCAGGGACGCGCCGGGATCTCCAGCCCGCGCTGCACCGCAGGCCGAGCAAGCCCGCGCGCAAGCCAGGCGGGAACCTCTTTCAGCTCGCCATAGGCGACGAGTTCGCCCGCGCCGTAGAAGCCGACGAGGTTGCGGACCCAGCCGAGCAGGGCGATGTCGGCAATCGTGTACTCGTCGCCCATGATCCACTGACGGCCGGCGAGACGCGTCTCCAGCACACGGATCAGGCGTTTGCTCTCGGCGGCGTAGCGGTCGCGCGGGCGCTTGTCCTCATAGTCCTTGCCGGCGAATTTGTGGAAGAAGCCGAGCTGGCCGAACATCGGGCCGACGGCCGCCATCTGGAACATCACCCACTGGATCGTCTCGATGCGCGCCACCGGGTCGGACGGCATCAGCTTGCCGGTCTTCTCGGCGAGATAGATCAGGATCGCGCCCGACTCGAAAAGCCCGAGCGGCTTGCCGCCGGGCCCGTGGGGATCGATGATCGCCGGAATCTTGCCATTGGGATTGAGCGAGAGGAATTCCGGCCCCCAGGTCTCGTTCTGCCCGATGTCGATCGCATGCGGCTCGTAAGCCAGTCCGAGTTCCTCCAGCGCTATCGAAACCTTCACGCCGTTGGGCGTCGGCAGCGAATAGAGCTGGATGCGGTCGGGATGCTTGGCGGGCCAGCGGCTGGTGATCGGGAAGGCGGACAGATCGGGCATATCGGGCTCCGGAGCGGGACGGCGGAGGCCGGGAGATGGGGACGATCTGGCTCAGGGCAATCGGCGGGCGCGCAAGGGCGGGTTTGCCGCATCCCAACCGCGGCAATTTTGCCTCGCCAAGCCGAGGCCTTTTACGAGCCTTGCTCGCTTGCGGAACAAGCCGTCGAAAGTATATACTCGGATAGACAACGTTGGGGTGCGGCAGAGTCGTGCCGAGCTTGTTTAGTCCTCGCGGAGAATGGCATGGCGACGACGCGCGCTTTCCGATCCGGCAACAGCCAAGCCGTGCGGCTTCCTTCGGAGATGGCTTTCGAGGACGGGCAGGAACTAACCGTGACCAGAAGCGGGAACATGGTGACCATCGTGCCCAAAAGCGAGAGCCTTCGTCACGTGCTCGAGGAGTTTCTGGCTTCTCCTCCGCTCACACCGAGCGAACCCATCGAACGAACTCAGGTGCCGGATCGGGACGGTCTCTGAGTGGTCTTCCTGCTCGATACCAACGTCGTTATCGACGCGCGCGATGGCGTGCGTCCAATCCTGTCGAGGATGCTGCGCTGCGATGGGGCACTGCTTGTATCCGCCCTCAGCGTCGCCGAGCTGCAGCGGGGATTGATTGCGCTGCAAGACAACGCGTCGGTTCGCCGCGACCGTCTGAACAGGCTGCTGCTGAATATTCAGACCGTCCCGTTCGACGAGAGCGCCGCCGAAACATACGGCCGGATCATTGCCGCTCTGGGCTGGATCCGCAGCCGCGACTTCGACCGCATGATCGCCGGTCATGCCATCAGCCTCAACGCCACTCTCGTCACCAACAACGAGCGCGACTTCCGCGACATTCCCGGCCTCAGGGTCGAGAACTGGCTCGACCCGGCCTGACGCGCAGCCACCGCCCTTGCCCTCATTCGCCATTTCCACTACATCGCGCCTGTCCGATAAGGCCGTGATCGATCACAGCCGGGGGGCGGTCTTTCAGGCCGGCTCCCGTTTCGTGTTTGGGGCGGATCGTTCGGATGCGGATCTGCAGTCGACGGCCAAGCGCCGCCCGGTGAGCCGGGCCTATGTCTCGCAAGAGGCTCCGTCGGACGAATCCGGATCGCAACGCCAACCCAAGCGGCGCTTTGCCGGACATCCGCGTCAAGACGCGGCCGGCTTCCAGGAGTTCACATGTCAGCAGTCGAAAGCTATTCGGGCCGCGAGGATTTCGCCGCCCTGCTCGAGGAATCGTTCGGCCAGAACGAAGCCCTCGAAGGTTCCGTCATCAAGGGCATCGTCGTCGCCATCGAAAAGGACATGGCGATCATCGATGTCGGCCTGAAGACGGAAGGGCGCGTCGCGCTCAAGGAATTCAACGGCCCCGGCCGTGACCAGGACATCAAGGTGGGCGACGAGGTCGAGGTCTATCTCGACCGGATCGAGAACGCGCTCGGCGAAGCCGTCATCTCGCGCGACAAGGCGCGCCGCGAGGAGAGCTGGGTCAAGCTCGAAAAGGCCTTCGAGGCCCGCGAGAAGGTCTCGGGCGTCATCTTCAACACCGTCAAGGGCGGCTACACCGTCGATCTCGATGGCGCCGTGGCGTTCCTGCCGCGTTCGCAGGTCGACATCCGTCCGATCCGCGACGTCGGCCCGCTGATGGGCCAGCCGCAGCCCTTCGAGATCCTGAAGATGGATCGCCGCCGCGGCAACATCGTCGTGTCGCGCCGCACCGTGCTCGAAGAGACCCGCGCCGAGGCTCGTTCCGAGCTCGTCGCCTCGCTCGAAGAGGGCCAGGTCATCGACGGCGTCGTCAAGAACATCACCGAGTACGGCGCCTTCGTCGACCTCGGCGGCATCGACGGACTGCTCCATGTCACCGACATGGCCTGGCGTCGCGTCAACCATCCGTCCGAGGTCGTGACCATCGGCCAGTCGGTCAAGGTCAAGATCATCAAGATCAACCAGGACACGCACCGCATCTCGCTCGGCATCAAGCAGCTGCTCGCCGATCCGTGGGATGGCATCGCCGCCCGTTACCCTGTCGGTGCGCGCCTCAAGGGTCGCGTCACCAACATCACGGACTACGGCGCGTTCGTGGAAGTGGAGCCGGGCATCGAGGGCCTCATCCACGTCTCCGAGATGTCCTGGACCAAGAAGAACGTCCACCCCGGCAAGATCGTCTCGACCTCGCAGGAAGTCGACGTCGCGATCCTCGAGGTCGATCAGGTCAAGCGCCGTATCTCGCTGGGCCTCAAGCAGACCCTGCGCAACCCCTGGGAGGTTTTTGCTGAAACCCATCCGAGCGGTTCGACGGTCGAGGGCGAGGTCAAGAACAAGACCGAGTTCGGCCTGTTCCTGGGTCTCGAAGGCGATATCGACGGCATGATCCATCTCTCCGATCTCGACTGGAACCGTCCGGGCGAGCAGGTCATCGAGGAATACAAGAAGGGCGACATGCTGCAGGCGGTCGTTCTCGATGTGGACGTCGAGAAGGAGCGCATCTCGCTCGGCCTGAAGCAGCTCGGCGGCGATCCCTTCGTGGATGCCGGCGAGTTCAAGAAGGGCCAGGTCGTCACCTGCGAGGTGATCGAGGTCAAGGAAGCCGGTCTCGACGTCAAGATCGCCGGCACCGACATGACCACCTTCATCAAGCGCGCCGAACTGGCGCGCGAACGTGGCGACCAGCGCCCCGAGCGCTTCGCCGCTGGCGAGAAGGTCGACGCCCGCGTCATCCTGTTCGACAAGAAGGCGCGCAAGATCCAGGTCTCGATCAAGGCCCTGGAAATGGCCGAGGAGAAGGAAGCGATGGCGCAGTACGGCTCCGCCGACTCCGGCGCCTCGCTCGGCGACATCCTGGGCGCCGCCCTCAAGAAGGCGACCGACAAGAAGTGATCGTTTCGCCGCGTCTCGCGGCGGAACCGTCCGACCAGCCCGCGCGGAGCGATCCGCGCGGGTTTTTCTTTGGACCGGACGATGACAGCTTCTATCGTGGCCGCTCGATCATGGTCTGATCTCGAAAACGCCTCGTCATCCCGGGGCAAGCCCCGAATGACGGCGTGGTTCCGTGCAAAATTCAGCAACGACCCGACAACCGACGGACGAACGCCATGCGCCGCGAGATCATCGAAGTCCCCGTCATGTCCGACGCGATCCGTAGGCTCGGCGCGCCGACATCGGCCTTGGCCCGGGCGGGCGATCTGCTCTTCACCTGCGGCATGCCGCCGATCGACCTGACGACGGGCGAGATCGTCACCGGCGACATCGAGACCCAGACGCGCGCCAGTCTCGACGCGCTCGACGCCACGCTGCGCCATGCCGGCTCCTCGCTCGACGCGGTGGTCAAGGCGACGATCTACGTCACCGATCCCGCGCTGATGGCAGGGGTCAACGCGGTCTACCGGACTTACTTCAGGGACGGCTTCCCGGCCCGCACCTCGACTGCGATCAAGCCATGGCCGCTGCCTTTCGACATCGAGATCGAATGCGTCGCGGTGCTGGAGGGGTGAGCGGCAACGGTCCCACGTAAAGTCGCGCCGTCATCCCGGACGCAGCGAAGCGGAGCTCCGGGCTCCTTGCCAGAGCACCGCAGCGCCTTGCGATGGATCCCGAAATTGCGCGGCTTGGCCGCTTGTCCGGGATGACGTGATCTGTGACAGAGCGTGAGCACAAGCCCAAGCCGCCGCGAGCCCCGCCATGACCGCCACGCCAACGCTCGAAACCCTCGCCGACGATCTCGCTGCCGGCCGCACCACCAGCCGGGCGCTGGTCGAGGCCTGCCTCGCCCGCATTGAGGATCCGGCCGGCGAGGGCTCGCGCGCTTTCGTCAGCGTCGATGGCGCGAAGGCGCTCGCCGCCGCCGCCGCCATGGACGGCTTGCGCCGCGCCGGGGCCGCGCCCTCGCGCTTCGCCGGCATCCCGATCGCGATCAAGGACCTGTTCGACATTGCGGGCGAGGTCACGACCGCCGGCTCGAAGGCGCTGGCCGACCAGCCGCCGGCCGCAACCGATGCGGTCGCGGTCGCGCGGCTGCGGCAGGCCGGGCTCATTCTGCTCGGCCGCGCCGGCATGACCGAGTTCGCCTATTCCGGCCTCGGCATGAACCCGCATTACGGCGATCCGCGCGCGCCATGGGACCGCGCCACGGGCCGGGTCTCAGGCGGCTCGACGTCCGGAGGCGCGGTCGCGGTCGCCGACGGCATGGCCCATGCGGCGCTCGGCACCGACACTGGCGGCTCCTGCCGCATACCCGCCGCCTTCTGCGGCATCGTCGGCTACAAGCCGACCGCGCGGCGCGTGCCGCAAGCCGGCTGCGTGCCGCTCTCAGCCAGCCTCGATTCGATCGGCCCGCTGGCGCGCTCGGTCGCCTGCTGTGCGACGCTCGACGCCATCCTCGCCGGCGAAGAGGCGCGGCCGCTCGCGCCCGCGACCATCACCGGCCTGCGGCTCGCGGTGCCCACCACCATCGCGCTCGACGGGCTCGCGTCGCAAGTCGCAGCCGCGTTCGAGGCTGCGCTGGCACGGCTCGTGGAAGCCGGCGCAATCGTCAGCCGCATCGCCGTGCCGGAGTTCGACGAGATCGGCGCGGTTAACGCCAAGGGCGGCCTGACGGCGCCGGAGAGTTTCGCCTGGCATCGCGCATTGCTGGACGCGAAAGAGGCGCTCTACGACCGCCGCGTCTCGGTTCGGATCAAGCGCGGCGCGAGCGTGTCGGCTGCCGACTACATCGACACTCTGACGGCACGGCGCGGACTGATCGACCGTGTCACGCGGAGGCTGTCAGCCTTCGACGCGCTGCTGATGCCGAGCGTCGCGATCCTGCCGCCGGCCATCGCCGCTCTCGCCACCGACGACGACGCCTACACGCAGGCCAATCTGATGGCGCTGCGCAATGCCAGCCTGATCAACATGATCGACGGCTGCGCACTCTCGCTGCCGATCGCGGCGGCCGGCGGCGCACCGGTCGGCCTGACGGTGGCGGGCGTCGCCGGGGCGGACCATCGGATTTTCGCGGTTTCGGCGGCGATCGAGGCGTTGCTGGCCTGACTACGCCGACGTCGCACAGTCCGCTTCACACATTCAGCGCGCCAGATCCTCCAGAATCGGGCAGTCCGGCCTGTCGTCGCCATGGCAGGTCCGGGCGAGGTGTTTCAGCGTGCCCGCCATCGCCTGAAGCTCGGCGATCTTCGCTTCCAGATCGCGGACATGCTGGAGTGCGACGCGCTTCACGTCGGCGCTGGCCCGGCTCCTGTCGCGCCAGAGCGCCAGGAGTTCGCGCGCCTCCTCGATCGAGAAGCCCAGCATGCGCGTGCGCCTGACGAAGCGCAGCGTATGGACCTCGTCGCTCGCATAGACGCGGTAGCCTGCTTCCGTGCGCGCCGGCGCGGCGATCAGGCCGATGCTCTCGTAATAGCGGATCATCTTGGCGCTGACGCCGGAGGCCGCCGCCGCCTGCCCGATATTCATGCTGCATCTCCCCTGAAGCGCCGCAGTCTGAGCGCATTGGTCAGCACGCTGACGCTCGACAAAGCCATGGCGAGGCTCGCCGCCACCGGCGAGAGCGTCAGGCCGAAGGCCGGATAGAGCGCTCCGGCGGCAACCGGGATCAGCAGGATGTTGTAGCCAAAGGCCCAGCCGAGATTCTGGCGGATATTGGCCATCGTCGCGCGCGACAGGGCGATGGCCTTGCCGACGCCGGCGAGATCGCCAGATATCAGAACGAGATCGGCGGTCTCGATGGCGATATCCGTGCCCGTGCCGATGGCGATGCCGATATCGGCCTGCGCCAGAGCCGGCGCATCATTGATCCCGTCGCCGACGAAGGCGAGCTTTTGGCCTTGCGCCTGAAGCGACGTCACCACCTGCGCCTTGTCGGTCGGCAGCACCTGGGCCACCACCTCGTCGATGCCGAGCCGCCCGGCGATGGCCCTCGCCGTGCGCTCATTGTCGCCGGTGACCATGACGACGCGCAGGCCGAGCCGCCGTAGTGTCGCCACGGCGGCCGCCGAAGTGGCTTTCAGCGGATCGGCGACGGCAAGGGTCGCCGCCAGCCGGCCGTCGATCGCGGCATAAAGCGGCGTCTTGCCGGCCTCGCCCAGTTCGGCCGCCTTGTCGGCGAAGGGCGTCACGTCGATGCCGGTCGCCGCCATCATCCGGTCGGAGCCGACCGCGATGGCATGGCCCGACACGGTCGCCCGGACGCCGAGCCCGGCTTCGGCCGTGAAGCCGCCCGCCTCGTCCCAGCTCAGTCCGCGCGCCTTCGCCGCAGCGACCAGCGCCGCCGCCACCGGATGCTCCGAGCGCGCCTCCACGGCCGCGACCAGCGCCAGCACCTCGTCCTCGGCGAAGCCGTCCGCGACCACGATATCGGTCAGTTCCGGTCGCCCTCGCGTCAGCGTTCCGGTCTTGTCGAAGGCGACGATCCTCGCCTGCGCCAGCGATTGCAGCGCGTCGCCGCGCCGGAACAGGATGCCGAGTGCGGCGGCCTTGCCGGTCCCGACCATGATCGAGGTCGGCGTCGCCAGCCCCATGGCGCAGGGGCAGGCGATGATCAGCACCGCGACGGCGGCGACCAGCGCATGCGAGAGCGCGGGCTGCGGCCCAAAGGTGAGCCAGGCCGCGAAGGTCACAGCCGCCAGCGCCATCACGGCTGGGACGAACCAGAGCGTCACCCGGTCGACCAGCGCCTGGATCGGCAGTTTCGCGCCCTGCGCGGCCTCGACGGTGGCGACGATGCGGGCGAGCAGCGTATCCGCGCCGACCTGCCGCGCCACGAACCGGAAGCCGCCCGCGCCGTTGACCGTGCCGCCGATGACGGCGTCGCCCGGCGTTTTCCGAACCGGGACCGGCTCGCCGGTGATCATCGCCTCGTCGATCAGCGACGAGCCCTCGGTCACCTCGCCATCGACGGGGATGCGCTCGCCCGGCCGGATCAGCACGAGGTCGCCGACGCGGACCTCGCCGATGTCGATATCGGCCTCGACGCCGTCGCGCAGCACACGCGCGGTTTGTGGCGCCAGTTCGACCAGCCTGCGGATGGCCTCGCTGGTTCGCCCCCTGGCCCGCGCTTCGAACCAGCGCCCGGTCAGGATCAGTGTGACGATGACCGCGCCGGTCTCGAAATAGGTGTATTGGGCGCCGGCCGGCAGCAGATGGGCTGCGAAGCTCGCCGCCGTCGAGTAGAGCCACGCCGCGCCAGCTCCCAGCATGACCAGCGAGTTCATATCCGGCGCCTGCCGCCACAGCGCCTGCCCGCCCTTGACGAAGAAACGCCGCCCCGGCCCGACCAGCACAAAACTCGCCAGCAGGAAGGCCGCGAGCTTCAGGTTGGATTCGCCGAACCGAGCAGCAAGTTCGTGATGCCAGGCGTCGGACAGATGCGCGCCCATCTCGATTACGAGCAGCGGCAGCGTCGCCAGCGCGGCGACGATGACCGACCGCTTCAGCCCGGCCTGTTCCTCGATGCGGGCCGTCCGCTCGCGATCGCCGGCTGCGACATCCGTCTCGCTGCGCAGCGTCGCCTCGTAGCCGACCGCATCCAGCGCCGCGATCAGGCGAGGGGCGGCGGCGGGTCCGCCCGCAATCTCCACGGTCGCGCGGTTGGTCGCCAGATTGACATCGGCGCGCCCGACGCCGGGCACCGCTCTCAGCGCCCGCTCGACGCGCCCGACGCAGGCCGCGCAGCTCATGCCGTCGATGGCGAGCTCGAGCGGGGCCGACGCAGGGTGGCGGGCTGTCGCGAGGGACATGTCGTCATCTCCGAAAATCGATGACGCTGTACATGGACCTTCCCATAATGGGAAGGTCAAGCGGCATCTCACCCCGCAGCGGCCGCGGCCGCCCGTGCGAGCACCCGCGCCTGCTGCGGCAGCAGGAAGGGCAGGCCCGGCGGCGGCAGGCGGCCGAAGGCGAGATCGACCCTGAAGACGCCGGCAAGCAGCGCATCGTTCAGCACCTGGCCCGGCGTCCCGTGCGCGACGATGCGGCCGCCATCCATCACCACCAGCGTATCGGCACAGGCCGCCGCCAGATTGAGGTCGTGCAGCACGGCCAGCACCGCGACGCCGCGCGCCGCGAGCATCCGCGCGCGATCCAGCAGGGCGAGCTGGTGGCAAAGGTCGAGATTGGCGACCGGCTCATCGAGGAACAGCGCCTGGCTTTCGCCCAAGCTCGCACCCGCCTCGAGCTGGCAGAGCGCGCGGGCGAACTGCACGCGCTGCTGCTCACCGCCCGACAGGCTCTGATAGGCGCGCGCCGCCATCTCCAGCACGCCGGCGGCTTGAAGCCCCTCCCCGATCAGGGCCTCGCGGGCGGAGCGCGTCAGCGCGCGGCCGACGCCGTCGACGCCGAGGCGCGCCACCTCGTAGACGGTGAAGGGGAAGGCCAGCCGCGTCTGCTGCGCCATCACGGCGCGCCGGCAGGCCAGACGCCAGCCGGGGACGGCCGACAGCGGCTCTTTGCCGAGCCTAACATCGCCGGCAGCGGGCGCAAGCTCGCCCGAGAGCAGCTTGAGCAAGGTCGATTTGCCCGCGCCGTTGGGGCCGACCAGCACGGTCATCCGCCCGGCCGGAAGTGCGAGCGACGCGTCCCCGACCAGCGCGCGGCCCGACGCGTGGTAGCTCAGGTTCCGGCCTTCGACGATGGCGGTCTCAGGCATCGAAGGCGCTCTTGCGGCGCAGCAGCAGCCACAGGAAGAAGGGCGCGCCGATCGCGGCCGTGACAATGCCGATCGGCAGTTCGGCCGGCGCCACGATCAACCTCGCGACGATGTCGGCCCCCGCCAGCAGTGCAGCCCCGCCCAGCGCCGAGAGCGGCAGCAGCAGGCGGTGGTCGGGGCCGACCAGCAGTCGCACCAGATGCGGCACGACGATGCCCACGAAGCCGATCACGCCGGCGCAGGCGACGCTCGCGCCGACGCAAAGCGCCACCAGCAGGATGGCGAGGCCCTTGATACGCTGGACGGGCACGCCGAGATGATAGGCCTCGGCCTCGCCCAGCATCAGCGCGTTCAGGCCGCGCGCCAGCAGCGGCAGCAGGACGAGCAGCGGCAGCATGATCGGCGCGACCACGGCGAGCTTGCCCCAGCTCGCGCCGCCCAGGCTGCCGAGCGACCAGAAGGTCAGGTCGCGCAATTGCCGGTCGTCCGACATGAAGGCGAGAAGCCCGGTCAGCGCGCCGGCCAGCGCACCGAGCGCGACGCCGGCCAGCAGCATCGTCGAAACCGAGGTGCGGCCCTGCCGCGTCGCGATGAGATACAGCGTCAGCGTCGCCGTGAGCCCGCCCAGGAACGCGCCGACAGGCAAGACGAGAAAGGGCAGCTTGCCGAGGGCGCCGACAAGATAGCGGTCGCCGAGCACGATGGTCGCAGCCGCCGCCAGCCCCGCGCCCGAGGAGACGCCGACAAGGCCGGGATCGGCCAGCGGATTGCGGAAAAGCCCCTGCATCAGCGCGCCGGAGACGGCGAGCGCCGCGCCGACCAGGAGCCCGAGCAGCACGCGCGGCAGGCGGATCGCGGTGACGACGAGGCCGTCACGAGAGGCGAGTGCGCCCGCATCCCCCGTCGCCCAGCCGTATAGAATCGCGAGCATACGCAGCGGTGGAATTTGCGCCGCGCCCTGACCGATCGCGACGATCGCGACGAGGAGGCAGAGGAGAACGAGGCCGACGACCGCGACGGCCGCCTGCCGCCGTCGGCTATCGGCATAGGTGTGCAGCGCGGCCAGAGCCGACAGGTCGCCCCGGCCGGTGGCGAGAGTCATGGCGCGGCGGCCGTTTTCAGCGGCGGAAGGATCGTCTCAGGGTTCAGCGCCGCCATCAGGTCGCGTGCGGCGGCGGGCGTGCGCGGGCCGAAGCCGAGCAGATAAAGCCCGTCCATGACGACATGGGCGCGCTTTTCGGCAGCCGGCGTGCGCGCAAAGGCCGGCATGGCGAAGAGCGCATCGGTGGTGATGGTATGCGACGCGCTGTTGCGCATCATCAGGATGGCGTCGGGTGCGGCCTCGAGGATCGCCTCGTCGCTCATCGGCTTGTAGCCCTCGACCGCCTCGGCGGCGTTGACGCCGCCCGCCATGGCGATGATCGAGGCGGCGGAACTGTTCCGGCCGCCGACCATGACGCGGCCGTTCTGGAGCGAGAGCACAAAGAGCACGCGCGGCTTGCCTTTCAGCCCATCGCGCATCCGCGTCAGTTCGGCGAAGCCGGCTCGGGTCCGTTCGGCCAGCGCCTTTGCCGGCCCGGCCGCGCCGACGACAGCGCCGATCGCCGCGATGCGGGTGACGACGCCGTCCTCGCTGGGATCGTCGGGGATTTTGGCCAGCTTCACGCCGGCCTCGTTGAGCAGCGAGAGCGCGTCGGGCGGGCCGGCCCCTTCGATCGCAAGCACCAGCGAGGGCTTCAGCGAAACCACGCCCTCGGCCGAGAGCTGCCGGACATAGCCGATATTCGGCTTGTCCTTCAGCGCCTCGGACGGGAACTGGCTGGTCGAATCGACGCCGACGATCCGGTCCTGCAGTCCGAGCGCATAAAGCACCTCGGTGATGACGCCGCCGGCGACGACGATGCGCTCCGGCGTCTGCGCGACCGAGCGCGCCACCAACAAGGAAGGCCCGGCGAGATCGGCCAGCGCGGCAAGCGTCAGGCCGAGCGCGGCGAGCACTTCGCGGCGATGCTGCGGGCGCAGCGCACTCGCGATCAAGGGTTGCCTCGCGGCCATGTCTTCAGCCTCCGTCCAGATCCGAAGAGACTGCGCCAGCGCGGCCACGCACCGGAGAAACCGTTCGGACATTGAGATCATCGCCAACATCAAACAAGTAATCACCTTGTTTTTAATTCTTCTAAATCAGAACATATGCCAGCGTTATTGACGTTGATAGTCAGCTTTACTACAGAGGGTCAAGGGCGGCGCGCCGGGTTGGCGCGTCGCGAAACGCCAGCCAGCCAAACGCGCGAACGCGTCCAGCCAGCCAGCCGTCATTCTCTGGTCCGGGGCTGTCATCATGCATTCGCACGCCGCGCTCATGCGCGCTTCCGTCTCACTTCTCGCCCTGACGCTCTGCGCCGGGAGCGCGCTGGCGCAGCAGCGGCCGCGCCTTGCTCCGCCGCCGGCCGCCATCGTTCCGGGCGCTGCGGCTGCGCCGATCTCGCTCGACGAGATCACCGTGACCGCGAGCCGGCAGGAGGAGCGCGCCATCGATGCGCTCGCCGCCGTCTCGGTGGTCAGCCGCACCGATTTGCGCGCGCAGCAGCCGCAGCGCATCGGCACGGTCATTAACCAGATCCCCGGCGTCGCGACGCAGGAGAACCCCAACGACCCCGCGACCGCGATCAACATCCGCGGCCTGCAGGATTTCGGCCGCGTCGCGGTCACCGTCGACGGCGCGCGCCAGAACTTCCAGCGCTCGGGCCACAACGCCAATGGCGCGTTCTTCCTCGATCCCGCCTTCGTGCGCTCCATCGACGTGACGCGCGGCCCGGTCGCCAACATCTACGGCTCGGGCGCGATCGGCGGCGTTGTCTCCTTCGAGACGGTCGATCCCAAGGACATCCTGCGGCCCGGCGAACGGGCGGCGGCCGAGATCGGCGCGACCGGCGTGTTCGGGCGGCAGAGCGGAGCCTTCGGCAACGTCATCGGCGCGGTCCGCCCGACCGAATGGGCGGCGGGTCTCGTCGGGCTGTCCTTTCGCTCGCTCAACCCCTATCGCGACGGCCAGGGCAACCGCATCCTCGATTCTGACCAGGATCTGCGCTCGGGGCTCGGCAAGATCGTGCTGACGCCGGGCGAGGGCCAGGAGCTCAAGCTCGGCGGCCAGTACCAGCGCTACGAGTTCACCAACGGGCTCGGCACGGCTGCTGCGCCCCGGCGCGAGAACGAGGTCACGACGCAGAACTATACTGCGCAGTACTCCTTCTCGCGGCCCGACATTCCGTGGCTCAACCTGAAGGTCAGCGCCTACAACACCCGCACCGAGACCGACCAGACGCAGGTCTCGGGCACCGGGGCTGCGCTCGGCGCCAAGCGCTACTTCAACATCGAGACGACCGGCTTCGACATCGCCAACACCAGCAAGTTCCAGTTCGGCGCTCTGGGGCTCGACCTGACCTATGGCGCGGACTGGTTCGAGGACCGGGTCAAGACCAGCGACCCGGTCGGCAATGGCGACGAGACGACGCCATCGGGCAAGCGCCAGGTCTATGGCGGCTTCGTGCAGGCGCATTTCAAGTATTCGATCTTCGACCTGATCGCCGGGCTGCGCTACGATTCCTACGAGCTCAGCGGCGGGCGCACCGCGTCGGACGGGCAGCGCGTCTCGCCCAAGGTCACGCTCGGCGTCACGCCGATCCAGGGTCTGCAGGTCTATGCGACCTACGCCGAGGGCTACCGCGCGCCATCGGTCACCGAGACGCTGGTCGACGGGCTGCACCCGGCCCCGGCGAGCTTCCTGTTCCGGCCCAACCCGAACCTCAAGCCCGAGGTCGGCAAGACGGTCGAGGCGGGCGTCAACCTGAAATACGACAATGTGCTGCAGGCCGGCGACCGCTTCCGCGGCAAGCTCTCGGTCTTCCAGAACGACGTCACGAACTTCATCGACGGCGTCTTCACCGATCCGGGCGCGCCCTGCGGCTCGCCGGTGCCGAGAGCCTGCGCGGATGCCTTCTTCGTCTACCAGAACGTCGCCAAGGCGAAGCTGACCGGCATCGAGGGCGAATTCGCCTATGACGCCGGGCGCTGGTTCGCCAGCCTCTCGGGCTCGTCCATCCGTGGCGACAACGAGACAAACGGCCAGCCCCTGCAGTCGATCTATCCCGACAAGCTGACGGTCGGCGCAGGGCTTCGCTTCCTCGACGAGCGGCTCACCGTCGGCGGCCGCGTGACGCTGGTCGACGAGCAGCGCCGGCTGCCGGCCTCGGCGCTGGCGACCGCGAGCAAGGCCTATGCGCTGGTCGATCTCTACGCCGACTACAAGATCACGCCCGATGCGCGCGCCTTCGTCACGCTCGAAAATGTCGGCGATGTCCGCTACAAGCGCTTCCGCGACGGCGACAACAGCCCCGGCTTCGTCGGCAAGATCGGCTTCTCGACCCGGTTCGGCACATGAGCGCAACCCGATGACGAGCGAGGCTTCCAGCGCGACGCCAAAACCCGGCGAATGCGTCGCGCCGGTCCTGCCGATGCGCGACATCGAGGTCACGGCGCGCTTCTACGAGAAGCTCGGCTTCACGCAGCAGCGGCGCTACGACAGCGGCTATCTCGTCATCGCGTCGGGCTGGATGGAGCTACATTTCTTTCACCATCCCGACTGCGACCCGCTCACCTCGGCCGCCGGCTGCTTCATCCGGGTACGCGACGTCGATGACGTGACCGCCGATTTCGGACGGCATGTCCCGCCCGATCCGCGCGGCACGCCGCGCTTCCTGCCGCCTGAGCCAAAACCATGGGGTATGCGGCAGGCCGTTCTCGTCGATCCCGACGGCAATCTCGTTCAGTTCGGCACCCCGCTCGACCAGCCAGCCACTTGAAAGGACAACGCCCATGTTCATCGCCATGAATCGCTTCAAGGTCGTCAAGGGAGAGGAAGCCGCCTTCGAGGAGATCTGGTCCTCGCGCAAGACCCGTCTCGACGAGATGGCCGGGTTCCAGGCCTTCCATCTGCTGAAGGGCCCCGCAAAGGACGACCATACGCTCTATTCCTCTCACACCACTTGGGCCTCGAAGGAGGCCTTCACAGCCTGGACCAAGTCCGAGCAGTTCCGCGAGAGCCACCGCAATGCGGGTGCGCCGCGCGAGCGCCCGCTCTATCTCGGCCATCCGGAGTTCGAGGGGTTCGAGACCGTTCTGAGCGAGACCAACCCGAACGCGCCGCGCCAGCAGGCGGCCGAGTGATGGCAGCCGCTCAGGCGATGGCGCATCCGGCCGGCCAACCCGACGCCGACAGGATGGCGCGCGTCCGCGAGATGCTGGCGCAGAAACCCGACGGCGTCATCGAGACCGTCGCGCGCGAGGTCGGCGTGCCGACGCTGGCCGTGCTGGAGGAGACCCCTGCCGAGCAGCGCGTCACGATCGCGCCCGAGCGTTTCGAGGCGCTCTGGCAGGAGTTGGCGACGTGGGGGCCGGTGCTGTTCATCGTGAACACGCCCGACATCGTACTCGAATGCGAGGGCGCGCTGCCGGTCGGCTCCTTCGGCCATGGCTACTACAACATCCATGGCGACAGCCCGATCGGCGGGCACATCAAGGCCGGCAACTGTCGCGCGATCTATCTGGTCGACCGCGCCTTCCACGGCCGGCGCTCCTGCTCGGTGCAGTTCTTCAACGGCGCAGGCGAGGCGATGTTCAAGGTCTTCGTCCGCCGCGACGAGAGCCGCGCGCTGATCGGCGAGCAGTTGGCGAAGTTCGAGGCGCTGAAGACGAAGGGCTGGTGACAGCTTCAGTCGTCATTGCGAGCGCAGCGAAGCAATCCAGGAGACGTAGAGCGAAACGCTGGATTGCCTCGCTGCGCTCGCAATGACGGGTTAGCTTGACGTGATCAGCTTCGCGCCAACCACCCCTCGATTCCACTTGCCGCCGCGACGCCGGTGGAAAAACAGCCCTGCAACAGGTAGCCGCCGGTCGGGGCCTCCCAGTCCAGCATTTCGCCGGCGACGAACACGCCCGGCAGCGCCTTCAGCATGAAGCCCTCGTCGAGTTCGCTCGCCATCACCCCGCCGGCGGTCGAGATGGCGCGCCCGATCGGGAAGAGACCTGTCAGCCGCAGCGGCGCGGCCTTGATCAGCGCCGCCAGCATCGCCGGCTCCTCCGGCGGCGGCCCGCCTTCGCGCAGCAGCGCGATGGCGACCGGGGACAATCCCGCCGCCTTGCGCAGATGGTTGCCCTGGCTCTCGCCCTTGCGACGCCGGCCGAGGCGCTCTGCCAACCGCTCCGCCGTCATGTCCGGCCGCAGATCGATCGCGATCTCGGCCGCGCCCTCGCGCAGCACTGCCTCGCGCAGCGGGGCGGACAGGGCATAGATCGCGCCGCCCTCGATGCCGCCGGCGTCGATCATCGCCTCGCCCGCCGCCTCCTCGACGCCGAACCGGACGCGGATGCGCTTGAGTGGCTGGCCGGCGAAACGCTCCCGCATGAAGGGCGACCAGTCGACGCAGAAGCCGCCATTGGCCGGTTTCAGCGGCGCGATCGCGACGCCGCGCGCCGCCAGCAGCGGAACCCAGCTTCCATCCGCGCCCAATCTGGGCCAGCTTGCCCCGCCCAGCGCCAGCAGCGTCGCGTCCGCCCGGACCGGCTCGCGATCGCAAAACGTCAGCGCGCCCTGCCCGTCCCAACCGGTCCAGTGATGGCCGGCGGCGAGGCTGACGCCGAGCCCGTCGAGCCGGCGCAGCCAGGCGCGCAGCAAGGGCGAGGCCTTCATCGCTCTGGGAAACACCCGCCCGCTCGTGCCGACGAAGCTGTCGGCGCCGAGCCCGTCGGCCCAGTCGCGCAGCGCTTGCGGCGGGAACGCGGCGAGCGCCGGTGCGAGCCATGGCCGTGCGGCGCGGTAGCGGGTCGAGAACATCTCCAGCGGTTCGGAATGCGTCAGGTTCAGCCCGCCGCGTCCCGCCAGCAGGAATTTTCGCGCCGGCGACGGCATGCGCTCGTAAAGCGTGACGCGATGGCCGGCCCGCGCAAGCTTTTCGGCCGCGATCAGACCGGCGGGACCGGCGCCGACGATCGCGATCGTGCGGGCGGGAGCGGGACCCGTCGTCACGACTGAGCGCGCGCGGCGTCGAAACGCGGCAGCACCGCCCGGAAGGTCGCGCCCTCGCCCGGTGCGCTCTCGATCGTCAGCCGGCCGCGATGGCGCAGCACGATATGCTTGACGATGGCGAGACCCAAGCCAGTGCCGCCGGCCTCGCGGCTGGCCGCGGTGTCGACCCGGTAGAAGCGCTCGGTCAAGCGCGGCAGATGCTCGGGCGCGATACCAGGCCCGTCGTCATGGACGCTGACGCTGGCCTCGGCCGGGCCGTCCTGGACGTCGATATCGACCTCGCCGCCCTCGCGGCCGTATTTGATCGCGTTCTCGACGAGGTTTTCCATCAGCCGCAGCAACTCGTCGCGGTCTCCCGGCACACGGACCGGGGCGGGCGGGGTCGCGAGCTTCAGCGTCACCTTGCGCTCGCGCGCCATCAGTGCAAGCGAATCGACGATCTCGCGCGAGATGCCGGCGAGATCGACCGGCGTATCGGGCGCGAGATGGGCGCGCAGCTCGATGCGCGACAGCGAAAGCAGATCGTCGACGAGGCGGGCCATGCGCAGGCCCTGCTCGCGCATAATCGTCAGGAAGCGGTCGCGCGCGCCGGCGTCGTTGCGGGCCGGGCCCTGAAGCGTCTCGACGAAGCCGAGCAGCGAGGCCAGCGGGGTGCGCAATTCATGGCTGGCATTGGCGACGAAATCCACGCGCATGCGCTCGGTCGAGCGCTGCTCGCTCAAATCCTCGAAGGTCAGCAGCACGGGCCTGCGCCAGTCGGCGCCCGGCAGCGCCGCGATATGGATGCGGAAGGTGCGCTCCACCGGCACGCGCTCGATGAACTCGATGACGCGCCGACCGCCGCCGCGAGAGACCTCGCCGATCGCCTCGATCAGATCCGGATCGCGCAGCACCAGCGTGAGCGGCTTGCCGGTGTCGAGGCCCGACATCAGCGCGCGCATCGCCGGGCTCAGCGCCTGCGCCACGCCCTGCGCGTCGAGCAGCACGGCGGCCGCGCCCATCGCTTCGACAAGGTCGGCGACCGGGCGGGCCTGCGGATCGAAGGAGAGGTTCATGGACGGTAGCCTTGGCGGGCGGGTGGCTTGTGGGCAGGAGGCTTGCGGGCGGGAGGCTTGCGGACAGGCGGATGCGCTTCTTCCTGAGCGCAACGCAGGCAAGCGTCAATTCCTTCGCGACGCGGCCATGCGCGTGTCCCGAGACACGTTCCCTTGCCGCACGCAGCCGGCTAGGCTCCGCCTGACAGCAGGGAGCAAACAGATGGCCAAGGCGGTTGCGACGAAGACGGCGAAGGCGAGAGCGGCCAGACGCCCCCCCGCCGCGAAGGCGGGCAAGATCGCGCCGCGCAGCCGCAAGGTCGTGACGGCCGCCGCCGGACCCGATTTCGACATCGAGGCGGAGACGCTGCCCGAGGCGATCGTCGACGCCGCTTTCCATTCTGGCGGCTATCCTTATGGCAAGCGCATGAAGCGCAAGCCTTATGAAAAGGCGCTCGCCCCGTTGCAGATCGAGCTGCAGAAGCTGCTCGCCTGGGCGCGCGAGCGCGGCGAGCGCGTCGTCATCGTCTTCGAGGGCCGCGACGGGGCCGGCAAGGGCGGCGCGATCACGCGCTTCACCCAGCATCTCAACCCGCGCCAGGCCCGCGTGGTGGCGCTGTCGAAGCCGTCGGACATCGAGAAGGGGCAATGGTATTTCCAGCGCTACGCCGCGCAGATGCCCACAGCGGGCGAGATCGTCTTCTTCGATCGCTCCTGGTACAACCGCGCCGGCGTCGAGCGGGTGATGGGCTTCTGCACGCCGCAGCAGACTGACGCGCTCCTGCGCGAGGCCCCGGCCTTCGAGGGCATGCTGACGCGCGACGGCATCCGCATGATCAAGCTGTTCCTGACCATTGGGCGCGAGATGCAGATGACGCGGCTGCATGCGCGCTGGCACGACCCGCTCAAGCGCTGGAAGCTCTCGCCGATCGACTTCGAGGCGATCCCGCGCTTCGACGCCTATTCGGAGGCCTTCGAGCAGCTTCTGTCACGCTCCTCGACGGATTGGGCGCCCTGGACCGTGATCCGCGCCAACGACAAGCTGCGCGCGAGGCTCAACGCCATCCGCCACGTCCTCCACGCCATTCCCTATGACGGCAAGGACGAGGCGGCGATCGGCGCGATCGACGACAAGGTCGTGCTGAGCGCGAAGGCCTATCTCGATCAGGGCGGGGAGAGCTGAGCCCCCAGTCCGGCGCAAAGCGTCGCAGGCGTCATCGCGACGGATCAAATCTGCTAGTCCGGCGTTGCCATCGCGCGACCTGAACCCAGCAGCGATGATGATGATCGAGACCGACGACGACTACAAACTGGCGATCGAGCGCCTGAACCGGCTGAGCGAGGCGGCCTTGAGCGAGGAGGATCAGGAAGAGTTCCTGGCGCTGACCGCCGCGATGCTCGACTACGAGACCCGCAACCATCCCGCGCTGGTCCGGAGCTGAGGCCACAGCCGGCGCAAGGCGCAGGCTCCGGTCAGCCCAGAACCTCCTGCGCCTCCTCGGCCTCGACCTTGTCATGCGCGGCTTCCCAGCCATCCATCCAGGCGTCATGGGCCGGATCGTCGGCGGGATAGGGGCATTCGCTGATGGCAAGCCCGTCGATGCAGGCCTGCCGGCCTTCCTCATAGGCACAGCTGACGGTTATCGACGTCATCATGTCACCTCTTCGCTCTGCGACCCGGCGACCGCTGCCACTCATCGCGGCATGATGGCGGTCGCGAGTCACCGGATCGTGAATCACCAACGCGGCGCACGCGAAATTGATCCGAAGGCGGCCCTACCGCTCCCGCCCCCTGATCCGGCGCGCCATCTCGTTCAGCGCCAGCAGGGCGAGGGCGAGGATGAAGGGCAGCAGGTAGTAGGCGATGCGGAAGAGCAGCAGCGCCCCCAACACGCCCTCATAGGGCAGTCGCGAGAGCGCGATCAGCATCGTCGCCTCGAACACGCCGAGGCCGCCGGGCGCATGGCTGGCGATGCCGATCAGGCAGGCGAAGACATAGGCCGCCAGAAAGGTCGGATAGGCGATGTTGTGCCCGCCGGGCAGCAGCACATAGAGCACGGCGGCCGCCGCGCAGACCTCGGCCGCGCCGAGGAACATCTGGCCGAGCGTGATGCCTAGCCCCGGCAGCGGCAGGTTCCAGCCGCGCACGCGGATGGTGCGCTCGCCGGTCGAGATCCAGCCCAGATAGCCGAGGGTGCCGATGGCCACGGCCACGCCGACGCCCTGCACCACGAGCGGCGAGGTCCGGGCCAGCACCGCGACCGAGTCCGAGGCGTAGAACAGGCAGGCGCACAGGATCGCGCCGAGGCCGAGCCAGAAGGTCAGCCCCGCGATCACGGTGAGGCTCGCGACCTCGGAGGCGCGCACGCCCTTGGGCGAATAGATCCAGTAGCGCACCGTGCCGCCGGTCACGATCGGGAAACCGAGCGTGAAGGAGACCGAATAGGAGGTGAAGGAGGCCAGCGCCGTGGTGCGGTAGGGGATCGAGAGGCCGAGCCGCTTCAGCGCCAGCGCGTCGTAGCCGGTGAGCAGCAGATAGCTCAGCGCGGTGAAGCCGAGCGCCAGCCCGATCTGGCGGGCGCTGGCGTTGCGGAAGGCGTCGGCGAGTTCGCCGGGCTCGATCTCGCGAACGATGTAGTAGAGCACCACCAGCGAGGCGCAGAAGATGAGCGCGCTCGCCAGAGGGCCCAGCCACCACCAGCGGCTGCGCCGGCGCAGCGGCAGGGCCGGGCGCGAGATTCCGGGCTCATCCTGGCCGAAGGACATCGATAACTCGGGGCTTTCGGGACGCGAGGGTCCGGGGCGAACGGAACGGCCGCCGACGCGACCCTTGCCGGCAGACATAGCGTCTCCGGGCCGATCCACAAGCCGGCGGGCGTCTCGGCCCGTCCGCGTTCAGCTCAACCCGCCTTCTGGAACACCCGTAGCGTCTTGAAGGTCGCCACTTCCTCGACCGGCGCCGTCTTCGCCCAGTCGGCGATGATCGGCTCGGCCGTCGCATAGGCGAAGGAGCCGGTGTAGAACAGCAGGTAGCCGCCGGCATCCGTCTGGGCGGTGAAGAGGTCGATGACCTCGCGGTCGGTCAGCGCGCCATAGGCGTCGTTCATCTCGTGCCGGAACTCGCAGGCGTGGAACAGCGTGACGACATCGAAGCGCGGCAAAAGCTTCGCGTTCGAGGTGTAGATGTCGCCGAAATAGGCGCTGTAGGTCTTGGTTATGGTGGGGTTGCTGGTGGCGAGCTTGACGAAGGCGTCGTATTCCTTCGGCGAGGCGGTGATGCTGAGCACGGTGCAGTTCAGCTCGGGCTCGGCGCAGCGGATGCCGACATAGTGATGCCCGCCGCTGCCGAAATGGTAGATGCGCTTGTCGGTCAAGCCCAGTTCCTCGAGCCATTCGACGAAATGCACGTCGCAGGGGCACTGGTCGACGCGCAAGCCCCAATAGACGTCCCAGATGTTCATCGGCGCGGGGGCTGCGCTGGTCGCGGCGGTCATGACGGGAGGCTCCATGCAAATCGGAATTCTGTTGCGGCAGGCCGGCACAGGCGCAGTTTGCGCCTGAACTGCGCCTGAACGCGCGCCATCACGACGCGCCGGGCTCGGCCAGTTCGGGCCGCGCCTCGGCCCGCGCCGGCCCGGCCATGCGCACAACGCCGCCGGCACGCTTCAGCGTCAGACGGTGCGTCGCGGCTTCGGCGAACCCCGCGCTCTGGCCGAAGCCGAGGATGATGGCGTCGGGCCGCGCGGCGCGCAGCTCGGAAATCAGGTCGAGCGCGATCTCGGTCTCCAGCGCGCTCGTCGCCTCGTCGAGCAGCAGGATGTCGGGCGCCTCCAGTTCGGCCCGCGCCAGCGCCAGCCTCTGCCGGTCGCCGGTGGCGAGTTCCTTGTCCCAGTCGCGGATTTCGTCGATGCGGGGCGCGAGGCTGGAGAGGCCGTAGCGCCGCAGGGCGTTGGCGATCTCGTCGCCCGCATGGACCGCGCCGGAATCGAACACCGCCCGCAACGTGCCCTCCGAGAGATGCAGCTTGTGCGGCACCACGGTGACCAGCGCACTCTCCGGCAGCGCGACCACGCCGCGCCCCCAGGGCCAGAGGCCCGCGATCGCCTGGATCAGCGCCGCCTTGCCGAGCCCGAGTTCGCCCGAGAGATGCAGCATGTCGCCGGGCTGGGCCGTGAGCCCGATCTCGGCTGCGAGCGTGCGGCCGTCGCGGTCAACCAGCGTCACGTCGTCGAGCGTCAGGCCCCCGTCGCGGCTGGGCTCCAGCGCCAGATGTGCGCCCGGCGGATCACGCTCCAGCCGCTCCAGCGCATCGGCCAGTTCGTTGACGCGGCGTGCGGCGGCGAGCCATTCGGCGATGCGCATGAAATTGTCGAGCAGCCAGTTGAAGGCGTTCTGCACCGCGACGAAGGCGGCCGCGACCTGCACCACGCCGCCCAGCGACATCTCGCCAGAGAGATATTTCGGCGCGGCCAGAAGCAGCGGCACCACCGGCACCAGCGCGCCCGAGCCGTTGGTGATCCAGGTCAGCCGGCCGCGCTGCTTGATCATGGCGAGCCAGCGCTGCACCAGCCCGTCATAGGTCTGCTTCACGGCGCGGCGCTCGCCAGCCTCGGCCCGCGTCAGCGCGATCGTCTCGCCATGGTCGCGAATGCGCATCAGCGAGAAGCGCAGGCGCGCCTCGCCCTCGTTGCGCGCCGCGATCAGGCGCGGCAGTTTTCGGCCGACGACGCTGATCAGAGCCGAGACAAGAACGGCGTAGACGATCGCCGCCAGAACCATATAGGCGGGAATGACGACCCCGCCGCCGGCGGTCGGAATCGTGAAACTGCCGCCAATGCTCCAGAGGATGCCGATGAAGGTGATCGCGGTGATGATCGACGACAGGAGCCCGATGGCGAAATCGACCACCGGCTCGGTCGCCCAGCGGACATCGTCGGCGATGCGATATTCTGGATTGGCCGGCTCGTAGCCCGACAGGCTGAGGCGGAAGAAGCGGCGTCCGCCGATCCAGCCATCGGCCAGTTTCGCGGCCACCCATTCGCGCCAATAGACCTGAAAGGTTTCGCGCGAGACCAGGATGGCGACGCCGAGCCCCGCCGCGACGAAGGCCAGCACCGGGAACACCGCCATGGCGATCAGGGCGCTTTCGGCGTCCTTCTTCTCCAGCGCGTCGAAGAACCAGCCGTTCCAGCGGTTGACGGTGACATTGGCGAAGACGCCGATGATGATCGCGGCGGCCAGCGAGAGCGACCAGAACCAGGCCTTGCCCGCGCTTTTGCCGCGCCAGAACCCGCCTGTCAGTTCGAAGAACCGAAGCGCAACCTGACGGTCGCCAGGCGCTGCCGCCTGGACCGGTCCCTGCGCCTCGTTACTCGACCCGGTCCCAGCCAAAGACGCCACAATCCCCCCGGATCGGCCCTGTTCAAGACGATGACGGCCAGCCCCCGCAGCCGAACCATAGCGATCGGTTAGCCGGATGCGAATGAACTGCCGGTGAACGCGGCGTGATCGGGGATGCCTCGCCGTCATTGCGAGCGCAGCGAAGCAATCCAGCGTCTCGATCAACGCCCTCCTGGATTGCTTCGCTTCGCTCGCAATGACGGCTTCACTTCTTTTCGGCCTTGGCGATCGCGTCGCGCAGATCGCCCCATTCGTGGCAGCGGCCGCAAAGCTGCTCCAGCTTGGCGAGATTGGCCTTCGCGCTCGCCATGTCGCCGGTCTCGATGAACCATTCGCCCTGATATTCGAGCGCCGGCAGGAAGGTCGGGTCGCGCTCCAGCGCAGCGTCGTAAAGCTGCTTCGACAGCGGGTAGTTCTTCAGCTTGCGGTGCGAGAAGGCGAGCCAGTTCAGCAGCACGGGAGAGTTCGGAGAGCGCTTCAGCAGAACCTCCAGCTTCTCGATGGCAGGCGGAAAGTTCTTCTCCTCGATCCAGCGCCGCGCCTGCCGGTACTCCGGGTCGTCGTCGAGCCAGGTCCAGTCCGGGCCCACGGCGAAGGCGGGGGCGCAGGCGAGCGCCGCAGCCCAGAGCATGATCGCGAGCCTGCGCATGATGTCCTCCATCTGCGGACCCGCGCGCCGCCTCGCGCGTTCAGTCCCGCATCGAAACCCGATCATGGAGCGTTCGCATGACAAGTCCATTGCGCAAGGGCGCACAGGTTCGCTGGAATTGGGGCAGCGGCACCGCCGAGGGCAAGGTGGAGGAGGTCTTCACAGCGCCGGTCAGCCGCACCATCAAGGGCAAGCGCATCCGCCGCAACGCCTCGGCCGAGAAGCCCGCTTATCTCGTGAAGCAGGAGGACGGCGACAGGGCGCTGAAGTCGCATGGCGAACTGGAGCGGGATGGCTGAAGCCCGTCTCTCCTGCCATCTCCTGTCACCACTCGGCCCCGCCATGCGCCCTGCCCCCTCGCACCCGGGGGCAATCCGCACCATATTCCCCTCATGCCAAAGCTCTCCGACATCGCCAAAGCCAAGCCGCCGAAAAAGCCCGCCTCCGCCCGCACGCCCAATTCCAAGGCGTCGCGGCAGGAGTTGAAGCCGCTGGAGGGCTATCTCGCCGATCTGCTCAACCCGGCGATCAACCGGGGCAAAGCCGTTCCCGGCGGCGCGGCGGGATTCTCGGACAAGCCGCAGGCCGGCTACGAGCCCAAGCCCGACTATTCAACGGAGCGGCCCGGCGGCGAGGTGAGGCCGAAGCGCAAGCTGACGAAACGGGCCGATTCCGCTTTCGACGGCGAGGAGGGCGCGACGGCGGCCAGCCTGACGGCGCAGTCGCTGCAGGCGCTGCTGGAGACCGGCAGCCCCTTCATCGACCCCGGCAAGGCCTGGACGCCGCACCGGCCGCCGCGCCCCGACAAATCCGAGGGCGGCATCCGCTTCCGGATGAACTCGGATTACGAGCCGGCCGGCGACCAGCCCGCCGCGATCGCCGATCTCGTCGACGGCATCAGCCGGCAGGAGCGCGACCAGGTGCTCTTGGGCGTCACCGGCTCGGGCAAGACCTTCACGATGGCGCAGGTGATCGAGCGCACGCAGCGCCCGGCGCTGATCCTCGCGCCGAACAAGACGCTGGCCGCCCAGCTCTATGGCGAGTTCAAGAGCTTCTTCCCCGACAACGCGGTCGAGTATTTCGTCTCTTATTACGACTACTACCAGCCCGAGGCCTATGTGCCGCGCTCGGACACCTTCATCGAGAAGGAATCGTCGATCAACGAGCAGATCGACCGGATGCGCCATTCGGCGACGCGCTCGCTGCTGGAGCGCGACGACGTCATCATCGTGGCGTCCGTCTCCTGCATCTACGGCATCGGCTCGGTCGAGACCTATACGGCGATGACCTTCGGCATCAAGCTGGGGGAGAAGATCGAGCAGCGCCAGCTCATCGCCGATCTCGTGGCGCTGCAATACAAGCGCACCCAGCATGACTTCACCCGCGGCTCGTTCAGGGTGCGCGGCGATGTGATCGAGCTGTTTCCGGCGCACTATGAGGACCGCGCCTGGCGCATCGGGCTGTTCGGCGACGAGGTCGAGCAGATCTCCGAGTTCGACCCGCTGACCGGGCAGAAGACGGCCGACCTCGAATTCGTGAAGGTCTACGGCAATTCGCACTATACCACGCCGCGCCCGACGCTGACGCAGGCCGTCAAGTCGATCAAGGAAGAGCTGCGCGGCCGGCTCGACGAGCTCAACCGCATGGGCCGCTATCTCGAGGCGCAGCGGCTCGACCAGCGCTGCACCTTCGACATCGAGATGATCGAAGCCACCGGCTCCTGCAACGGCATCGAGAACTATTCGCGCTATCTCACCGGCCGCAAGCCCGGCGAGCCGCCCCCGACTTTGTTCGAATACCTGCCCGACAACGCGCTCGTCTTCACCGACGAGAGCCACGTCACCGTGCCGCAGATCGGCGGCATGTATCGCGGCGACTTCCGCCGCAAGGCGACGCTGGCGGAATACGGCTTCCGCCTGCCCTCCTGCATGGACAACCGGCCCCTGCGCTTCGAGGAATGGGACGCGATGCGCCCGCAATCCGTCCATGTCTCGGCCACGCCCGGCGCGTGGGAGATGGAGCGCACCGGCGGCGTCTTCACCGAGCAGGTCATCCGCCCGACAGGGCTGATCGACCCGCCGGTCGAGGTCCGCCCCGCCAAGCACCAGGTCGCCGACCTGCTCGACGAGATCAAGGAGGTCACGGAAAAGGGCTACCGCACTTTGGTCACCGTGCTGACCAAGCGCATGGCCGAGGACCTGACCGAATATCTGCACGAGAACGGCGTGCGCGTGCGCTACATGCACTCCGACATCGACACGATCGAGCGCATCGAGATCCTGCGCGATCTGCGGCTCGGGGCGTTCGACGTGCTGGTCGGCATCAACCTGCTGCGCGAGGGCCTCGACATTCCCGAATGCGGCTTCGTCGGCATCCTCGACGCCGACAAGGAGGGTTTCCTCCGCTCCGAGACCTCGCTGATCCAGACCATCGGCCGCGCGGCGCGCAACGTCGACGGCAAGGTCATCCTCTATGCCGACCACATCACCGGCTCGATGGAGCGGGCGATGGCCGAGACCTCGCGCCGCCGCGAGAAGCAGGAGGCCTATAACCGCGAACACGGCATCACGCCGCAGACGATCAAGCGCGCCATCGGCGACATTCTCGGCTCGGTCTACGAGCGCGACCACGTCACGGTCGATGCCGGCATGAGCACGCCGGCCGCCGGGCACAATTTCAAGGCGGCTTTGGCCGACCTCGAAAAGCGCATGCGCGAAGCCGCCGCCGACCTCGAATTCGAAACCGCCGCCCGCCTGCGCGACGAGATCAAGCGCCTGCAGGCGACGGAACTGGCGATATCCGACGACCCGCTGGCGCGGCAGGGCGACGTCGAGGCGAGCGCGGGGAAATACAAGGGTGAGCGCAGCTACGGCGCGAGCGCGAACCTGCCGACGCGGGCGCGCAAGCCGACGGATGCGGATATGGGGCCGCATAATTTCGGCGGCGGCGAGGGCAAGCCGCTGGCGCGGCCGGGTGGCAAGCCCAAAGCCCCGCCGTCAGCCGGTGGCGTCGCAACAAAAGCCAAGAAGCCGGGGCTGGATGAGATGGGGCCGAGGGTGGAGGCAAGGCCGGTGGGGGCTGGGGAGAGTGGG
>FWWL01002180.1_pt1 | contig 42155 bp, 32 predicted proteins | sample 2228331 | NCBI WGS metagenome assembly FWWL01 (sample SAMEA103939775, study PRJEB20133) | metagenome | reverse complement strand
GAGTGGGGCCCGTGTCTCAGTGCCCCTCGGGCCGGCCATCCTCTCAGACCGGCTACCCGTCGCAGGCTTGGTGAGCCGTTACCTCACCAACGACCTGATAGGCCGCGGGCCCATCCCGAAGCGGCTTGCGCCTTTAGATGACGCCGCCGAAGCCACGCCATCCACATCCGGTATTAGCCCGAGTTTCCCCGGGTTATCCCAGTCTTCGGGGCAGGTTACCCACGTGTTACTCCGCCGTTCGCCGCTTAGGAGACCTCCCGAAGGAAGCCTCCTCGCACGACTTGCATGTCTAAGGCACGCCGCCAGCGTTCGCCCTGAGCCAGGATCAAACTCTCCATCAGAAAACGCAACTGTTTTCTGAGGTGGGACCTCTCGCAAAGCGCCTTACCTGCCCGGTTTTCAAGGTGCACACTCAAACTGCCGACCCTCTCCGCTGGAGAAATCGGCAGGGGACATTATACCACATCCCAGACGCCTTTGTCAAGGGGTAAACCATCGCCACCCCTTCCGCGTCCGGAAATGTCCCTGCTGATTGCCTGCGGAAGCCCTGCTTCCTCTCAGGCGGGGCTTAATATACCATGCAGGCACCCCCTTTTGTCAAGGGGGGTCCACATTCGCCCCCAGCCCTCACCATCTCAAGATGCTTCCCTCACGCCCATGAGGTGAACCTCCTCATAGGCAAGATTAATATACCATGCCACACCCCCCTCCTGTCAAGGGGGCACGCTTCTGTGCCTGCCCTACCAGATCGTATCTTTCAAATGGTCTCTGTGGAGCTTGACTCGCTCATCTCAGCGGGTATAATAGGTCATGCCACTCTACCTACTAAGGGGAGAGGCACACACTCTCTATTGCATGGAGGTCACAACGATGCAAGAGAAGCCGATTCGATGGACGCAGACGGCTGCGCTGGTAATGGCGTGGATTACCGTGAGCTGGTTTTTGACCGGATGCGGCGGAGGTGGTGGTGGCACGGGTACTGGCACCCTCGGCATCACTGGAACCGCCCAGTTTGCGAATAGTCCTAACCTCGTGCCGTTGGCGAACGCCGATGTCAAAGTCTACCTCTATACTCCGGGTGGGCTAAAACCACTCTCAACCCAATCACGGACCGACTCAGAGGGGCGCTATACCCTCCTTCTTCCCCTCAGCGATGTGGTAGGCAAAGACCTCGTGATTGTCGCGGAGAAGACAGTGAACAATAAACCCCGACGCGTGATGACCTTGTGCCTCGCTGTTCGCCCCGAAGGGGCGACGGGAATCGACATGGAACCCTTTACCACCTACGCCACCGAAGAGGTCCTCCAGCTTGCCCAAGCTAACAACCTCGCACAAATCGCTCCCAACGGCTTTGCCGAAGTGGTCAGGCAGGTGCGTGAGCGATTCCAAGAGGCTCAGGACCTACCTGTGATTGTGGGCGAGACCCTCCCCGAACAGATAGGGGAAGGCATTCGGGACAACTCGATTGGCACCGTGGTGCAAGAGATTGCACGACGCCAAGAAAACAACCTGCGCCCACCGCAAGGCGATGTCGCGGTTGCCAAAAGCATGATGCAGATGCTTCGCGATGCAAACATCTCTGCGGTAGGGATTGCCGACACAGAAGCCTCGCGCCTCGAAGAGGACCTGAGCAATCTCGAGCAGGTTATCGAGCGCGAGGTCGTAACACCCATCGATGCGTTGGGCGATCGAGGAGTTGGCTACCTGTTCAGTGTGCTGGATGAGGAGGAGTTCCGCTATCCCCCGCTCATCGGTCTGCCTCCCGGACACTATGAGCATTATCGGAACGGTGGCACTATCCAGATTCGGCGCATCGGCAGCACCGACAACCGAACTTGGGAGATTGTCAACAATGTGCCAAACGACCGCTTCCAAGGGGTCACCGTGCGCATCCTCACTCAGAATCCTCTCCAGACGCTGGAGATTACACCTGATGCAGGCAAGTACACTGTGCAAGTGCGCAGGGACAATCCACGCCTGCAGTACGATGTCGTGCTGGAGGTCACTCGCAAAGACGATCAGAATCGCCCGACCGAACTACGCGCTACTCTGAACCTCATCGATAGCCAGCTGAGCCAACCCATCCAGTTCAACGGCACGGTGGGACTGACCCCGCGTCCGGGCGAAGACCTCTCCTTCAGCCAAGTGCGCTTTACAGGCACTTTCACCAGCCAGTACGGAAGCCTGAATGTGACAAACCTCGTGGCAAACATCGATGAAAACCAGTCTCAACAACGCAACCAGGTAAGTGCGCAGTGCGACGCGCTCCAACTCACCCTGCGCACCAGCCGAAACGCCTCGGTGGAGATTCGCGGGCTGAATCTCCAGTACATCGAGACATGGGACGGCGATATTTTAACGCCCGCTGAGCTGCGCGTGCAATCGATACGGGTGAACGCGGGTGATGCGAGCCTTGTGCTGAGTAATGCGCGTCTCCAACTGGTGCCCAACAGCCAAGATGAGAGGGATTACCCTGCCATCATCACGGGGCAGTTGGAGTATCGCACGCCCAAGGTCACCCTCACTGGTCTGTTGGAGTTCGTGTGGGAGAACGCCAGTACCGCACGCCTCGACTGGGACTGGTGGGAGGTGGGCGATGAGATTCCTTTGGAGTGGTTCCCGAGAGGGTCTCTCAAGCTCACCAACGGCAACCTCACTCCTTCCGTGGGACGCCCTATCGCTCTCAACTTCACACTCCTTCTCGAGCCGAACGACTCCCCGCCACGCGTGCGCTTCGAGACGCTCCGCCTGTCGCTCAGCTCTGAAGTGATGCAGGGCACAGCAACCGCCCAGTTGAATGTGCGCAACGGGCGTGTTAACCGTCACCAAAGCTTCAGCAACGCGACGATGGCGATGACCCACTCGCCCTCGAACTTCCAGCTCACCCTTACCATGCAGGGCACGACCTTCGAGGGGCGCACCTTCTCGGGCGAGATTAAGAAGCCCGATGGCACACGCATCGCCCAGATTGGCAGGGCACGCGACCTCGGAATGCCCGACCTCGGCAACATGCTAATTGTCAAATACAGCGATGGCACTTTCGAGAGTCTGCAGTCGCTCCTGCCTTGACGCGAAAGCCACCTTGCCAGGGGAGGAGAAATCTCCTCCCCTGTTTCCCTCGCTTATGCACTGGTTCTATCTTTTATGGGTTCTGTTGATGAGTGCAGGCTTTGCTCACTCGCAAGCCCTGTTCGTGGCTCCCCACCAAACGCCAAGTGAGTGGCTGAATCTCCTCACGCAGGAGGTTCATAAGCCCTCGCCTCGCGCGAGAGTCTCCACCCATTTGGTGATGTTCGGGGATACCAATGTGCAACCGCTTCTGCAGAAGAAGTCCTCCGCCCAGAACTCTTCGGCTTCACAAGGCTACTTTGGAGGGTACAGAGCCTATCGGGTGTCGCTCACACGCGCCAACTGGCGACTGAGCTATAGTTGGGAACTCGCTGACCTTTATGAGGGCAATCAAGGCGCGGTTCGCCTCTATAAAGAGGCATCCCAGAACGCCCTTAACCCCGACACCCACTATCCTGTTCACGCTACGCTCAACCGTTCGGCACTGAGCAGATGGGCGATTGAATATCTCGGCTCCTATCAACAGAAAGGGCTAACCTGCTTCTACACGATAGAACTTTGGGGAGCCTTCGTCCGTCGTGCCCAGCAAGGCACTCTGCAAGGCGAGAAAAACGGCGACCAGTTTCAAGGCGAGCTCACCCTCAACACCACGCGCGGGGTGCCGCCAAGCCATGTTGAAGGCTATGCGTTCGGTTTAGATGTAGGAATCCTCGCCTACTGGGAAACGGGTTGGTCGGCGGGCATTCATGTGGCGAACCTGTGGGGTATCGCTCGCATAAACTGGGTACAGACCATTCGCGCAGAGGTGATGGTCAATCAGCTGCGCCCCGATGCGGAGGGTTTCCTGCGTGGAGTTCCGCTTTTGTCAGGTCGCATCGAGCGCAATCAGCTCGCTTGCTCTATAGACCCTTCCCTCCAGATAGGGCTTGCTTACCAACCCTCTCCCGAGGTTCACCTTGCGCTGTTGGGCGAGCACCTCCACCGTTGGCGATGGGGCGTTTCCGCCGTCCACCACCCCACAGGCGGGTGGATAACGCTTTGGAGCGAACCCATCGCGCTTCAGATAGGCTACCAGCGTTCCCCGTGGAAATTCAGCCTCTGCTTCGACCGCCTGCCGTTCAGTCGGGCACGGCTTCTGGGTGCAGAGGTGGGGCTGGAATGGCACTATTGAAAGGTACTTCACGAAACCTGACGCAAGTCGTCGCTGGTCAGCATCCGAGGCTCCTTGCGCTGGGTAACGGTCTCCTCCGTGATGACCACCCGCTTGATCTGCGGGTTAGATGGCACTTCGTACATCACATTGAGCATAATCTCTTCGAGGATGGAGCGCAGGGCACGGGCGCCTGTGCCTCGCTGAAGTGCCTCCTGTGCAATCGCCCTCAGCGCGCCCTCTTCCACCACCAGCTCCACGCCGTCCAGCTCGAAAAACTTCTGGTACTGGCGCACCAGCGCGTTCTTCGGCTCCACCAAAATACGGCAGAGCGTCTCCTCATCGAGGGCATCGAGCGTGGCAATCACGGGCAAGCGACCGATAAACTCTGGAATCAGCCCATATTTGAGCAGGTCTTCGGGCATCACATGCTGAAGGATTTCACCCACATTGCGCTTGCGACGCGATTCGGGATGGGAGCGGAAGCCCATCGTCTGGTCGCTCAACCTGCGCTCGACGATTTTGTCGAGCCCCTCAAACGCGCCCCCACAGATAAAGAGGATGTTCGTCGTATCGATTTGAATAAACTCCTGATGGGGGTGCTTGCGTCCGCCTTGAGGAGGCACATTTGCAATCGTGCCTTCCAGGATTTTGAGCAGTGCCTGTTGTACGCCCTCACCCGACACATCGCGCGTGATGGAGGGGTTATCTGCCTTGCGGGCGATTTTGTCAATCTCATCGATATAGATGATTCCGCGCTCCGCCGCTTTGATGTCCATATCTGCCGCCTGAATCAGGCGCAGGAGAATGTTTTCCACATCCTCACCCACATAGCCCGCTTCGGTCAGCGCGGTCGCGTCGGCAATCGCGAAGGGCACATTCAGGATGCGTGCCAGCGTCTGTGCCAGAAGTGTCTTGCCACTGCCTGTGGGACCAATCAGCAGAATATTGCTTTTTTGCAGTTCGACATCGCTCGCGCTACCTGCTCTCAGCCGTTTGAAGTGGTTATAGACGGCGACCGCCAGCACGCGCTTGGCGCGATCCTGACCCACCACATACTGGTTGAGCACTCGATAGATATCTTTGGGCTTGGGGATGGTCTCGGAAAAGCTGGCGGTCGGCAGGGAGGCGGGCGCACCGTCGTTGCGCAGGATTTCGCCTGCCAGCTTAATACAGTCGGCGCACACACCGCCATGCATTCCAAGAATCAGTTTGCGCACCTGCTCCCGGCTCTTTCCGCACAGAACGCATCGCTCCATCGGTCTATCACCTGCCAGTCTTGCCACGCATGGACCTCCTTGTTATCGACCGCTGCGGTCTAAGATATGGTCGATTATTCCATACTCCTGCGCCTCTTTAGCAGACATAAAGTAGTCGCGTGCGGTGTCTTGTTCGATGCGTTCCAGCGGTTGACCGGTGTGCTTATGCAGGATGTGGTTCAGGATGTCTTTGTAGCGTAGCACCTCCCGCGCCTGAATCTCGATGTCGATGGCGGTGCCTTGGAAGCCCGCGTGCACCTGATGGATCATAATACGGGCGTGTGGCAGGGCGTAGCGTTTGCCGGGCGTGCCACCTGCCAGCAGGACCGCGCCCATACTGGCTGCCTGTCCCACGCAGATGGTCGCCACATCGGGCTTGATTGCCTGCATTGTGTCGTAGATTGCCAGCCCGGCGCTAACAATCCCCCCGGGGGTGTTGATATACATATCGATATCCTTGTCGGGGTCCTCCTTCTCCAGGAAGAGCAGTTCCGCAATCACCAGATTGGCGACCTGATCGTCGATGGGTTCGCCCAGAAAGATGATGCGGTCTTTGAGCAGGCGCGAATAGATGTCGTAGGCGCGCTCCCCACGCGCCGTCTGCTCCACCACCATCGGTATTAGCTGGCTGCGAACGATTCGGCTCATGGCGTTATGTCCTCTACCTCCTTATTTTGGACGATTTGCACCAGCCTCTGTAGCGTTTTTTCGAGTAGCATCTCGTTGCGGATGCGCCGCACCAGTTCGGGGTCGTTCAGCAGGCGGGCGCGTTCAGCGGGCGCGGAGGTGAGTTCCTGCGCCACGCTTTGCAATACCGCTTGCACCTCATCGGGGCTGACCTCGATGCCCTCGCGCTTCGCAATCTCCAGCAGAATGAAAGTGTTCTGCAGTTTGACCACCGCGCGTTGCATCAGCAGTTCGATGAGCTGCTCTTGGCTCATATTCGCCTCGCGCAGGAAGACGGGCAGGGTGATACCGCGCGATTGCAGGCGTTCGGTGAGGTCGCGCAGTTCTTGCTCGACCTGCTGTTGCACCAGCACCTGCGGTAGGTGGACGGTACTCCGCTGGCGCAAGGTTTCCAGCAGTTCGCCTTCGATGCGTTCGGTTTCGATGCGCTCCTTGTCCGCCACGATACCTTTGCGGATGGTCTCCCGCAGTTCGTCCAACGAGTCTGCGCCCAGCCGTTGCGCAAGCAAATCATCGATGGGGGGCAGTTGCGGGGCGTGAATCTGTTCGAGGGTGAGTTCGACCTGCTTCATCTTGCCGGCGAGTGTCTCGTCGCTGAACTCGTCGGGGAAGGTGAGGGTGACGGTCTTCGTCTCGCCCTCCTGCATGCCTGCAAGGGCATTATCCAGCTCGCCGAACGACTCGCCCAGAATGACCATATAGCGGCTGGGCTTAGCATCTTCCTCTTCCAGAGAGCGGATGCGTATCACGAGGCGGTCTTTGGGCTGGGCGGGGCGGTCACTTGTGCGCTTCAGCTCCATCAGTTGCTCCTGAATCGATTCGAGTGATTGCTGAATCTCCTCTTCAGTTGCCTCCTGGGGGGCGCGCTCGATTCGGATATCGTGATACGCGCCCAGTTCGACCTGAGGCGTCAGTGGCACGAGCGCTTTATAGCGGAACGGCTCGCCCTCCTGCAGTTGCTCAATTTCGACCTGCGGGGTGGTGTAGGGTTGGAGTTGATGCTGTTGGAGCGCGGTGTGCAGGGTTTCTTCGATGAGCAGGTCGCGTGCGGCGCGTCGTACCAGTTCGTCCGCAAGTTGTTGCCTCAGCACGGCGAGGGGCGCCTGACCAGGGCGAAAGCCGGGCACATGCACCGTTTTACCCAGCATGCGAATGGCGCGCTCGAACGCGCGATTGACCGTCTCAGGCTCCACCTCAATATGTAATTGGACATTCACGGGGTCAATTTGCTGAACAGTGATTTCCATCGCTGTACCTCTTAATAAGGACTGGAGCGGGAGACGGGATTTGAACCCGCGACCCCCTCGTTGGCAACGAGGTGCTCTACCGCTGAGCTACTCCCGCTCATCTCGTTTTCAATGATACCCGATAGGATAGCTCTGTCGTGGCTTGGGCATCCTGCCCATAAAGCCTGATGAGCCAGAGGCTCAAGCCACACAAAGTGGCTTGGGCATCCTGCCCAAATCCTGCTTATCTCGTTTTCGATGATACCTGATGTGGTGGGCGAGGGGAGACTCGAACTCCCACGGGCAGGGCCCACCAGATCCTAAGTCTGGCGTGTCTACCAGTTCCACCACTCGCCCGATGGTGCCGGGGGTCGGGATCGAACCGACGACACCGGGATTTTCAGTCCCGTGCTCTACCACTGAGCTACCCCGGCATTTATTTGGCGGGGCTGACGGGACTTGAACCCGCGACCTCCAGCGTGACAGGCTGGCGCTCTGACCTGGCTGAGCTACAGCCCCCGCCCTGCTCCAGTCGTTGGTGGGCCGTGCAGGACTCGAACCTGCGACCCGCTGATTAAGAGTCAGCTGCTCTACCAACTGAGCTAACGGCCCGCCCGTTGGGGCGACCGATGGGATTCGAACCCACGACCTCCTGAGCCACAGTCAGGCGCTCTGACCAACTGAGCTACGGTCGCCACCCGAACACCTTCTATTATACTCGACAGCACCCGCCTGAGTCAAGAGGGTGCGAGGGTGTTCGAAAAATCAGGATTCGTAGCACGGGCATCCTGCCCATCAGCCCAACCGTAGCACGGGCGTCCCGCCCGTGTGTTTGCTTGGGCGAGACGCCCAAGCCACTTTTTTTTTTTTCGAACACCCTCAGAGGGTGCGAGAGAGCGCCCCCTAAAGATTACGGGCTGTCCTGCCGATAATAATCACGGGATGCGCGCAATCCCAAAACCATCACGCTGAAGGAGGTTGAGGATGCAACGAGTGTTCTTTGCAACAGGCGGTTCCGAGTTCAGCCGCTATACGAGCGGCACGCCGAGCAGCTGGTATATCAGCACCGCAACCAGCACTGAGAGCACGCTGACCGAGTTTCAGCAGGGCAGCTGGGGCGCGGTGTTCGTCTACTGGAGCAACCCGACCGGTCAAACCAACCAGTTCAACGCCCAGTCGTTTATCAACTTCGTGCGCACCCAGTCGACCAACCCGAATATCCCCGTGTTCCTAATCGTCCCGTCCCAGTATGCGTCTCAAGCATCCATATGGCAGGAGACCGCGAACGCCACGGGTTATGTCATCTGGAACGAGACCAATCCCACCGAGTTCATCAATCAGGTGCAGACCACGCTCACCCGCTACAATGTGGTGGCTGCCTGATTAATCCCCGTCTGTACCCTCTCCCCCGAATTGGGGGAGAGGGTTTCCCAAACACCTCAACTCCCTCTTAATCCCCCTTACCGAAGGGGGGATCGTTGCCTTAGCGTGCCTCTGGGTTGCTCAACGGCGGAGGTGGCTCGGCAGGGCGCACGGTGACAATGACCTTCGCTTGCACAGGGCGCCCCTGCCCGTCATAGGCGGTTAGGGTGTAGGTGGTGGTCACGCTGGGTGTGACAATGAACTCGCCGCTGGTGGGCGCAACCTCGCCGATGCCGTTATCGATCTCCACCCGCTGGGCGTTTTGCACCTCCCAGCGCAATCTTGCGCTCTCGCCCGCCTTGATTTCGCTCGGCTCTGCCACGAATCGAACAATCTGCGCCTGTGAGGGGTCAATCACCTCCACACGCAGGGTCTTGCTGACGGTCTTACCCACACTGTTGCGGGCGATCAGCTCGTAGACCGTGGTGCGCGAGGGACGATGCTCAAAGCCCGGCGTAAGCGGGTCCAGCTTCTGACCGGGTGGCACAAGGATTAGCTCCGTCGCATTTTTGACCTCCCAGCGCAGAACGACCGATTCGCCCCGCTTGACTTGGGGTGAGTCGGCAAAAAATTTGGTAATCACAGGCAGGGGCGGCTCCGGCGCGTTCTGTACAATCACCACCACCTCCGCTATCCGCTCACCATACCGATTGCGTGCGATGAGCCGATAGGTGGTGGTGCTCATCGGCTGAACCTGCACCGAGCGCGTTTTGTTCGGGTCGAACTCGCCCACGGCAGGCTCGATGACCACCTGATCGGCATTCCGCACGCTCCAGCGCAGGGTGGTCTTTTCGCCAGCGGTAATCTGAGCCGGCTCGGCAAGGAATACCTGTATCTCGACGGGGCGCGGGCGTGTGTACGCCCAGACCGCCATCAGCAGCGCCAGCATGAATAGGAACACCATCGTGGCGGGGCTAATCAGCCCGCGCCGCTCCAGCTGACCCTGCGCATTAGACGAGCGGAGCGGCTCTTCTACACTGCGCGCCGTGAGGGTGAAGCTATAAAGCGCAGGGTTTGCCAACAGGGGCAGCTGGCGCGGCTGGGCAGAGAGCAAAAGGGTGCGCGTCTCGCCCGGCGCCAGATAGACCTGCTCATGCTCCCATTCGAAGACCAGCGCATCTTCAGGGTCGGAAGCGTACAGATGCACGGTCTGCTCCGTGTTGCCCAGATTGCTGACCGTTACCTCGTACGGGGCTTGCTTGCGCCAGGGCGAGACCACCCCGCGTTTGGGCATCAGTTCGAGCGTGAGCATGCTGTAGGGGCGAATAATCAGGCTTGCTTGCGCCACGCTACTCTCGCCGTTCTCCAGCGAACGCGCCCGCACCACGATAGGATAGACCCCTGCACGGCTCTCCACACTGCGTGGCGGACGGAACAGAATGCGCTCCTGCACCTCCTCGCCGGGCGCCAGCGCGAACGACGGGATGGGAATCGCGCACCATTCTGTGTCGACGCCCTCCACCTCCAGCGCCACATGGTCAGGGTGGTCGCCCTCATTCCGAATAATCGCCATCAGTTGGGCGGATCCGCCCGGCTCCACCTGTACCTCGTCCTGCCCCAGCTTCACGCGAATCGCCATAGCACGCTCCAGATTGTACCCTGAAGACTATCTGCCTTACGGAACTTCCTTCAGCAGGAAGGGTGTGCCGTCGGGCAGGTGGTGGAGGGTGCGCGGCTGGTTCAGGTAGCGACTGAGCGCGCCTGCCAGCCCGCGCGCCCACGGATTGCCCGCCATCGTTAGGTTCACAATCAGGTAATCACGGGCACGGGTGAGCGCAACATAGAGCTTGCGCTGGGACTCGGCAATCTCCTCCTGGCGATGGCGCTCGTGCAGTTCGCGATAGGTCTCGCTCTCGTAGCCGCTTCGCAAGCGCAGCCCGATTTTGCGTTCCTGTGGCTCCACATAAATCGGCAGGTCGCGCGCCCGCTCACGATAGCCTGTGTCGGCAAGCACCACCACGGGGAACTCCAGCCCCTTCGCCCCGTGCACGGTGTAGAATCGCACCACATCTGCGCTCTCTTCGAAGGTGGGCGCGTTGCCCTCACGCTGTTCGGCACGCACCAGCGCGTCCAGCTGACTGGCGAACGCCTGCGGATGTACCTCCGGCTGGCTGATTGCCAGCGCGAGCAGTTTGCGCACATTCGCCACTTGCTGGGCGCCGTCGGGCAGGGCGAGCAGACGCGCCTCATACGCGCTCGCCTCCAGCGCACGAGCGAGCAACCAGCCGACAGTGCACCGCCCCACCTTCTGCTCCAACTGGCTGAACCAGCCCAGAAAGCGCATCAGTCGCTCCGAATCTTCAGCGGGCAGGTCGGATGGCGGGTCGTTCAGCGCGAGGCGCAAAGGCAGTTGCATGCGCTGTGCCTCGTCCACCAAAAGCACCAGCGCATCGAGGCTCAGCCCGACCATCGGCGAGCGCAGAAGGCTCAGCAAAGCGACCTCATCTTCCAGATCGGTGAGCGCACGCAGAAGGTTCGCCAAATCGCGCACCTCATAGCGCAGCCAGTAGCCGCGCCCACCACCCACCACATAGCAGGGCACGCCCAGCCGCTGGAACTGCTGTTCGTAGCGGTCGACCGCGGTGTATTGATGGAACAGCAGGGCGAAATCGCCATAACGGGCGGGGCGCAACGCGCCCGTTTCGATGTCGTGAACCAGCAGAGCGCGATTCTCCACCCACTGGCGAATGGCGCCCGCAATCAGCTCCGCTTCCGCTGGCGGGTCGCGACGCTGCCAGCGCCAAACCTGCACATGGGGTTCCGCGCTCTGGTCAAGAGGCGGATGGGCACGAGCAGGCACAGGCGACAGGAACTGCGCACCCCACACATGCTCGAACACGAAGCGCACGAACGCCAGAATCTCACGGCGCGAGCGGAAATTGTCGTGCATCTCCAGAGCACAACCCGCGGGATGAACCGCCGTGCGTGTCTGCCACTCACGGAACACGCGCAGGTCCGCGAAGCGGAAGCCATAAATCGATTGCTGGGCGTCGCCCACAATTGTCAGGTTGCCCATCTCGCCCGTGAGCCGTTCAATCAGTTCCGCCTGGAGCGGGTCGATGTCCTGCGCCTCGTCCACCAGCACATGCTGGAACAGTCGCTGATAGCGGTGGCGCACCGTTGCCGATTCGCGCAACATCTGCACAGCACGCAGTTGCAGGTCGTCAAAATCGAGCGTGCCCAGTTCCTCCTTCATCTGCTGATACTGTCGGAGGTACTCGTATGCCAACCGCAGGAGAGCGTACTGCAAGAGGCAGGCTTTTTGCTCCTCTGGGTCGTCGGTGGGGGTGGGCGTCTCAGTAGCAGGTTCGCCATGCGTAGGTGAGACGCCCGTGCTACAAATGGGCAGGATGCCCAAGCCACTTTGCACGGGCGAGACGCCTGTGCCACAGTCTGTGCTATGCACGGGCGAGACGCCCGTGCCACAGTCTGTGCTATGCACGGGCGAGACGCCTGTGCCACCATCTGCGGACAAGGGGTGGGGCAGAGCGCTTAGCCACTCGTGCAGTTGGGGCAGATCAAGCCCCTGATGGCGCGATTCGTCCACCAGATGGCGCACCATCCGGTAGAGCGTTTGCAAAGGGTCGCTCCGTACCGAGTCGCCCAGCATCAGGTACTCGGCAATCAGCGCGTGCAGGGCGTCCCGTTCGGCAGAGCTTATGCCTGCCGAGTCGCTCAGCAGATGCTCCAGCGCGCGGTGGAACGCTTCCATACGCAGTTGCTGGCTGTGTGGTGGGGACAGGATGCTGAGGTCGGGTTCCACACCCGCCTCGAAAGGGTTCTCTTGCAGGAGGCGTCGGCAGAGCGCGTGTACGGTGTGGATATAGGCGCTTTCGATGCGGTGGCGGGCGTCGGTCAGCCCGCGCGCCTCCAGCTTGTGGATGATACGCGCCTTCATCTCGGCGGTGGCGGTGCGGGTGAAGGTGATGGTCAGGATGCGTTCGGGGTCGACGCCCCGCTCGCTGACCAGATGGACGAACCGCTCGGTCAGCACGCCCGTTTTGCCCGCGCCCGCACCCGCCACGAGCATCAATCGCCCTTCACCGAACTCTATCGCCCTCTGCTGAACTGGAGTCAAGCGCATGCTGGCAGTCGCCCAAGTTTACCCGCCCATGCCTCAAGCCCTACTTCAACCAGACAGGTGGATGCAGAGGACGCGCGCCTGTGCTAACACCTTTCAGCCATAACGGAACGGGACGATACACAGGCACAATATCTCCCCGCTCATCTCGTGCACCCCCGTTATGGTAGAGTTAAAGGAGGCAATTTGCCCACCTTTCGAGTCCTTCAACTCGATGATAGCCCCATCGCCCAAAAGACCAGTTCCTGTGTACTCCAGCACGAAATCAGGAAAACTTCCTGAATCTTTTTCCCAATTCCTCCCCTGAAACCACTCCTGGACGAGTGTCTCATCATCATCTGGCAGGGTTGTAAGAGAGCAGTTTTTGTTTCTCTGGCGGATGTCTACGACTCGCCTGCGAATTTCGTCTTTCAAGGTGCGCCTGTTTCCATAGTAGGCATAACCTGCATGGGCACAGGCGATCTTGTCTAAGCTTGCGCTTGTAAGCTCCTCCAAATTTAGAGCACTTACGATGTCAGCGAACATCCGAAAAATCGCCATAGCGTTCTGCTTCCTCAAAAAGTGCCATCTGCGCCTGATTGAGCCATTCAGTTGTCGTTTCCAAACGCCATATCGCTTCCAAGTTCGGGGTGTGGCGGTAGTAGGGATACCACTTTAGAACTGAATCGGCAGGGCGGCGCGTCTCTAAGCGTTGGTGGATAAGGGCAACATAGGCAGGGTCAATTTCTATCGCCACACAGTGCCGACCCAGTTGCTCAGCGACCACCGCCGTTGTGCCTGTGCCCGCGAAGGGGTCTAAGACCCAATCGCCAGGGTTAGTAGAGGAGAGCAGGATACGCAATAAGAGAGCGACAGGCGATTGCTGTTTGTGGAGGCGCTCCCCAAAGGGCGTTCTGAGCGCTTCATCGCCCGCAAAATAGCCAGAGGTCAGCTCCCGAATATCGTCCCAACAGTCGGTGAGATAGACGCCCTTTTCGCGCGGGAGCTTATGATAGGGTGCAGGGGGCGAGTCGATACGAAGCCGATGGAACACGCGAGGTGTTGCACCCTTCGTGGCGAAGGCGATAATCTGATACTGCTTGCCAAACCGCTTCTGCCCAGGCACAGCAGAGGTCTTTTTCATCCAGATAATTAGGTTCTGCAAAGTCCAACCTGTTTCACGAAGAATCCTCAAAACAGATTCGGTATTCTTTTCTCTTTGCATAAAGTAGATAGCGCCTCCAGAGATTGTCAGGCGATAAATTTGTGCTGAGATCGTGTGCAACCATTCCCAATAGGTCTCTGGGGGCATCGTATCGTTGAAGTAAGCATAGTCTTTGCCCTGATTGAACGGAGGGTCGAGAAAGGCGAGGCTAATCGGAACGCCTTCACCCTCCAATTCGCCCAATCGCTCTAAGCAATCACCTTGCAGGACGCGCACCATAGCAAAGATTTTACCTGTCAGGACGCGCGCGACGCACCCTCACAGCGTGGGAGAAGGGGCAAGGGAGTGAGGGCTAAACCCCCTCTCCCGCTGGGAGAGGGGGCAAGAGGGTGAGGGCATTAGCCACCACACCCGAAGTTGAACAGCACAATCAACAGGTCGGCGTCGTCCACCACACCGTCGCCATTCACATCCTCCGAACCGCATTCGAAACTGCAGCCGAAGGCGAACAGCACCGCCAACAGGTCGGCATCATCCACAACGCCATCCCCGTTCACATCCCCTTCGCAGGCTGGGGCGCACCCCTGTGGGCTGACAAAGTAAGCACCTTCCAGCGTGATGAGGTAGCTACCACCCGCTGTCGTGCTACCTGTCCAACCTGCAATCGGGTTCGGGTTATCTGCGCAGGAGAGCTCTCCCGAACTCCACAGAAGAGCACCGTTGGCATCAACCGCATCCCGATTGAAGCGGCTAATCGCCAGCAGGTAAGTGCCAGCCTCCGTGATACAACCCAGCGAGTTGTCAATTCTGGATTGCAGACCACTAGTATCATCATTGGCGACAACTCCTGTGCCATCGCATCGGAACAGCCAGAGCTGGGTGTCCCAAGTAGCTCCCCCGACGGTGCTTGCCACGAAGGCGTTCGGGTCGGTGATGCAGATAATATACATATCCACATCACTATCTCCGTTGTCGCCGCGGATGCGGGTCACGGGGTCTTGGCAGGGTTGTTGGTCAGGCAGAGTGACTATCTGGGCGGTTGCAGGCAAGTCGCCAGCGTCGCCACCGCCGTGGTACTGCTCATTCCAAGGAGGAGGTGGTGGACAATCGTCGGGGTCGCCAGCGCTCGCGCCTTCCGCACCCTGCAGTACGATGGTATAGGTTCCTCCTGCCCCGGTGCTACCAGCCCATCCGTTCACCCGCGAACCCGCTTCAGGTCCATCGGGGCAACGAATCGCACCAAACGGGCTGTTGTTCCAGATAAGACCACCGTCACACCCAATCGGGTCGCGGTTGTACCTGCTCACGGCGAGGTAGTACACTCCGGAGGCGGGAATACACCCCGTGGAGTTGTCAATACGCGACTGCAGGGTGCCTCCCGAGTCATCGTTATGTACCACACCTCTGCCGTTCGCATCGAACAACCAGAGCTGAGTGTCGAAGGTTGCCCCGCCTACAGTGGTCGCGGAGAAGCTCGCTGGGTCGGCGATATAGATGGCGTACATGTCCACATCATCGGCATCCAGTGTGCCCTGAATGTCACTGATGGGACCGCTTCCCGTGCCTTGAGCGGTTTCAGGCGTGTCGCCCGCATCACCCTGTTCATACCAAGTCTGAGCGGATGCGACAAACCCGAAAGTGAGCAGCGCTATGCTCAGCGCTATCGTGATAGTTCGTTGTACCTGCATCATCATCTGACCTCCTTTCGCGGCTGTTGCCGCACGGCTATATTATACCCCAAAAGCCCTTCGAAAGGTCAAGGGTTGCCCAGGTCGGCGGGCGGTTTCATCCTGCCGAAGGAGCCAGCCAGCGCAATCACCGTCAGCAAGTAGGGCAACATCAACAGCAGGTCGGTCGGCAGCTGCACGCCAAACAGGGGCTGACCCTGCAGGCGCATCTGCAGCGCCTCGAAGAAGCCGAAGCCGAACGCGGCGCCCGCCGCGCCCAGCGGATGCCACCGCCCGAAAATCAGCGCCGCCAGCGCGATAAAACCGCGCCCCGCGCTCATATTCTCACGAAACTGGTCTGCCGAGGCAAGCGTCAGGAACGCGCCCGCCATGCCCGCCAAGATGCCCGACAACAACACGCCCAGATAGCGAGTCTGTTTGACAGGCACGCCCATCGTGCGTGCCTTGAGCGCGTCGTTGCCCACCGCATAGACGCGCAGACCCCAGCGCGTGTGGTTCAGCAACCAAAACAGCACGAACGGGAGCAAAACTGCGAAGAGCACCAGCCATGTCTGGTCCTTCAGCAGGGCGCCCACAATCGGCACATGGGTCAGCCAATCCGCCTGAAAGGGGGCGAACCCGCGCACCACTGACGACAAACCCCGCTCCTCACGCGGCAAGATGAGCTGGCGAAACAGATAGGTGGACAGCCCCAACGCCAGCAGATTAATCGCCACCCCGCTGACCACATGGTCGGTCTTGAACTCCTGCGTGGCGACGGCATGCAAGAGCGCAAAGAGCAAACCGATTAAGATGGCACCGCCCAGCCCGACCCACGGCGAGCCAGTGAGCAGAGCGCCATACGCCCCTGCAAACGCGCCCATCAGAATCTTGCCTTCAAGCCCGATATTAATTACACCAGTGCGCTCGCTCATCAGCCCGCCCAGCGCCGCCAGAATCAGCGGGGTCGCCTGACGCAACGCCGTATTGATGAGTTGCACATCGAACACCTCGCCCATCGCTCAGCCCTCCAGTCGCCCTCGACGCAGGCGCAACGCTGCCACATAGAGAATCAAGACCGCCTGCACAATGATTGCAATCTCCTTCGGTGCCCCCGTCACCACATGCAGGTTGTAGGTTCCGTTGTGTAGCGCGCCCAGCACGAACGCTGTGAGAACCGTCCATGCGGGGTGATTCGCGCCCATCAGCGCGACGGCAATCCCGTCGAAGCCGTATTCGCTGGGGAAGCCCTCAAAAAATCGGTACTGCGAACCGCAGACCTCCACCACACCTGCAAGCCCCGCCAGCGCGCCCGACAACAGCATCGCCTCGATGATGCGTCGTCGGGTGGGCACGCCCGCAGCGTCGCTTGCGTCGCGATTGGCGCCCGTGGCGCGCGTCTCATAGCCCCACACGGTGCGGTAGAGCAACGCCCAGAGCAACAGCGCCATCGCGATGGTCATGACCAGTCCCCAGCTGGTGGTCGTGAAGCTGCCCAACGGGGGCAGCTGCGCGCTCGTTAGCACCGGCGCGGTCTGAGGCGCGTCGCCCGCAGGATCCTTCAGATAGTCCACCACCAGCCAGTGCGTCAGGTAGAGCGCGATATAGTTGAACATGATAGTAGTGATGACCTCGTGCGCACCGCGCCAGACCTTCAGAAGCGCGGGGAGTAGCGCCCACAGCGCGCCTGCCAGTGCACCAGCAAGCAGGGTTAGAGGTAGATGAAGGCTGGGCGGAATCCCCGACTGCGTGCCGATCCATGCGGCGACCAGCGCGCCCATCAGCAGTTGACCCGCAGCACCAATATTGAACAGCCCTGCTTGCAACGCGATGCCCACCGATAGTCCCGTCAGCAGGAGCAGGGTCATATCGTGCAGGGTGTTGTCCCACGCATCGAGCGGGGTCAGCCCCTCGCCAGCGGGTATGCCAATCGCACCTTGCAGGAGGATACGGTAGCTCGCCCCTATCGGCTGTCCCGCCAGCCCAATCAGCAGGGTGAGCGTGCCGAACATCACGCCTGCACCCACCAGCGCGTTCACCAGCCAGCGCGTCATCTCAATCCCTCACATTTCAATCCCTCAAAAAGTGCACCCACTCTCGCGCGAGGGCGCGTAGACTATACTCCATCGATGCAAGGGAAGTCAAGGGGTGTCGATGCCCAGCGTTGTAGCACAGGCGGGGACGCCCATGCCCTCTGTCATTTATGCCGCGGTGCGCCGAATCATCTCGGCAGTTAGCTCCAGATTCTGGCGGGCAGGGTCATGGTGCGGGTCTAAGCCGAGCGCCTGTTCGAAGGCGATGCGCGCTGCGTCGTACACACCGAGTCGGAAGTAGCAGTTGCCCAGCACGAACCAGCCCTGCGGATTGTACGGGTCGCGCTCCAGTGCAGCGGAATAGGCGTCCGCCGCTTCGGCATACGCGCCCAATTGATACAGCACATCGCCCGCGTTGAACAGCGCGTTCGCGTTATAAGGCTCCTGCTCGATGGCTTTGATGAAATGCTCCAGCCCCTCCGCGTACTGCCCCATCTCGCAGAGGGTGCGCCCCCAATTGATATGCACGCCGGCGGACACAGGCTTGCCATGGCGCTCCAGATAGGCGAAGGCTTCGCACAGCGCGTGGCGGTTGCGCGTCTGCTCTGCCGCGTGCACCCAGCGATGCCACCAGACCTCCTGTTCGGGCTGGAGTTCCGCCAATCGCGCCACGAAGGGCAACGCGCGGTCAAACCGTTTCTGCTCCCACCACATGTTGGCTGCGTCCTGCAACGCGGCGAGCGCAATCTGCGGGTTCCTGCTCGCCTGCTCGTAGTGCTGGCTGGCTTGCTCGTAGTGCCCTTTGCGACGGAGCCACTCGGCATAGAACAGGTGCGCCTCGGCATAGTCGGGACGCTCGCTCAGCACGCGCTGGAGATGAGGCTCGCACTCCTCCAAGCGATTGAGCAGGAGCAGAGCGCGCGCCATCGTCAGATGCCACTTGAAAGTGACCACCGTCGGGTCGCCTGTGTAGCCGCTGGAGGCAAGCAGGGTCTCGCCGTCCGCGCCCAGCAGCCCGATACGCACCGCGCACTGGCGCGCCTTCTGCAACGCTTCTAATGCCTCCTGACCCTGACCGTTCAGCAGATAGGCTTGCGCCAGCGTGAAGTAGATGAGCGGATGCTCCAGACCCAGCCGAAGCGCGGTCTGACCCGCCCGAATTGCCTCGTCAAAACGCTTGAGCATCTGCAGGCTGGAGACCCACTGGCTCCATGCGAGCGGGGCATAATCCTCGTGGGGGTCAATCGCCTCACATGCGCGCTGAAGCGCGTCGCATGCGCCCTGATAGTCGCCCTGATTGTAGAGCGTGTTGCCCAGATTGAACCACTGGAAGGCGTCCTGCGGGTTCTCTTGCAGGGCTTGCTGAAGCAGTTGCACATTGCGCTGGCTTTTGCCCCGACGGCGCATCACCTCCGCTTCGTAGCCCCAGTGAATGATTTGCGCGTTGCGCAAAGTGGCAGGCTTGCCACCCTGTGCCAACAGGCTGGGCAGAATCTGCTCGTGCACGCGCCCTTCCCAGCGGGCATGCGGTAGCCGACGGAACATGCGCACCACCCGATGGATAAAGGCATCGTGGGGACTGGCTTTGTCCAGAATGTTCACAATCTCGATGTAGTAAGCAACGAACTGGGGATGGCGTGCACCCTCGCGAATGATGGCACGGCTACGCGGGCTGAGCCGTTCATCGGCGTCCAGCACCAGGATCCAATCGCCTGTGGCGTGCTGGAGCGCGAGATTACGCGGTTCCGAAAAGTCGTCTTTCCATTCGCAGGTCAGCACCTTTGCGCCATAGCGCTGGGCAATAGCGGGCGTGTTATCGGTGGAGCCTGTGTCCACCAGCACAATCTCGTCCACCACGCCCTTCACACTCTCGAGACATTCGGGCAGGAATTCAGCCTCGTTGCGGGCGACGATACAGAGGCTGATGCGCGTGCCGAGCGGCTCATCTGGGATGGGCACGCCGTAGTGCGCAAGCCACTCCTCCAGCGCACGAGCACGCTGAACGGCATTCCTCTTAGCCCCCTTCGGATTCGCGGGGGGGACGCCCGTGCCACGAGGAGCGTTGCACACGAAATAGTTGCGCAGGGGAAGCACCACCTCGCGCAGCCAGTGCGGTTCGGCATAGCCCGCACGCAGGAGCTGCATCACCAGCGGATACGCCTGCCGTTCGCGCTCGGTGTAGAGCAGGACCCACGCCTTTTGCGCCAGCAGATTGGGCGCGTCGGGCAGGAGCGCGAGCGCTTTGTTCAGCAAATTCTCGGCGTCCTCCCAGCGGTTGCCTTGCAGGAGCGCGTGCACCGCCGCCTCGTACAGATAGGGGTTCAGCGGCTCGGCATCGATCGCGTGCGCAAAGAGCTGGAGCGCGGTTTCACCGTCCTCGTTCTCCAGTCGGCTCAGTCCGATATCGTAGAAGGTCGCGCGACTTTGGGCGCTTTCCGCCAGTTCCTGCATGCAACGGGCAGCGACGGGTGCAATCTGGCTCCATGCGAAGCGCGAAAGGATAGCCTGCCTCGCGGAGATACCCTTCTGCCGTGCCTCCTGTGGATGGTTTGCGACCGTGCGCATCGTCTCGATCAGCGCGTCGACCGATGGCTCTGCCCAGAAGGGTGTGCCGACCGTCTCATATCCGACGACGCCGCTGAGTGGGCGCACTTCGGCAGGCAACAGATAGGCGGTCTCCGAATCGCAGAAGTCAAGACATGCGCCGAACCCCGTCACAATCACGGGCAACCCGCACGCCATCGCCTCCGCGATGGGCAAGCCGAAGCCCTCCGCACGATAGGGATGCACGAGGCAGTCCGCAGAGCAATAGAGCTGTGCCATCGCCGAGTCGGGCAAGGTGTCGGGGATATAGAGAAGCGGTGGCGCGGAGGCGTCGCGCGCCCACTCCAGCAACTGCACCTGATAGTTGCGCTTGCTGTAGAAGTCGAGCGTGCCGAAATCCTTCACAATCAACAGCACCTCGTCGCCCGCTTTGAACGCCATCCGATATGCCTGCAAGAGGATGTCGATGCCCTTGCGTCGGACGGACCCGCCCACGAAGAGGAACTTATAGCGGCGTGCGAGGCTCTCGCGCGGCACATTGGTGACGCCCAGCATGTGCAGTTCCAGCGGGGGCAGTTCGGGGCGGAACTGGTCGGGATCGACCCCGTTGGGCACGAGGCGCAGTTTCGATTCGGGCACGCCCGATTTCAGAAAGGTCTCATACACGAATCGGGAGGGCGTCCAGAGCTGGGCGTGGCGCATGCGGATCTGCTCCACCCAGTCGCGTGGTGCCGCGCCGAATTCCCACGGCTGAATCACGGCGAGTGGCACGGGCGAACGGCTCCAGTCGGGCGGGAACTGATGGCGCACCCAGACCTGCCAGCCGTTGGCGGGTGGGGGGTTCTCACCCACTAAAAGATAGCGGCGCAGAGGATGGCTGTCCGCATTTTCGATGGTTTCGCCCCCTTCATGCGCGATCAGATGCACCTGCCAGTGAGGGTCAAGGTTCAGGAGCGCGCGGATTAACTCGCGATTGACCCGTGCGAGGCTATGGGCAGAGAAGATACCGCCCTGCCAGAGCGTGGGTGGGAGATGCGGTTGCTCGGACATCTGGAACCCTCCTTTACCGTTGTTGCGAAGTATCAGCGACGGCTACCCGCTTTCCGACGCCCACGCGCTCGGTTGGGATGGGCCCCGTTGTTGCCCTCCGAGGAGGTTTCCTGCGTGCCGAACCGCTCGCGCAGTTTGCGCTTCGCGCCGGCGATGGTGTACATCTCCTCTTTGAGCAGGCGCTTAATCTCGCGGATGACCTCGATGTCCTCGGGGCGATAGCGCCGCTGACCGCCTTGCGAGCGGATGGGGCGCAGGAACTCGGAGAACTCGCGCTCCCAGTAGCGCAAGGTGTGGCTCTCCACACCTGTCAGATAGCTCGCGACACTGATCGAAACAGGTCGCTGTTCAATCGGTACTCGCTGCTTCTTACTCCGCCTTGGCATGGTTGACCTCCGTTAATGTAGTTGTTGCGAGCGCTTCATAGCAAGCGCGAAGCGGCTCGCCAGAAGGCTCGCAACGGATTATCGGAACTTTTGACGCTCTTCTTTAGAGGGTGTTCACCCAGTTGCCGATAGGGTATGCTACTTCTGCCGACGCGATGAGCAACGCGCTGCAAAAAGCGGACCTGGACTATTTCAAGCGCGGGGAATGGGAGAACCCACGCTTCTGGAATCGGCTGGGCGGTCAACCCGACCTGCACGGCAAGAAGGTGCTGGATTTGGGCTGTGGGCACGGCAGCCTCTGCATCGATATGGCGAAGGCGGGCGCCGCTCGCGTGATAGGCGTCGACATCAACGCACGCCTGATCGAATTCGCTCGGCGCAACCTCGAACTCAACTACCCCCAGCTGGTCGGGCGCGTGGAGTTCCACTGCATGGACATCGCCGAGCTGGACGAGGGCGATTTCGATCTGATGACCTCCAAAGACACCTTCGAACATGTGATGGACTTGGAGGGCGTTCTGCACGAGATGTATAAGCGGTTCAAGCCGGGTGGCTTGCTCTACGCCGCGATTGGTCCGCTGTGGAACAGCCCGTTTGGCGACCATGACCACCTGAAGCGCATCTTCGGGGTCAACCTGCCTTGGGCGCATCTGATTGTGCCTGAGCGTATGGCGTTGCGCTGGCTTAGCCGCAAACTAAGGCGCGAGCTGACCTCCTATCGCGATTTGGGGATGAACATGCTCCCTTTCGTGGAGTATCGACGCATTATCGAGCAATCGGGCTTCGAGATTCTCTTTTTCAAGCCGAACAACAGTCGTCATCCGGTACTGCGCACCTTCGCGCTGATTGCCCGCATCCCGTTTCTTACCGAGTATTTCACAAACAATCTCTATTGCATCCTGCGTCGCCCCAGAGAGTAGGGAATCTCCCTCATCGCCCATTTCCAAAACTCACCCGTGATGGAAGTCTTCGCAGATGCCTGACCCTTTGCCTACGGCTCTCGCACAATCCCCATAAACAGCACTGTGCCCGTCGGTTGGTGAACAATCGCAAACAGGAACGGATGGTCGGCGCGAACCATGAAGAAGCTTGAAGGTAGACTTAAGACGGCAATTTCCTCGCCGGTTGCTGCAACCGCTTCAGTGCCCTCCTCGTCTACCTTAATTACTGCGCGTTGAACCACCCGTCGTATCACGGTCGGTCCCAACACCTTTGGGTACACCATCCGCTCGAAATTAGCGCGTTGCATATCAAACGCGCTCGGCATCCCCATTTTCGCGAGTGGTTCATTCAACAGGAACTTCGCATCAATTTCAAAACGAGGCATGGCGACATCGCCCTCGGTCGCTTGGAAACTCCGCATCCAGTGTTTCCAGTTGTCGGGCGTGAGCTGCTTGCGGAGGTTAGCCAAGCCTTGTACATCGTCGGGTACAAAGAGATAGAACACTAAGTTTCCTGTGCCGTAGGGAAGCCCCACCGCTTGGAAACCCTCACCCTTCAGATAGAGGAACTTGCCATGCTGGTTCATCATTGGCACCAACTTCGTTTTCCCATCTTCCAGTGTGAACTTATCTTCTCGCGTGTCATCCTTATTGAACCGACTTTGCCACTTGCCCTTGAAGTAGAGCGCGTTCACTACCACTGCGGTTGTGTCCGGGTCGAAGTCGCTTGCTTGGAAGATTTGGTCAATCGCTTTGCGTGTCTGCTTCCTGACCCAGCTGTTGATTTGGTGTGCTGCATCTGCTGGATGGCGCTTAAAGTCGACATTTTGGGCAACAGCATTGTAGTGTCTTTGAAGCATATGCTTGAACTCTGGGAGCAACTCGAAACCGTTCTGCACCCAGACACCGTTCGCCAAGTCGACCGTCGCTTCAGGGTCAGGCGAGCGCAGGAGCCGTATCAATGCGGAATTCTCGGCGTTGATGGCTTGCAGGTCGAGGTTCTCGTAGCCCAGCGTTTGGGCAATCTCGGTGTAGGTTTCACCCCCTGCTCCATTCAGCATCATACTGAGTGCAATCCCCGCCGAGAGGGGCGAGAAGAAAAGGTTCGGCGTTCCCCGCGCTTCGTCCAGCTCATGTAGCAATCGGAGGCTGAAGCGCAAGTTCGCATCCACAACTTGAGGTTCCAGCTTCACGGATTTTTCCTGTCTACATCCGCACAGCACACAACCGATCACAGCGACCAAAGTGAGATATTTGACCATCGCTGTATCCCTCCAGCCGATGCTGAATCCGTCCATGTTGTACACCTCTACTCGTTAGACTCCTCCGTTTCGCTCGTCATGTCCCTATTGCCCTCTCATCCTTGGGCGTACCACCACCCTGCCCCTCTATCGGCTCATCACCTCTTACCCGAACCAACAGGAAAGCCATGACCAACCCGCAGAGTGCCCCTGCAGACATCAAAACCCAACCTAAAGATGGGTCTCATTCGTGTATCGCCATGCCTTGACGGTTATACGAAAGAATAGCTGGATGGCTCGCAACCAGTGCCTCCGACGCCGCGCCAAAAGCATAAGACCCTCCTCACCAAGCGTGGAGCGACGATTTAGCTCCAAGCACTTTTGGAACGCCCTTTCTGCCTCGCTCCAGTTGCCCAAGCGCAAAAAATAGCGTCCCAACCCGTAGTAGGCACGAAAGTTGGTCGGGTCTAACTGTATCGCCTGCTCAAAGGCTTGCCGTGCCGCTTCAACTGTCCCTGACAGAACAGCTCCCATCCCCCCACCGTCCACGCTCGGCTCAGGATAGGGGGCGTCAGCGCATCGGCTTCTGGATGTACCATCCGACATCACCTACGACCTTCATCCGTGGCAAGTTCGCGAAGCGTCTGGAGGTCTTCCTCGAACTCCGCAACATCGTAATGAACGGGGATACGCCGACTTGCCAGCAGGTGCTGAAACTCTCCAAGGGTCATCTCGGCGAACTGACTGGCTTGGGCTAAGGTCAAGCGCTCTTGTTGAAAGAGCCAGATTGCCAGCTCCCGCTTGAACTCGGCTTCGCTCATCCCTGCTGCCCGCAGGAGTCCATCGGGCACAATAAGAGCCATCGTATCACCTCTACCTGAATTATACCCCCTCATTCTTGCTTAAGCACCATCGGTTTCCTTGCCGGGTCTGACCCGCCTGTGAGCAGCTCGTTCCGATAACCCCACGCCCCGTTCCAGTCATACACCTGACGGTCGCCCGATACCCAATCCCCAAACGCATCGGTAATCGGTGCGGGGCTGAACACACCACCCCTGTCGGACTGCGCCACCAAATCCCCATGCAGGCTCCAATATCGCCGTTCTCCGTTATACTGGTACATTCCACCACCCTCACTATTATACACCGAAAAAAACCTCTTACAACGGCTCCCCTATCAAAGAGGACAAGATGTCTCTTTTCTCCACCCCACTCCCTTTTGCAAATGCACGGCGCCAGCGATACTCACGCATGTCCGTACAACGCGCTGCCAGCCAAAGCATCTGAAGCACACGCCCAACCCTGAATCGACACTGGTAATATCTCATCAACTCACCTGCTTTTGTAGGATACATCAAATAAGAAACTTGTAAATACTCTTCGTAGAGTGCAACATTTCCTAACTGTCCGAACGCAAACCCCAATTTTATAAAACTGCGGGCATCACCCCACCAAGGTGATTCCTCCAACAGACGCTGAAATCTGTTGAGCCATAACTGTGCTTGTTCATACCGACCGCGTAGCCAATTCGTCGAAAATGCATCCCATAACATCTCGCAATCAACATTCTCTTCGTCATATTCTGAAACGGCTCGCTCAAATCGGGAGTAATATTCATCGGATAACGCTTGCCACTCATCATAGGGTGCTGCGATGTGCGCATGTAGTGCATAAGCCTCTGGACGAGAAGGGTCAAGCCGAATACAGTGCTTGAGCGTGCTTGCTGAGGCTTCCGCACTTTCCTTCGCTTGTTGAGGACGGCGAGCATTCAAAGCCAAAAAGAAGTTCAGTCTTGCTAACTCCAAGCAGAGGTCATAACTCTCATAACGCTTAATCGCTGTAAAAATCAGGTAGGCGGCGGCTTCGCTCATTCGCATCGCCCAAAGCGCACGCGACTGCAAAATGCGTCTTTGGACAAAGACCGATGCATCTTCTATGGGAATTGTACGAAGCCGTTCAAGTGCTTGAAGTGGTTCACCTAACTTGATATGCAAGTGGGCTGTTTCTAACAGTCGTTCAATATCCCCTTTGCCTTCATCCACTTGCGATCTGAGTGTTTCGAAGCGCTCGACGATGCGGGCATACTTCTCTCGTGCCCCACGACGCACCCATCTCAATCTGTTTGCTAATTTCAATGGTATCATTTTCACTTAACTTTAATGATGCCTTTAGTACCACTCCCCTTCAGGATCGAGATACCCTTCAACACGCTTTCGATATATAATTACAGTGGTGATTCCCTCTCCAGCAGCATAAGCCCCTACTGCAATTGTACCTAATGCACCCAAGCCACCACCGCTGCCGCTGCTTCGTCCACCGCCTCCGCCCCTTATCGGCGGCCAGCCCCCACCTCGTCGTGGGGTATTCCGCCATCTAACCTCTTCCTCAAAGTTCTCAATAATTTTGCATCCTTCAAGTCTGGGTCCCGCATCTATAGTGAAGTCAGGTGCGGTATACGGCGCTCCTCTACCAATTCCGCCGTCTCTGTATCCTATTTGCTCGTTAGAAGCCATATCAATAAGGCAAGCTAGAAGCAATGACCACCAAAGTTCCCTGATCGACTCACCGTCAGGGTCAATCAACTGCAGGGGGTCATTCAGGCAGTACCCATATGCATTCAAAGTGAGAGGCACATACACATCCCCCAACCACGGGTCTTGCTGGAGAAACCGACCCACCGCAGGGTCATACCACCGTACCCCAACCTTCTGCAACCCACCCGCCTCCACCAACTCATTCCGATAACCCCAGCCACCGTTCCAATCATACACCTGACGAGTGCCCGATACCCAATCCCCAAATGCATCGGTGATAGGTGCAGGGCTGAACACACCACCCCTGTCGGACTGCGCCACTAAATCCCCACGAACGCTCCAGTGCTGATAGGCGTCGGTAGAGGGACTGACACCTCCGCGAGCATACATCACCAAACCGTACCCATAATAGACCCAGTCCAAACCGTTCCCCTCCGCTACCAGCGTGTCGCCTGAGTACAAGTAGTTCACCACGACACCACCTCGCTCACTCCGAACCCGACGACCTAACCCATCATAACTATACTCCCAACCGACCGAGTCTCCTGCTTTCTGCAAACTCGTCAGATTGCCTTCACTATCATACCCCAACTGCCAACTCTCCCCGTTCACCCGACGCACCACCACATTCCTGTCCATGTCGCTTATGCTGATGGAGCTTGTTTTACCTGCTCTTCCCTCGCCCCCTTCCGCGCACCGCCTCGCCCATCGCCACAGGCAAGTTGCCCTTGGCGCATTCCCTCAGCAGGCGTCCGCCTGTGGGGACATCTCATCGTGCGCCTCACTCAGGCTTCAAAACCTTAGGCAAGAGGGAGTGCACTGGCTGTCGTGGCAGATATTCGCACCCGACCTGTCTCACCTCCTGATTGGTGGAGTTATTCGCTCAAGGGGTGGAGGTTCCTGCTTTTTCACTGGAAAGACGGGTTTCGCGGGCGAGACGCTCGTGCTCCTTGATGGGCAGGATGCCCAAGCCACTTGGGTTCACGGGCGGGACGCCCGTGCTACAGTTGCTTTTCGCGGGCGGGACGCCCGTGCCACTTTATGGGCAGGATGCCCAAGCCACTGATGCACGGGCGAGACGCCCGTGCCACATTTTTCAGACAGCCTCCACCGCGACGGCGGGTTGCTTGAGAGGCTATTGAGAAAGGGTTCGCAAAGATGGGTCGGCAAGGAACATCTGGGCTAAGCGGCGCTGGGGAGCCGACAGAGGAAGCGAGACCAGCTCGTTGGGCGTCAGCCAGCGCAGGGCGACATACTCTTCAGAATGCGCCTCGCCACTCTGAAACAGGCACAGATAGCCGTAGAGGCGAATCGAGTGGTAGGTCACGGTATGTTTCACATGTCTTAGTAGGCGCACAGGTTCCGCTTGGATGCCCACCTTCTGCACAGCGCGTTGGGCGACCGTTTCCAGCGTTTCGCGTCCGTTGCGCGTGGCACGCGGGAACTCCCACAGCCCGCCCCACCAGCCGCTTGGTGGTCGTTGGGCGAGCAGGAGTTGCCCCTCGCGCCAGATGAGCACGGACACATCGATGACCTGCACCGACGGGCGTGCGGGCTTAGGCTCGGGCACGGTGGTCGGCTCGCCCCGCTGATATGCCATGCACAGCGATTGGAGCGGGCACTCGCCACAGCGCGGCTGACTCGGTGTGCAGACGATGCTCCCCAGCTCCATCAGTGCCTGATTGAACATGCCTGGCGCGTTGGTATCGATGAGCTGGCGGGCAAGCGTCCAAAGGGTGCGCTGAGCGCGCCCACGCTGAAAATCGCCTTTGAGCCAGAGCAGTCGTGCCAACACGCGCGTCACATTTCCGTCCACCACTGGCTCAGGCTGATTGAAGGCGAGGCTCGCAATCGCGCCTGCGGTGTACGCGCCAATCCCGGGCAGTTCGCGCAGTCGCTCCACCTCGCGGGGCAACTGACCGCCTTGCTGGGCGATTATCTGTGCAGCGCGCCACAGATGGCGTGCCCGCGCGTAGTAGCCCAGCCCTTCCCAGTAGCGCAATACCTCCTCCAGCGGCGCCTCGGCTAACGCCTGCACCGTCGGGAACCGCTGAATGAACCGCTCATAGTAGGGGATGACGGTCGCCGTCTGCGTCTGCTGAAGCATGATTTCGGAAACCCAAATATGATAGGGGTCGCGTGTGGCGCGCCACGGCAGAGGACGGTGCGCCTGCCGAAACCATTCCAGCAGTCGCCGTCGCACTTCGGCAATCCATTCCGCGTCCAACGGTTTCATGGCTCCAGCCAGTCGCGCGTGAATCGCACCCATTTAATTGCGCTGAGCCTACCCTCAGGGGATGGGATGGCATAGCTGTAGGTGAGGTGAATCGTGCCGTCGCGCGCCTGTATCAGCGACGGATAGGAGAAGCTGCCCTTGCCCGGCGCCCCCCGCTCCAGATAGCGTTTCACCTGCCATGTGCGCCCCTCGTCTTGCGAGAGCAGAATCGCCAGCTGATGGCGCCCCTCCTCGGTATCGTTGGCGACCATCAGCCACTCGCCCGTGTCCAGCGCCATCACCTCGATGCTGGCGCCGGGGTTCGGGATGTCGCTCTTGCGCACCTCGCTCCAGGAATAGCCACCGTCATATGAGACGGCGGTCATCACCCGCTTGGGTGGGGGACCGTTGTCGCGCAGGTAGGCGACAATCGTGCCGTCGCGTCGCGCCACGAGGCTCGGTTGGATACCGCCGTCGCTCACGATGGGCTTACCGAACCGCCAGGTGCGCCCACCATCCTCGCTGATGGCAATCATGGCAAGGTTGAAGCCGTCCGAGTAGAGGGGCAGAAGGACGCGCTCACCCGATATCAGCGGATGCACGCGCGGCATCCAGCCCAGCCGCCGTGTGAGTTCATCCACCTGCGGGAAATGCTCATCGGGCGAGATGTGGAACACATCGCCCGCCTTCCAAGGGGGGCAGCCCCGTTTGCCAGGGCGCGACGCGATTCGGTACTTCAGCAGGGCACCCTCCCAACGGTGGTTCAAGATAGTCGCCCAGACCAGCCAGAGCCGCCCGCGCGGGTCAAAAAAGAGAATCGGGTTAATATCGGGGTAATGGGGCGTGTCCGCCATCAGGAAAGGTCGGCTCCAGCGCCCGTCGCGCCAGCGTGCGCCCAGAATGCGCACATCGTCCGCCTCGCGCTCGCCCGACCCACTGTACCAGCAGACGATGAGCGAGCCGTCGGGACACTCCACGACGCAGGACGAGTGGTTGTGCCAGCGGTTCAGCGCGAAAATCAGGGCGCTTTCGAACATAGCTCTCTCAGCGAGGTGGTGTAGGGTGGCTGGGCGACGCCATGCTCGGTGATGATGGCGGTAATTAGCTCGGCGGGTGTGATATCGAACGCGGGGTTCAGCACAGGCGTGCCTTGCGGGGCGAGGCGCAAGCCACCGATATGCGTGACCTCCGTCGCGTCGCGGTGCTCCACGGGAATCGCCTTGCCTTCGGGCGTGCCCAGATCGATTGAGGAGGTGGGCGCCGCCACATAGAAGGGGATACGGTGATAGTGTGCCAGCACCGCCAAGCTGTAAGTGCCGATTTTGTTGGCGGTGTCGCCGTTTACTGCGATGCGGTCCGCGCCGACCACCACCGCTTCGACCTTGCCCTGCGCCATCAGCCAGCCTGCCATGTTGTCGGTGATGAGCTGGAACGGGATGCCCTCCTGCAGAAGTTCCCATGTGGTCAGTCGCAGTCCCTGCAGGCGCGGGCGCGTCTCACACACATAGGCTTTGGCGAGCCGACCCTGTTGCCACGCGACGCGAATGATGCCCAGCGCCGTGCCGATGCCCCCAGTCGCCAGCGCGCCCGTGTTGCAGAGGGTCATCACCCGCGCCTGCGGGGGTAGCAACAACGCGCCATACTGGGCGAGCTTCACATCCGCCTCATAATCCTCCTGCAGGATCTGATGCGCCTCTTGGAGCAGTCGCTCGCGCGCCTCGCGAACGGTGGTGCAGGTGTTGAGCACCTTCTGCATGCGTTCAATCGCCCAGAAAAGGTTGACGGCGGTCGGGCGCGTGCGAGCAAATTCCTGAAATACTTCGCCTATAAAGGCGCGAAATTGGCTCATCTCCTCGCCTTCGAACTGGTGCGCAGCGAGCGCGATGCCGTATGCTGCGGTGATGCCAATGGCGGGGGCGCCGCGCACCTTCATCGCGCGAATCGCTTCCGCCACCCCGCGCCAGTCGGTGAACTCCTCCACCACCACCCATTCGGGCAGCTGGGTCTGGTCGAGGATGCACACCACGCCTTCCTGCCACTCGATGGGTCTAACTTTCACCGCTCGGAATGCCACCAACCAGAGTATACCTGTGCATATCAGGAATGTAGCCCAGGCGTCTTGCCCGTGTAAGTGTGGCTTGGGCATCCTGCTCATCAAGCGTAGCACGGGCGGGACGCCCGTGCCACAGTGTTGTGGCTTGGGCATCCTGCCCTTGAGTATCGGATCGGGTATAATAGGTTTTGCTTTTATCCATTAAAGCCTACGACCACACCCCTCCCCCTTGGCCGAGCAGGGGGAGGGGGTAAAATATTGGCTAATCTGAGGTTTTGCACTCATGGGGCATTCAACGGCTTCCCTCGCGGAGGATATCCTGCTGGTCATTGGCGTCAGCATCCTGGTGGTGGCGCTGTTCCAGCGTTTGCGCGTGCCCGCGGTGGTGGGGTTCATCCTGACGGGCGTGCTGATTGGTCCGCACGGGTTGGGCTGGGTCAAAGAGGCGGAGACAATCCGTCTGCTGGCGGAAATAGGCGTGGTTCTGCTCCTCTTCTCGCTGGGGGTGGAGTTCTCCATCGAGCGGCTTCTGCAGTTGCGTCATTATGTGTTGCGGGCGGGGCTGGCACAGGTGTTCGGCACGGTCGCGCTCTGCATGGTGGGCGCACTGCTGATGGGTTACTCGCTGGCGCAGGCGCTCGCGCTCGGTATGATTATCAGCCTCAGCAGTACGGCGGTCGGCGTCAAATTGCTCAAGCAGCGCGAGGAGCTCGACAGCACCCATGGGCGGATGGCACTGGGCGTGCTGTTGTTGCAGGATGTGATGGCGCCCCTCTTTATGGCGATACTGCCGTTTCTGGTGCAGGCGGGCACGCTTAGCGCAACGGCAATTGCAGGGCGGATGGTGCTGACCCTGCTGGGGGTGGTCATGGTCTATTTCGTGGCGCGCGGGCTGGTGCCGTTGATATTGCGCTGGTTGATGGCGTCCGATACGCGCGAAGTGCCCGTGCTTGGCTCGCTCTTTATCGCTTTGCTGATGAGCGTCATCACCCAGCGGCTGGGGCTGTCGCCTGCGCTGGGTGCATTCGTGGCGGGCATCATCATCTCTGAGACACCCTACAGCCATCAGATTACCGCGAATATCGTGCCCTTTCGCGATAGCTTCCTCGCCCTGTTCTTTATCTCGGTGGGACTGCTGGTGAACCTCGCCTACCTATCCAGCATGTGGTGGCAGGTGCTCAGTTGGACGCTTTTACTGCTTCTCTTGAAGTGGGCGATCGTGGTGGGTGTCGCCTATCTATCGCGCCGTCCGTTGCGCGTGGGGCTGATTGCAGGGGCGGTGCTGGCGAATATTGGAGAATTCTCCTTCGTGTTGATGGGTCAAGCGCACGGCTTACTCACTGAGGAGTTGTTGCAAGGGCTGATAGCGGGCACTTCGCTGAGCATTCTACTGACCCCGTTGCTATTGGCAATCACCTATCGGCTCACTCTCTATGCCACAGGGCACTTTGAGATGATTGAGCGCGTCGGGCATCCGCGCCATCCCCATCTGCGCGACCATGTGATTATCGTGGGCTACGGGCTGAACGGGCGCAATCTGGCCAATGTGCTGAAAGAGCTGGATATTCCCTTCGTGGTGGTGGAGCTGAACGGTGCGTTGGTGCAAGAGGCACAGAAAGCGGGGATTCCCGTGATTTATGGCGACGCAGCGAACCCCGACATCCTCAAAGCGGCGGGCATTCAGCACGCGCGCGCCGTCGTGCTTGCCATGTCGGACCCCATCAGCACGCGCTATACCGTGCGTACCGCACGCGAGTCGAACCCCACCGTGTATGTGGTGGCACGCACGCGCTATCTGGCGGAGATCGAACCGCTCTACGCTGCGGGCGCGACCGATGTCATCCCTGAAGAGTTCGAAGCGTTCGTGGAGATTGCCGACCGTGTGCTGAAAACGCTGGGGGTCGATGAGGAGACCCGCCAAGAGATGATGCACGCCTGCCGCGCCCGCCACTACAAAATGCTCCAAGAGACGCGCGAAGGGGTGTTTGCGAACTGATGCGCACCGCTCGTGGATGGGCGGGGCGCAGGTAAGGTAGGTCGGTAGACTTCAGGGGAACCCAAGGGAACGGCGGGAGGCATCCGCCTCCCGCCCGTTGTCAACTCATTCGTCGCAAGGCGTCCACGACCGATTGGTAGGTCTCTGGTGTCCAGCGACGACGCTCGTTAATCAGCTCCTGTTCAAGGCGTTTCAAGCGTTGCTCGTAGCGTTCCTGACGGGTTCGATAATAGCGTTGCGCAGAGTTTTTACCTGCTCGGCAGTGCGAGCGATGTCCCAGATAGTGTCCAAACGCACAGGCGACTTTATCTCGCGATCGACGCTTCCGTTTACGCGCTTTTTTGATAGCGACGCACCTCCTCCAACAGATTCAGGCAGAGGGTTAGGTAGTACTTACTTAGACTCCTTTTGCACCCAAAAAGTTCCCACTCTTTATCGATAGCGTGCCACCAGCAAGTAGAAAGTGCGCCCTAAAGCCTGCCGACGCTCCAGCGGAATGATGCGCAGATGCTGAACGAGCGATTCATCGGTCGTCAGGCAATACGCGCCCTGCGACTCCATCTGCTGGAGGAGCGCGTCCAGATTGTCAACGGTTGCGGTGCGCCCGCGCCGATAGAACTGCAGGCTCGGATAGCCCGGACGCACTTTGTAAAGGATGAGCGTCCGATAAGGCGGTGTCGCTTGTGCCAGCTCGCGCACGGGTGCGAGCATCAGGCGGTCGTAGCCACGGAGCGCACCATTCAGCCCCAGCACCAGCGCGAGCACACCCAACAAAAGGGTCAGTGTCCAATATCGTCCACTCGCCAGCCAGAGCGCAATCAGGCTCAGCCCGACGCCCAGCAAGCCTGCCAGCCAAACCCCACTCCACTGCGCTAATACCACCCCCAGCAGTGTCCAAAGCGCGAGTGACAGCCCACCCATAATAACGGGTATAAGCCAGTTCATGGGCGTAGAATCCCTTGCGCGGGCGGGTGAATCGGTGGCAAGAAGCGCGGAGGCGACCATCAGCGCGAGCGCAGGAAACATCGGAAAGATGTAGGCAGGCAGTTTGGTGAAGCTCAGCGTGAACAGTCCGAACACGAGCCACGCCCAGCGACGCAGATAGCCAACCACGGGCGGTTCATCCGCCATACCGCGCCAGAGCACGCCCGCCCAGAGCGACATCGGCAACGCGCCCAGCCACAGCACCACCCCATAGTACAGCAGATAAATCGCGACACCCCCTGCAATCTTGCCCGCATCCCCGCTTTGAATCAGCGGTAGCACCGAATGCGCCGTGTCGCCCCCCGCAAAACGCAGGAGGTTCTGACGCACGATGAACTCGGCAAAGAAGTCGCGCCCGTGCTGGAAATAGACGCCCAGATACCATGGGGAGGCGGTCGCTATCGCCACCATCAGTGCGAACAGAACCCACCGCAGGCGCAAGCCACTTGTGTGCAGGGCACGCGCGTTCAGCAGATAGTGTATGCCGAGCAGTCCCAGCCCGAGGGGACCTTTGGTCAGCACTGCCAGCCCCATCACGACGCCGCCCAGCAGGCTCCAAACCCATCCGCGCTCCTGTGCCTCCCACAGAGCAATCAGCGCGAGGGTGAGCCAACAGCAGAGCATCATGTCGGTCAGCGCAAGGCGGGTCAGCAATAGGCTCAGCGGCGCGACAGCGAACAGCAAGCCAGCCAGCGTGCCTACGCCCCTGCCCAGCCGCCGCTCGCCCCACGCCACAATCAAAATCAGCGTCAGCCCGAACATCAGCACCGACGGGAGGCGCAGGGCAAACTCGTTCTCACCGAAGAGGCGCATGCTAAGCCCCATCAGCCAGTAGAGCAGGGGCGGTTTCTCGAACCACGGCTCACCACGAAATCGGGGCGTCCACCAGTCGCCCGCCTGCTTCATCTCCCACGCGACCGAGGCATAGAACCCCTCATCCAAATCGGTCAGCCCGAACGCCACAATATCAAACAGGGCGACAAGCACCAGCACCCACAACAGCGCACGCACACCCCAAGTCTACCCAAACTGCCCTATGGCAAATCGGGCTTATTCGCCCCATCGCTAAGGCGAGGGTGGAAGGGTTGGAATGCGGACACCCGCCTGGTCAGCAAAGTATCGGGTTTCGTGCGAAAGTATCTGCTGGAGCGCAGATTGCGAGTTGCGCTCAAGAGAGGCATATCGCCAAAGCAGAATGCCGAAGCTGACGAGCAAGGCGAACGCCAGCCAGAAAAATGTCCCTTGAACGAAGTGCCAGAGCCTATCGATGCGTTTCCAGACCAGCCAGCGCAACACAACCAGCACCATCACCACCGCTATCAACTGGAGCCAAAGTTTGACCACAAGCAATTCCCAACGCATGATGGGGTTCGGATTCAACAACCCAATCGATCCCAGCCAATCGATAAATGCATCCCGCAGCCCTTGCGGCGCCCTGCGTGAAGGAATGGGGTTAAAAATCAGGTCATAATCGATTGGCGTGACACCACTTAGATTGAATGCCGTCGCACCGTGCGCTATCAAGTAGAAAAAGAGCAGGCTTGTCCCGAGTAGCATAAGGAAAATCAGAGCCGAATGAGTCCTCAAGCGAAGCAGAATCGCCAACAACAGGGCATGCGCCAGCATCAATAGCCCTACTGCCAATCGTTGTGAGGCGGAGTGATAGTACACTATCGCTTGGTTGATGTCGTTCATAAGGCGCTTCAGGCTCGGTTCGACATACTTGCCGATGGCGTTGCGCAATGGTTCCAACTGCGTGTCTTGTTGAATGACCCACCGCAAGGTGCTTGGCGACGCTTGGGTGGAGGCAAGTGTTCGGCTCGCATCGTTGAGCAATGCTTTGCCAACTAAGAAGCCGATGGAACTTCGGGAATGCATAGCGATAAGGGCACCGTTGCGGGCATTCGCTAAGAGCAAGGCATTTGCCCGCTCCCAATCACCCTGCTTCCGAAGGGCGTTCGCTTTCGCTTTAACAACCTCTCTGCTAAACTCTCGCAGGCACGCATAATGGGGGAAGCGTTGAAGCATGTAAGCCAAGAAGGGCGCGGCGCTGGTGGAATAGCCCAGCGAGTCCATCAAATGCGCGAATGTCTCGACCTCGGCAGGAGCATAGTCATCCCAGCGATTCTTCTGCGCGGCGCTCTGCCACTCAGCGAGTGCTTCCTTCGTGCGCCCAAGCAGTGCAAGCAAGCAGGCACGCACCTGAGGGAAATAGGCGTTCTCTGGGTCAGCGCGTTCAGCACGATAAGTCAGCTCCACAAAGCGCGGCATCTGTTCCAGCAACCGTTGATATTCGGGCGCAGAGCGAGCGCCTCGAATGGAAACATCGAGCCAAAGATACCTAAAAAGTGTGGCAGGAATCTCAGGGCAATTGGGAAATTTGTCCGATAAGCCACATAACTGCTCGATGAGCCACCGGTCGCGCTCCGAGTGTGAAACTTCACGGATGTGTTCCATCTTGTCCAACTCTAATATCACCACTGCAGGTGGGAACCGCCAATCGGTTGGGTGCTGATCAGCCATCTGTTTCGTGCGCTGAATGAGTTGAGCGAGCCGTTGGCTTATAAAGGAGCGACGCGCGCCCTTTGGCAACGACCACGAATCTCCCCGCAAGACCAGCGTCCAGCCAGAAACCTGCGGCGGGGCGAACAAGCCATAGAGTTGCTCTTTGAAGGCGGATGAGGTCGCGGGATGCAACCAGAGTGTTGCCCCCATCACGATTAGCACGAGCGTCGCTCCCGTCATCGCCCAACGCACTGCCTGTTCCCTCCGTTACTGGTGAGCCGTGGCGAAGCGACTCGGCTCGATTTAGATTATAGCCCATCATAGCCCATCCATCTCTTGCTCCCTACTCCTGCTCTGAAACCCTTTGCACGCGTCGCCCGATGCCCTGAAGCCAGCGGAGGAGGTCGTCTACCAGCGTGTGCATAATCGGGATGTCTACAAGGGTCAAGATTGTGCCCATCAACAGCCCGCCTATCACGGCGGTCGCCAACGGCTGGTAGGCATCTGTGCCCATCTTCGGGAAGAAGGCGACAGGCGCCAGCGCCGCAATCGTCACCATCACCGTCATCAAGATAGGGCGCAAACGGTCGGTACAGCCCTGCACCACCGCCTCGTCGCGCGGAATACCCTGCGCCCGCAGAACCAGAATCAGGTCAATCATTAGAATCGCTGCGGTGATGTCCATCCCTGTCAGCACGATGATGCCCAACAGCGACACAGTGCTGAACGCCTGCTTCATCAGCCACAGAAAGATGAACACGCCCGACAGCTCCAGCGGTAGGCTGAATATCATCTGCAACGGCTGGAGGAATCCCCCAAACTGCGCCACTAACACCAAGTACATCAGCAACAGCGCCACCAGAAAGCCGAGCATCATGCGACGGAACGAGTCCATCATCTGGGTCATGTCACCGCGCACTTCCATCCCATACTCTCGGGGCGGCCAGTTCAGCTGGGTCATCGCCTTCATCATCACATCCATCGCCACATCCATCGAGGGGCGCGGAGGGAAGGGCAACTCGGCAATCGCGGTATCGGGCTGACCATCGCCGTTCGTGTCGATTTTCGGGGGTTGGTAGTCGCCCTTGCGGTAGTAGCCCATCAAACTCACCACGCGGCGCAGTCCATCCCTTTCGATGAGCGTGGGCGCAACGCCATACTCCACCCGCGCCACCGACTTGAGCGGAACGCTCTCGCCCTGCGCATTAATCAATATCAACTGCTCCAAATCGCGTGGATGCAGTCGCTGAGATTCCTCATAGCGAATCAGAATGCTGGTCTGTCGGCGGTCAGCATATTCGGGAAAGCGATAAAACTGCTGAGTATAGCCCCCTTTGAGCGCGTAGAACGCCTGTTGGGCAATCTCTTCGGGCGTAAGTCCGGCTTGCATCGCTTTCGGCAGATCGATGCGCAGTTTCCAGATAGGGCGATTGAGCGTCCACGAGGTGCCGGGCTGGAACAGGTCGGGCACTTGCGCTTTGGCGATTTGGAGGCTCTCCTCTGCCAGACGGCTGGTCAGCTCAAAATCGGGTCCATAGATGAGTATCTGGATGGGCGCGGCGGCAGTCGCCATCACATCAACGCCCATCTCCTTAATCTGCAGGAGGCGAATGCCTGGGATGGTTGCCGTTGCTTCCGCCTGAATCGCATCAATAATCTGCCAGATGTCGCGTTTGCGCTCATCTTTGGATGTGAGGGTTATCATGGCGGTGGCGGTATTCTCGCGCATGGAGGCATAGCCTGTGAAGTAGGCGCCCTCATAGTAGCCCGGTCCGCCCTCCGCGCCCACCTCCCACGACACGCGCCGAATTTCGGGATATTTCTCGATAATCGCTTGCAGTTGGCGCACGGCACGCTCGGTGGCAGAGTAGGAAGTGCCGGATTGCATCTCCAGCCTGAGATACGCCTGCCCGATGTCGCCGAGGGGCATCATCTCGCTCCCGATGAAGTAGTAGAAACCGAAGCCGACCACAAGCGTCGCCAGAATGCGCATCAGGTTCACAAAGCGGTGGCGCAGGAGGTAGCGAATGAGCCGTGCATAGCCCGCTTCCAGCCTGTCCAGCCCGCGCTGGAAGGGCACGATTATCCACTGTTCAAGGCGAGACGGGTGAGGTGAGACACCTTGCAAAAAGCGCGAAGCGAGCGTCGCGGTGAGTGTCATCGATACCAGAAACGAGGCGAGCAGACCGAAGATGAGCGGCCAGACCAGCCCAATAAACATCTGCTCCACGATACCGCCGGCGAACAGAAGGGGTGTTAGCGCAATCACAATCATCAGCGTGCTGGCAGCGACCGAGCGACGCACCTCCGTGATGCCGTCGATTGTCGCCTGAGCAGGGTCTTTGCCCATGCGCATGTGGCGGCGCACCGCGTGCAGGTCGATAATCGCATCGTCCACCAGTCGCCCAATGCCGAACAGTAAGCCAATCAGCGTGCTGGAGTTGAGGCTCATGCCCATCGGCACGAGCGCGAGAATCGCCATCGCCATCGAGGTGGGAATGGCAGTGAGCGCAATCAGGGTCATGCGCCACTCGCCCAGAAAGAGCCAAACGACCAGCCCCGCCAACACCACCGCCAGCAGAAGCTCCTCCCACAGGTTGCGCAGGAGCACATCGACGAACTCGGCGTTGTTATATGCGACGCGGAACTTCAGACCAGGGTAATCGCGCTCGATGGCTTGGAGTTCTTTCATCACGGCGGAAATCACGCGCGGGGAGCTTGCCCATGGGTTCTGCAAGATATTGATTGCGATGGCTTCGTCCGTTCGCCACTCGCCACCTTGCGGCACGGGCGTCTCGCCCGTGCTATGCTCGCCCGTGCCACGCTCCTCTATCTGATATTGATGGAAATACCCACTGCGCTTTTCGTCATAGGTATCTATCACGCGGGCGACATCGCCGATGCGCACCACGCGGTCGCCCACCGCCTTGAGCGGGTAGTTCGCCACTTCGTCTGCACTGCGTGCAAGCGTATCGAGGCGCACAATCTCCTCATGCTCGCCTGTCGTGAGGCGTCCTGCAGGAGCCGACAGATTGAACGCATCGATGGCTCGCTGAACATCCAGAATGGAGAGTCCGTACGCGCTGAGCTTGTTGCGGTCGACAATCACCTGCAGTTGGCGTCGGTATCCACCAAAGACCGACACGGTGTAGATGTCCCCGCTGGTGCGCTTGATACGGTCTGCAATCTCGTTTTCAAGCACTTCGCGCACGCGGGTGGGCGTCCAGCGTGCATCGCCCGTCACGGCGAGGGTCAGCACGGGCAGATTGAGCGGGTCTATTTGCAGAACCCACGAGGGTTGCGTGTTCGCGCCCTGCATCGGCAGGTCGTCTTGCGCGGCGGTCAGCAACGCCTGCACCTCCGTCAGCTTCTTCTGCATGTCCGTGCCGTAGGGAAACTCCAGCACGACGATGCTGTAGCCGTCTTGCGTGGTACTGCGGATGTAGCGCACGCCTGCAATTGCGGTCATGCGTTGTTCGAGGGGCTTGGTGTAGTAGGTTTCCATATCTTCCGCGCTCAAGCCGGGTGCGCGGGTCACGATACCGATTTGGGGGCTTTCGATGTAGGGCATCATTCGGCGTGGCAGATAAGCCACAATTGCCCATACCGCCAGCACAATCACAGCGGTATAGAACGCCAACACCGCCGACGGATGCCTCACACTCCACTCAATCAAATTGAAGGTTCTCATGGTTCCACACTGATTTACGAAAGGGTATCATAGACTTTCGGTGAGCCGATGCCGACGATTGTGGTCGAAATCAGCGAGCAGGACTGGGAACTGTTGGTGCAGATGGCGCAACACCAGCAGATGACGCCTGAACAGCTGGCGCAGGAGGTCATCCGCGCGAATCTGCAGGGCAATATGCCTCGTAGAATAGCAGGCAAAAAGAGGGTGGGAGGTAGATCGGCACGCCAGCCCTCCCAATTGCCTCGCTCGATAGAGTCATTACCTCGAGGCTCCGTACATCGGGTCATGGCGACTCTGGACATGCTCCAGAATCTCTTTCCATCGGACGCGCCACCGCCCTCACGAGAAGAGATCGACGCATACCTGCAAGCCGAGCGTGAAGCATGGGATAAAACCGTTGAGAAATGAGAGCACCTCAACGAATATATCTGGACGCGAATATAGTAATCTATATTGTTGAGAATACTCCGAATGCGCCGCAGGTACGCGCCTATTTGCAAGGGCAGGCACAGTCTGTTCTTTGCTCCAGCAACCTGGCTGTGATGGAGTGCCTTGTGCGCCCCCTGCGGCAGGGCAACCAGCCACTTCAGCAGCGGTTTCTGGGCTTCTTTCAATCGCTGGAAATAATCCCTGCTCGCCGTGCCATCTTCGTGTGCGCGGCGAAGATAAGAGCCTCGACGCGCCTGCGCACACCCGATGCCTTGCATCTTGCCTTTGCTAACTACCGCCAGTGTGATGTCTTCCTGACAGGAGATGCCCAAATTGCTCAGCAGTGGCAGCAGTGGACAGGGCGATATGCCTACCCTTCGAATGTGGTTGTCCTCTGAGAGAACCCGCCTACTCAATGCTGATGCCCTCCTTGTTGAGATGGGGTGAAGTTAGGTGGGGTAAGTGTGCGAGGACCGCGCGCTGTCCACTCGGTGGGGAACACGGGGTCGCCATCGGTGAGCGTGGCGAAGCCGAACACGATTACCCGCTCACCTGCTTTGAGTCCGTCGAGAATTTGCACCCGCTCGCCATCGGATAGCCCTGGCTGAACACGCCGCTTGCGAGCAACTTGCTGTGCAGGCTGTTCCTTCGGCACCAAATCCATTTTGCAGAGGGGGCATTTGCCAGGGTGGTCTTGTTCGATCTGGGGATGCATCGGGCAAGTGTAAACGGTCGGCTCGTTCGAATGGTGGTGCTGGGCTTCTTCCAACACCCACAGGTAGGGGTGTTGGAACTCGTCATACTGCAGGGCGCGAGTGGGCACGGTGAGAGCGGGGGTGGGGTGTGGCTGTAAGCCGATGCGCATTTCGGCATATTCGCCCACCACGAAGCGCCCATCTGGATTGGGCAACAGCGCTTCCACAATCATCGTGCGGGTGTTCGGGTCTGCCTCGCGGAAAATTGCGCTGATGCGGGCGGTGTAGACGCGGTTCGGCTCGGCATAGCGTTTAATCCAGACGGGGTAGCCCGTGCGGAGGCGAAGCGCGTCGCTTTCGGCAACTTTCGCTTGGATGCGCACCTTGTCGGTGTTTTGCAATTTGAAGATGGGCGTGCCTGGCTCCACGAGGGTGCCCGGTTCGGTCAGGCGTTCGGTGATGGTACCAGGGTTGAGCGCAATAAGGCGGGTATAGTCCACCTGCAATTGGGCGGCGCGTGCGCTCCCCTGTTGTGCCTTAAGAGTTGCCTCGGCGCGTTGCTGTCGGGCACGGGCAGATTGCAGGCGGGCGTTCGCCGCGGCGACCTCGCGCTCTGTTGCTTGCAGACCCGCTTGTGCCCGTTGGAGTCGTGCCCGCATCGCTTCGCGGTTCGCGGAAATCTGCTGGATGTGCGCGGTGTGGAACTTGTGGGATGCTTGGGCAGAATTCAAGCGTTCCTTTGCCTGCGCGAGTTGCGTTTCAGCGGATTGGACATCCCGTTTAGAGACGAAGCCTTTCGCCAGCAGGGCGCGCAGGCGTTCCACTTCTTGCTGCCAGTAGTTCACTTCGGCTTCTGCAGAGCGGATATTGGCGTGGGCTTGCTCCAGTTCTGCTTGCGCGGTTTGCAGTTCAGCGTCAGCGGCTTGAAGCATTTGACGCGCTTCTTCCACCTCTGCTTCGGCTTGCTGGCGGCGGGACTGAGCCGCTTGCAGTTCCGATTCCGCCTCTCGGATGCTGGCATTTGCCTCGTTCAGTTCGGCAAGCGCCGCTTGGAGGTTGCCTTGTGCCTCCTGTGCCCGCGCCTCATATTCGGTCGGTTCAATCAGCGCGAGCAATTGACCAGGGCGTACGCGGTCGCCCGGGTAGACGAGCG
>FWWL01002179.1_pt1 | contig 42202 bp, 38 predicted proteins | sample 2228331 | NCBI WGS metagenome assembly FWWL01 (sample SAMEA103939775, study PRJEB20133) | metagenome | reverse complement strand
CTTTATTGTTGCCCAAAATCCCGATTATCTTAAAGCTACTGAGAGTAAAAACGAAGGAGAAATTGCAAATTTATCTAAAGCAATGTCTGTATTCCCAATTCCTTATAATGAAATTTATGGAAAAATTGGAATCCCACTTATACCATTAGATGTGGGGTTAAGACTTGGTTATATGCCAAGAATTGAATTTGGTTCACAGGATGCAAGAGTGGGGGCTGATCAGTTTCATTTTGGTGTAGAGGGAAGATATCTTCTTTTTAAGGATCCTACTGGTATTATTGCAGTTGACTCAAGACTTTCAGTAGATTTTGATTATGGAAATGTTTTATTGAGTGGTAAAGCAACACAGGAGGCATATGCTGATTCAACTTTAATCGGTACAAACGAGACAGTAGCAACGATGTCATATTCATGGGGTGGAACATCTATAGGCCTAAAGGTTGTTGGAGGAGTAAATTTCTTTATAGGAAATTTATATGGTGGAGTTGGATTAAACCTGAATCTTGGAGAAGTTAATACCACTCTTGGGGTGGAATCAACATTTAAACCTATTCCACCACTGACAGAACAGAAGTTTAAAGTAGAAGGTAGTGCAAAAGCTCCATATGATTTATTTGACTTAAGGTTATTAGTTGGTGGTAAACTATTTGTTGTCAACTTTGGTTTTGAGTATGGTATGTTAAGTGGTGATATGGCATTTACAGTAATTCCAATTGATATTTCTTTTTAGATTAAAATGTGTTCGGGTTTAACCCGAACACATTTTTACTTAAAAACTATTGAAATTTTTTATCTTTTAATTATAATGTATAAAAATTTCTTAATAATATGAGGGGAAATTACGAAGGAAAAAATTTTTAAAAATTCTAATCCTTTAGCATTTCAGTTTTTTGAATTGAAATCAGAGCATATTGATTTTATTAATGATAGGTTAGCAAGTATCTTAGAAAATTATGGTAAAAAGGAACTCTATGAACCTTTGAGTTTTTGTGTGAGAGAATTAATATTGAATGCTTGGCAATCAAATGTTAAAAATTTAATTTTTGTAAAGAATAATCTATCACCATCTGATTTTAGAGATTATGTAGAAGGTTTGAAAAGAATAAAATCCATTTTGAATAAAAAGGATTTTGATAGCATTGTAAAAGATATATATGATTATAATTATTGGATAAAATTTTGTACCTTTCTTTCTGAAAATGGGTTAAGGCTTGAAATAATAAATAATACTCCTCTATCTCCGATAGAAGAAAAAAATCTTAGATTAAAACTTAAACTGGCAAGTGCCTGTGCTGATCTTATTGAACTTTACAATGAGGGGAATTTTGAAAACGATGATGACAAGATAGGGCTTGCTTTTATAATATTTCTTTTAAAAAAGGCTAACATTGATTATAATCTTTTTAGAATAGGAAATGTTGGTTCTTCTCTTAGAGCAAGAATAGAAATACCATTAAACTCTCTTTATGTACCGGAAAGATATAAATTCAAAAGGGCTAATATTAATGAGTTTTTATGGAAATAATTCTTATAGCTGCTGTAGATAAAAAATTTAACATTGGTTATAAAGGAAAAATTTTGTGGAATAATCGTCTGGATAGAAGAATTTTCAGATATTTTACAAAGTATCATACAGTGATAATGGGGCGGAAAACATTTGATTCAATTGGTCGGCCTCTTCCAGATAGGCAAAATATTGTAATTTCAAGAAAAAATTTTTTATGTGGTTGTGAAGTAGTTTCTAATAGGGAAGAAGCAATAGCAAAGGCAAAAAGTGATAAGATTTTTATTATAGGTGGAGAAAGTATTTATAGACTTTTTATGCCTATTGCTAATAAGATTTATCTTTCTATAATAAATGTAATTACAAAGGGAGATAGAGTTTTCCCTGAAATTGATGAGTCAAAGTGGAATTTGTGTTATAGAAAAAAGTTAACAGGTCTTGAATTTAGAATTTATGAGAATATTTTTATGAAAAACTCTTAGAATTCGATTAAACTTAGAATAGTAAAGCTTCCGATAAATACTCACAAAGGAAAAAATATGATTACAAGTAAATCAAAGTTAAAAGAGTTACTTGAAATTACAGAAAAATTAAATCACATAAAAGATCTTGATTCATTGCTTGACAATATTCTTTATGAGGCAAGAAAATTTACGAAGGCAGATGCTGGAACAATATTTCTTGTTGAAGGAGATAAATTAAAATTTAGTTATTTTCAAAATGATACTCTGGCAAAAAAGAATCCAAGTATAAATCAATTCATATATTCTATATTTGAAATTCCAATTGATGAAAAATCTATAGCTGGTTACGTTGCATTGAGTGGTAAGCCACTTATTATCAATGATGTTTATAATATTGGAGAAAAAGTTCCTTATTCTTTTAATTCCTATTTTGATGATGTATTTGAATATAAAACTGTATCTACCCTTACAGTTCCACTTATCACCAGTAGACAGAATGTTGTAGGTGTAATGCAGATAATAAATGCTATGGATAGTAAGGGAAATATTTATCCTTTTGATGAAGAAGACAAAATGTTTGTTACTTTTTTTGCAAATAATGCTTCGGTGGCTATCGAAAGAGCAAAAATGACAAGAGAGATGGTTTTAAGGATGATAAAAATGGCGGAATTACGTGATCCAAAAGAAACAGGCAATCATGTAAATAGAGTCGCAACATACTCAATAGAAATATATGATAGACTTGCAAGAAAAAAACTTATTCCAATCCATGAAATTAAAAAAACAAAGGATGCTTTGCGTATAGCTGCTATGCTTCACGATGTGGGAAAGGTGGCAATATCAGATACAATTCTAAAGAAAAAAGATAAGCTTACAGATGAAGAGTTTAAAATTATGAAGATGCATACAGTTTATGGGGCAAGACTATTTGAAAATTCTATGTCTGAAGTGGATATTATGTCAAAAGAGATTGCTTTAAACCATCATGAAAAATGGGATGGAAGTGGCTATCCTGGTTTTATTGATAATATTTTTTCTGATAATTTAAAAGCTGGTAGGGGTAAAAAAAAGGAAGAGATACCTCTCTTTGCAAGAATAGTAAGTTTAGCTGATGTTTATGACGCATTGATTTCTGAAAGAGTCTATAAAGATAGCTGGAACGAGGAAAAGACGAAAGAATATATTATTTCACAGAGAGGCAAACACTTTGATCCTGATGTGGTTGATGCGTTTTTTGATATTTATGATGTGATTCTTGCAATTAGAAAGAAATATTCGGATTAAGGATTTTTATGGAACAAATGAAAAGTTTAAAAGAATTAACGGGCATCTTAACAGAATTACCAAGAGGCGGATATCTTGTAGATACTTCTATAGGATATATTCAATTTGGTTCTCCTCCAGAAACTTTAAAGGATACAATTTTTTTACCAAAAGGGGTTCCTTCAATTTTCATTCTTCCAATGCACCACTTTGACCCAAAAGCTGGTATGAGTGTTGCTGAAATTGAATTTCCAATTTACTATAATTATTTTCTTAAAAAAAAGAAGACGATAGTATATGTTACAGAAGAGCATATTGATAATATGAGGATTGTTCTTGAAGAATCTGTTTTTGGTCCCAAAAAGCTAAACATTGAGAGAGATATTGATAAGAATTATTTTAGTTATGTTCCAGATATTAAAAAAGAGATGGATTTCTTTAGAGCTGGAAGAGAATTAAGTGATATGGTTGAGATTCTGCCGATTGATAAGAATGGATTTAAGATAGGTGATGTTTTGATAAAACCAGAAGAAGATGGTAGTTTTAATGTATATGATGGGAGTCAATTTATAACAAAGGTGCCTTCAAAAGTTAGTTTTAAGGCATTGTATAGCTTGGGTAGGACGCTATCAGAACCTTTTACTCCTCCAGAATTTGGTATTACATGCCTTGGCAATTCGCACGGCTTTGATCCTTATCAGAATACTTCTGGTTTTATCTTATGGATAAATAAAGTTGGCATAATGGTTGATCCTCCAGCTAATTCTACTTTCTGGCTTAAGGATTCTAACATAAATCCAAAATTTATTGACAGTATAATTCTTACCCATTGTCATGCTGATCACGATGCCGGCTCATTTCAAAAGATTCTTGAAGAAACAAGAATAAAAATATATTCTACTCCTACAATAATGGAAAGTTTTGTTAGAAAATACTCTGCTCTAACAAGAATACCTCCTTCAACTATTATGAAAATGTTTTACTTTTGTCCAGTTAAAATAGGAACTTCATATAATATACATGGGGCTGTTTTTAAGTTTCATTATACTTTGCATTCTATACCGACAATCGGGTTTAAGTTTTTCTACAGGAATAAAAGTTTTATTTATTCTTCAGATCACTTAAATGATCCTTCTATCATAAAAAAATTTTATGAAGATGGAATTATATCAAAGGAAAGGTACGAAGATTTGATTAATTTTCCATGGCATCTGGATATAATATATCATGAAGCAGGTATCCCTCCCTTACATACACCTGTAAGTTTTCTTAATTCTTTACCTAAAGAAATTCAAAAAAAGATAACAGTTTATCATATTGCAGAGAAGGATTTTCCTGCAAATACACATTTAACACATGCAAAATTTGGAGTGGGTGAAACAGTATATCCTGAAATAGAAAAGCATGAGCATGAAGAGGCATATAGAATACTGGATGTTTTTAGTAGAATAGAGGTTTTTAAAGATTTACCTTTTGATAGAGCAAAGGATTTACTTTTAGTGGTAAAGAAAGAAAAATTTAATAAGGGCGATTTGATAATAAAAAAGGATACTTTTGGGGATAAATTTTATGTAATTATTTCTGGGGCTGTAAGTATAAAAGGTTTAGAAGAAAAAATGACAGAAGAAAAGGTGTATTCGAGTTTTGAGTATTTTGGCGAAGCTTCCATAATGCTTAATACTAAGAGAAAAGCTGATGTATATGCAGAAACTAATGTAGAGGCATACTCTATAGATAAAGATTCTTTTTTAAGACTCATAGAGGGAACAAAAGTTGAAGAAAATATAAAAAGATTGGTTTTAACAAGAAGTGCGAAAAGCTGGAAAACAATAAAATCTAATCCATTTTTTAAGGACCTTTCTTCTTTTCAGATTACCACTCTGGAAAGTATGATGACAGAGGTAGAAATAAAAAATAATATAGAAATATATTTGGAAAAAACAGAATATGTTTATATCATAAGTGAAGGTATAGTTTTAGAAAAAGATGAGGATGGCAATATTGTTAAAGAGTATAAAAATGGGGATATAATAGGGGATGAATGTTTTATAAATGAAAAATGTAAAAAAAATACATATATAACAAAAACTAAAGTAAAAGCATATAAAATAAATGGTAAAGAATTTATGAAATTTTTAGAAGAAAACCCCGGAATATGGATGAATTTACTATTTGAAAGATCTAATTAGGTTAAAGATTTTTCTTTTTTTATTTTCTGTATCAATTCTCTTTTATTTTTCACTTTTGTCTTTTTGTAAACAGAGCTTAAGTGATCTTTAACAGTACCTATAGTTATATGCAGTTTTTCTGACACATCGATTATACTATCACCCTGAAGGATTTTTTCAATTACTTCTTTTTCTCTTTTTGTTATGTTATATTTCTCATAAAATTTTTCTCCGGGAATGATAGAGAGTTTTAAAAAAGAAGCTTCTTCAATTATGACCCATCTATAACCAAAAGAATTTTTATCATAATATACAAAATTTACCTTTGCCAGAATAGAAATAGTGTTACCTAAAAAATCAATAATTGTAAAATCAACAAAATCTGCTTCTGAGTTTTTAATTGAGAGCCTTATATACTCGTCAAATTTTTCCTGTTCAAGTATTAAATCTCTAAAATTTATTTCTTTTTCTTCTTTTTGATGTAATATTTCTGCTGTTTTTTTATTCATATTTAATATGTTGAATCTTTCATCAGTTTCAATAATTCCCACCGGGAGCATTTCAATCATGTCTTTATATTTTTCTTCATTTTGTTTTGATTTTAACACTGCTAATTTCAGTTCTTCTTTAGCTCTTTCTTTTTGGTTGAAGATAGTTGATGATTGTAAAGCACTACTTATTCTTTCTCTAAGAGTTGGATAAATAAAAAATGGGATTTTATCATTTATTTCGATAGCCATATAACCAAAATTTGCAAGTCTTGTAAAAAGAACAAAAAACAATAAATTATATCTTTTGCTTTCTATTAGAAAATATTCTGGAATAAGTTCTTTTGTATTAAAAAAAATATCTTTTTTTTCTATTTTTCCTCTTTCATCAAAGGCAAGTGCAAGGATAGATTTTTCTGGTATTTCATTATTGTATTCTTTAAATAAACACAGGAAAAGCGAATTTATTCCAAAAACGGAGGAAAGTTCATTAAAGATAATATCTTTTATTTTCTCTATATCAAATTCATAATCAAGATGACAAATAAACATTCTTAAAAGCCATATATATTCATGGAGGGCTACCAACTTGGAGTTTTCAAACCTAAGAAAATAAAAATTTATTAACTTATTTGACTCATTAAAAATTCTTTCGATAATTAATAAATCTTCTTTACTTGATTGAAAATTTCTAAGTATTAGATTTAATTCGTCAATTATATCGTACCATTTCTTTAAAAATTCATAATCATCAACTCTCTTTGATAAAATATCGTTTAATACAAGGACAAACAAGCCTTTTGCTTTCTTTTTTTCTATATCAGATATCAAAGAATCTATTAATCCATTGAGATGGACTTTATATTCTCTTAAAAGAATATGGTCAAGCCCGAATTTTTTTACTAAAAATTCTATGATATCATCTTTTTTTAACATTAGTAAATTTATTAGATTATAATTTTCGTCTTTTAGCTTTTGAAAATCTTGTTTTTTTTCTTTAACATAATTAGTAAGAAAACAACCACAGGAATCTCTTATAACAAACCTTGTTGGTAAAAATATTTTTTTCTCGATCTTTTTACCTTCGATTAGTTCAAGAAGGATGTTTAATGATTGTTTACCCTGTTCATATAGAGGTTGTTTTACTGTAGTTAATGGAACAGAAAAGATTGAAGAGCTAATATAATCATCAAATCCAGTCAAAGCGTAATCATTTGGGGCAAGTAAACCTCTTTTTTTAAGTCCATCATATACCCCCATAGCCATACCATCATTCGCACAGACTATCGCATCAAATTCGAGTTTTCTTTCTTCTATTATTTTTGCCGCCTTAAGACCAGATTCATAAGTAAAATCTCCATTTATTACAAACTCTGGTTTATATTCTATAGAATGTGATTTGATGGCTTCAATATATCCTTCAAGGCGTTCAATAGCTTCATGGTTAGTTAGAGGACCAGATACAAACACAATATTTTTATAACCATGATAGTCAACTAAGTGGTTAATTATTTCTTTCATTGAATTTTTATTATCAATTGAAATTGTAAAGCTATCATCTAAGTCAATAGAAATGCTAACCTTAGGAATGTTTTTATAATCACTAAAGTATTCATTTAAAGTTTTTTTATCTACATATCCGCCAATACTACCAGCACATATTATAAGTCCATCTATTATATTTGTTTTTGCAAGTTCATAACATAAATTATTACCTTCATCACCTTCAAAAAAATTTCCTACTGTTCCGCCTACGAAAAAAAGAGTGTTGACATTTTTTTCTTTTGCAGCATCTGTTATTCCTTTAAGGATTGGATTTTGATATTCTCCCTCTATCTGGTTGATTAAAATTCCAATAGTATATTTTGAATTTTGAAATTTCGTTCTCAAGGATAATGCTCCTAAAATTAATTATTTATTTTAGCAGAAATAAAATATTTTATCAATAAAAATTTCTTTTTAATAGAATATATTAAAATGAAGTTTAGAGTTTAACATTCATAGCACAATTAGTTAATATCTGTTTGAAACAATATTTGCATATTTTCTACTTATTATGCCATTACCAGTAGCTCTAACTGTAAAAAAATATGTTCTGCCACCCATGAGATATTTACTTTCGTATGAGGTATTGTTTGTTGTAATAAAATAGTTTGTGGTAACTTCAAAAGTGAAATAACGTGGACCATCAGAAAATGGAGCAATCTCTATGGTAGGTTTATTTGTAGCTGTTTGATTTGATAAAACTCTTTCCCCTAAAATGTTGAAATTTACTAAATCTGCATTATTGAGGGATATGTAGATGTTATAACCTTCAAAATATGTTTCATTATTAAATCCCCAAAAGCTAAGAAATATACTATTGTTTGATTTTATAGCTGAAAGTCCAAGAGGTGCATTAAACTCAATCGCAGCTTCTGGATTTTCAATACCACAGGCATATAAAAAAAGTAGCGTTATAAGAGAAATCAAGTTCTTTTTCATTTTATACCTGTATTAATGATATTCTCTTTTTCTCATCTATATCTGTAATCTTTACATTTAAAGTATCCCCAAGTTTAAAAATATCTTTTGGGGACCTCTTCTCTTTAAAATTGGATTTATGTAAAAGTCCAAGAGTACCAGGTATTATTTCTACAAATACACCATAATCTTCAATCCTTACAACAATCCCTTCTATAATTTCTCCTATCTTGAAACCATTTGCTATATGTTCTACAATAAATGCAGCTCTATCGATTTTTGAACTATCTTTCCCTGATATCATTACTTTTCCGTCATCTTCGATGGAAATAGTTACTTCTGTTTCTGCCATAATTTTCTTTATAACTTTTCCCCCAGGTCCAATAACATTTCCTATTTCACTAACCGGTATATTAACTACTTTAATTTTTGGTGCATTTGTGGAGAGAGAAGTTCTTGGTGTAGAAATAGCAGCATTCATCTTATCAAGAATAAACTCTTTTCCTATCCAGGCTTTATTTAGAGCTTCTTTTAAAATCTCTTTTGGAAGACCAATAGTTTTTACATCCATTTGGAAAGCGTTTATTCCATCCTTTGTTCCTGCAACTTTAAAATCCATATCTCCATAATGATCTTCAACACCCTGAATATCTGATAAAACTGCGTATCTGTTTGTATCTTTGTCCCAGACAAGCCCCATTGCAATACCTGCAACGTTCTTTTTTATTGGAACACCGGTACACATAAGAGAAAGACTTGAACTACAAACCGTTGCCATTGAAGAAGAACCATTTGATTCTAGAACTTCTGAGACAATTCTTATTGTATAAGGGAAATCGTCTTCAGAAGGCAAAACTGGTTCTATGGCTCTCTGTGCAAGGTGACCATGTCCTATTTCTCTCCTTGATGTGCCTGTAACCTTTTTTACTTCACCGGTAGCAAAAGGTGGAAAATTATAATGTAACATAAATCTCTTAGGTTCACTTTCTTCAATTGAATCAACATACTGTACATCACTTGAAGTACCTAAAGTAACTATTGCTAAACTCTGAGTTTGTCCTCTTGTAAAAAGAGCCGAACCATGCACATTATCAAGCAAATCAAGTTCAATCGTGATTGGCCTTATTTCATCGGATTTTCTTCCATCAGGTCTTACACCATCATTTAGAATACTATCCCTTACAACCTTTACTTCAGCATCTTCAAATATAGCTTTAACTTCTTTATATTCAAGACTTTCTTTTGTTAAATTATACTTTTCAAGCACTTTTTTAAATGCTTCTTCAATATCTTTTTTTCTCTTCTTCTTATCTGGATTAACATTAACAGCTTTAATAAGTTCGTATGATAGTTCAAAGATTTCTTTTCTTTTCTTTTCATCAAAATAGAAAGTCTTTTCGGGGACGGTGTATTTTTCAGGTTTGACTTTATCTACAAGTTCTTCTATTAGCTCAATAACAGATATTATTGTCTCTTCGGCAAGATCAAGAGCTTTAAGTAAAATTTCTGGAGAAATTTCTTTAGATCCACCTTCAACCATTGTTATTCCACGTCTTGTGCCGGCTACTACTATATCAAGCTCAGCTTCTTCAACTTCAATGATAGAAGGGTTTATCAAAAATTTACCATCTTTGTAGGCAATTCTTACCCCTCCAACTATTTCAAGAAAAGGAATCCTTGAGATGGCTAAAGCAGCAGAAGCTCCTATTATTCCCAGTACATCTGTAGAATAAACCTGATCAGCCGAAAACGTTGTAGCAATAATCTGAACTTCGTTCATGAAGTTTTCAGGAAAAAGCGGCCTAATGGGTCTATCGATTAATCTTGAGACAAGGATTTCCTTTTCACTTGGTTTCCCTTCTCTTTTCACATATCCACCGGGAATTTTACCAGCAGCATAGAACTTTTCCTGATATTGTACTGTTAAAGGGAAGAAATCAATATCTTCAGGTACATTATCAGACATACAAGCTGTTACTAAAACGGCATTTTTACCCTCTTTTACAACTACAGCACCATCTGCTTGTTTCGCAAGTTTTCCTGTTTCGATAACAATATCTCTGTCTCCGATCTTTTTACTCACACTAATAAAACTCATTTTATTTAACTCCTTACTAGAAAAAGGGTAAAAATCCCAGTTCTTAAATTATATATCAAGTTTTTTTGTTATTTCAGCATATTTAATAGGATCTGTTTTTTCAAGGTATTTTAGAAGTCTTTTTCTTCTTCCAATTAACCTTAACAAACCTCTTTTAGAATTGTTGTCTTTTGGAAAATTCTTAAAATGCTCTGTGAGATTTTTAATTCTCTCAGACATAAGAGCAATTTGAACTTCTGGAGAACCAGTATCCTTTTCATGTCTTGAAAAAGCAGTAACAACCTTTTTCTTTACTTCCGTAGTAAAACTCATCTTTTAAACCTCCAATATTCTTTGAATAAATTTAAAATTATCTCCCTATCATTATAAAGCAAGTTTTTTAATTCTTCAAGATTATGACACTTTTTTTCTTCTCTTGTTTTTTTTATGAAAAAGATTTTATGTTTTTTTATTTTTTTTAGAAGTTTTAAACTTTCATTATCAAGATTTATAATGTTGGTTTCATTTCTCAGTTCACTTCCATTAAAGGTGGGTCTTTTACCAATATATGTCATAGCCGGGAAAACTTTATCTTCAATTTTATAAATCGTAAAATAAACTCCATAAGATGGTAAAACCTGTTCATTTATTTTTAAATTAATTGTAGGAAAGCCAATTTTACTTCCAATACCATCTCCTTTTATTTCCTCAGAATCTATAAAATATTCTCTTCCTAAAAAAATATTAGCTTTTTCAATTTCTCCTTTTGCTATTAACTCTCTTATTAAACTTGAACTTATTTTTTTACCATCTATAGAGACTTTATCAATTATAAAGGTGTTTTCTATTTTTTGTTTTAAAAATTCGATATTTCCTTCATTATTTTTACCAAATCTAAAGTTATAACCAATAAAAATATTTATTTTGCTAAATTTTTCTTTTAGCATTTTGATAAAATTTTCTTTATCTATATCTTTTACTTCATTAAAATCAAGGGAAATAAAATAATCAAAGCCATATTCTTCAAAAATTTTTTCTTTATATCCGAAAGGGAAAATATACCCTTTGAATTTTTCTTTTTCTAAAAATTCTAAGGGAGCTTTTTTAAATGTGATAAGACATTTTTTTTTATGACCAGCAGCTTTAATAAGCTCGTCTGTTATTCTTTTGTGTCCAAGGTGGAAACCGTCATAATTTCCAATAGATAAATAGATTTCATCAGTAAAAGGTATTTCATCAAGTTTATGAAATATTTTCATTTCTTTAAATCCAGCTTGAAGATTTTAGTAATAATATAATAAAAAAATCCAAATAAGAAAAATTGTATTCCAGCTTTTATAATAAAAATGAGAGAATAATCTATTTTTAAATAAATAAAATGATAAAAAGGCATAACAAGAAAAGAAGAAACAATAGCTATTATTAAAAGAAAAATCGTATTTAAGAAATTTTCATTATGATAAAGTTTTAGCTTTCTTATTCTTATAAAATAGTAGATAAAGGTTAGCCATGTCGCAATACTATCTGTGACAAAAATTCCATACATACCTATTTTTGGGAAGAAGGCTGAAAAATAAAATACAAAACTCCAGAGAAATACAATCACATTAGCTTTAAAAGGAGTTTTTGCATCATGCATTGAATAAAATATTTTTTCATATATCACTGTTATACCCATAGCGTATAGTCCTATGGCATATATAGCTGTAGTAAAATATGTCATCTGTAATAGTGTAGAAGTGTATTTTCCTGTACTACCAGTAAAGAAGATCATTACATCTCTGAAGATAGAGTTAACAACGGTGTCAGGGTAAATAATAAAGAAAACACTTATAGGGATCATAAAATAAGAAAGCATGTATAAAGCTTCGTTGATTGATTTAGAAAAGTTTTCTTTATTCTGTTCTGTATGAAATTTTGAGAGTAGGGGCATAAGAACTGTTCCTATAGCTATACTTATAAAACCAAGGGGAGCTTCAATAATCATAAGTGCATTTAGCATGACGATATTCCCTCCGGGGAAAAAAGCAAGAAAAGTGGTAGTAAGCAGATTTTTGAAAGTGAGAAAAAGCATGTTGCCGGCAGTTGGAAAGAAAAGTTTGAAAAAATCTTTAACATCCCTGTCTTTGAAATTTAAATAAAATCTATACTTGAATCCAATTTGCTTTAATTCAAATATCTGACATAAAACCATTATAATTACACCAATAAAAACAGAGAGTCCAAGAGAGTATATTCCAATCCTTTTTACAGATAATATGGGGAAGATTATAAAGAAGATATTAAAAACCACCGGAGCAAATGCTGAAGCAAAGAATTTTTTAAAAGAATTGAGCATTCCCATAAATATTGCATATAGACATATGAATATTATGTAGGGCAACATTATTAAATAAAGATATAGGGTTTCAAAATATGCTTCACTTCCATATTTAAAACCAACAAATAGAATTGGAAAGTAAATGGGAATTAAAACTGTTAACAATATGATTAAAGAAATGTTGATAACAAGAAAGATATTTATAATATTACTTGCGAATAAAAATGCCTTTTCTTCGCCTTCTGTGGTTAACTTTTTTTGAAAAATAGGGATGAAGGAATTTCCTAATGCTCCACCTTCTCCTATATAACGACGAAAGGCATTAACAATTCTAAAGGCTGCTACAAATCTATCAGCAGTATAACCGAAAAGAAAAGATATGACATTTTGTTTTAAAACGCCAGTAATTCTTGAAATAAAAGTTCCGATCGAATTTACAAATGTATTTTTGTAAGAAACAAGTCTTGCCACTTTAGCCTCTAAAAGTTAAACACATTTAGTTTATTAAACCTTTTGCTTTAAGTATGTTCTTTAACTTTTCTTCATTTTCTTTTTTCATTTTGCATAGAGGCAATCTAAATTCCAGTACAGGTATTAATCCCATTAGATATGCAGCAGTTTTAACAGGTGTTGGGTTGGTTTCAATAAACATCGCTCTATGAACTGGATATAAGGATAAATTAATCTCTTTTGCTTTTTCATATTCTCCATTTTCATAATGCTTGAAAAGCGAAGAAAGCTCGGTAGGCATAATATTTGCAGTAACAGAAATCGCACCAACTCCGCCTATAGAGAGAATTGGTAAGTTAACAAAATCATCTCCTGAAAGAAGTAAAAAGCCACTTGAAACATTTTCCATTATCTCTGTTGCTTGTCTTAGATCTCCTGTAGCTTCTTTTATGCCGATGATGTTTTTAATTTTTGAGAGCCTTCCTACCGTTTCAGCTGTCATATTGAGAGAAGTCCTTCCGGGAACATTATAAAGTATCATTGGTAAATCAACAGTTTCAGCAATAGTCTTAAAATGTTCGTATAATCCTTCCTGAGTAGGTTTGTTATAGTAAGGTACAATAGATAAATGTGCATCTGCACCACTTTTCTTTGCAGCAAGTCCTAATTCTATTGCTTCTTTTGTAGAATTAGATCCTGTTCCAGCAATTACAGGAACCCTACCTTTTACCTTTTTTACCACAAAATCTACTAATTCTACGTGTTCCTTGTGAGTTAAAGTAGCACTTTCTCCTGTAGTTCCACATGGAAGTATGCCGTTAGTACCTTTTGCAATATGAAACTCTATTAGATTTTCTAAAGTTTCATAGTCTATTTCTCCATTTTTAAAAGGAGTTATTAAAGCAACTATTGAACCCTTTATCATTTTTTACCTCCGAAAACCATTATAATTTCAGATTTATTTTAAAGAATCGGAGGAAAAAACACAAAAATTTATCTTATTCCTTTTTCATTAAAAAATGGTCCATATTTTTTGTCCATTTCTAAAATATGATGTGACAACCATTCTTTTAAGAAAGCTAAAAGTTCTGTAGTTATAAAAATGTTTCCTTTTTCATATTTATCTTTTAGTTCCAACACTTCTTTCGTTAGTTTATTATGTTCATCTAAATGTTCTTTATAACCATTATAATCATATTTGAGCATCATTTCTTCTTCACTTTTGAAGTGAAATTTTGTATATTCTATTAATTCGTTAAATACTTCGCTAAGGATTTCTTTTCCTTTACCTTCTTTCATTGCATCGTACAATTTATTTACCAGGGAAACAAGCTTTTTGTGTTGTTCGTCAAAAGAAGTTACATTGACACTCAAACTCTCGCTAAAGTCGATATATGGCATAAATCCTCCCTTAATAAATTTTAAAATTAGTTTATACCTTTTGAGTTAAAAAAAGTTCCATATTTTTTGTCTACTTCAAGAATGTGGTGAGATAACCATTTTTTTAAAAAATTCAGAATTTCAGTGGAAATAAAAATATTGCCTTTTTCAAAACTTTCTTTTTGTTTTTTAATTTCTTCTACAAATTTATTATGTTCTTCCAGTTGTTCTTTATAACCGGTGTAATCATTTTTTAACATTAATTCTTCTTCAGCTTTAAAATGAAATTTAGTATATTCTTCTAAATCATTGAGAATATCCCCAACAATATTTTTACCTTTTCCTTCTTTCATTGCATCATATAATTTATTGATTAATTCTACAAGTTTTCTATGGTGTTCATCAAAAATCTTAACATTAACACTGAAATCTTCATTCCATTCAAAAAAAGGCATAAATTCTCCTTTAACTTTAATAAGATGTGTATATTATATATATTTTTTTTTATTTATCAAGTTTTTTTATTTAAATTTTGCTTTGACTATAAGTTTGAAAAATGCTATAATTATAGTAAAGGAGACAAAGTATAGTGAATAAAAAAATCATTTTTTTTATTTTGTTTTTTCTTGTTGCTTTTGGGCTTTATTTCTTAAAAATGAAATCAAATGAGAAAAAAGAAGAAAAAAAGACTTTTGATTTTGGTTTTTCTGATGTCGCAGGCTTACATATGTTAAGTAAGGATGAGGATGTTTTTTTTACAAATGATATGGAGTGGAAGGTAGTTTATCCATTTAGAGAAAGTGCAGCTAATGATAGAATTTTTGAATTATTTAATGAATTAAAAAAGTTAAAGGTTGTTTATGAAATTGATAATATTTCAAATATAGTTGATTATGGCTTTAATCCATATATTGTAAGACTTGAATTTTTAACTCCGGACGAAAAGAAAATTATAGATTTTGGATTTAAAAGTGTTGATGAAAAGTATAGATATGTTTTATATAAAAATAAACTTTATGTGGTGGAAGGTAATATTGAGTTTTTGTTTAATGGATTTTCATATTTTAGAGATAGGACAATCTTTAATATTCCACTTGGAGAAGTTAGTAAGGTTGAAATAAAAAATAAAAATAGAAATTTTGTGATAAAAAAGGAAAATGATGAATATATATATAATAACACTGTTATTTCAAATTTCAATGAGAAAATGATAGATATTTATTCTCTAACAGTTTCTGAGTTTATAAAGGGGAGGTTTAACAGAAATCCAGATTACATTATAAAGGTAATTTCTAAAGCAAAAACTAATGTTTTATGGATTTACGATAGTGATATAGAAGGTAGTTATATGGCAAGATCAACTGAAAAGGACGGATATTTTACTATAGAGATAGATAATCTAAATGATATTTTTGAGCTAAAAGGAAAATAAGATGGAAAATGTGGCAAAAGACCTTATAAAATATTTTTTTCAGGCACCAACTGCAAATGGACTTTTAGTTTTTGAGGATACTGAATATCTGGGTGTTGTTTTAAAAAAGGATATAGAGTTTGGGATTAAAGAGGGAAATTTTAAGCTATTTGAGAATATAAATTTTATAAAAATTTCTAATGTTGAAAATATAATATTTAAAGAAGAAAATAAAAAGAACTCAAGAGTTCCTGTCATAGATAAAGTGGGTACTTTACTTAAAATAATATCTTATGATGAGTTTGTTTCTCATTTTTATTTTGATGATTTTTTAAAAAATTTTAAAGTTTCTAATGTTTTTGATTATGCAGATTGCCCAATTTTTGTTACTAATTTCTTTAAAAAATGTCTTTATGCAAATAAAAGAGGGCTTGAATTTGCAGGGTTTGATATTATCGGTAAAAATATTTCTTTACTCTTAAAGAAATTTAAGGTGAAGAAAATGGAAAAAGGACTTTTACTTGAGAAGGACGATAATATTTATAATCTTTATATAACTCATTCGGAGGCAAAGAATTTTTTTTACTTCATATATAGTTTTTTTTGATATAAAATTTAAATTAGATTAAAATTAAACAAAAACTAAATTACTAAAAGAAAAAAGTCGAAAATATACAGTCCAATAAAAATTTTTTTGAGGAATAAATGCCAGAAGAAGTAGTATTTTCAGCGGCTAATTATAAAAAGGGTGGATACATAATAATCGAAGATGAGCCAGAATCAAATGAATTTTATATAATCAGACAGGGAAAAGTAGCTGAAACAAGATCGGCTTCAATGCTTGAAGGTGATAAGGAGACTATTCTTGGGGTAGGGGACTTTTTTGGTGTAATATCCTGTATGTCAAGAAGACCAAGAATAGAAACTGTTCAGGCTATTGAAGATACGTCAACAATTGTAGTTAGAAGAGAACAGTTTGGAGCACTTATACAGAAGAATGCTCCTATAGCTATGAAGATTTTGCGTTACTTTGGAAAGCAGTTAAGATATTATGACTCTGTTCTTACAAAATTGACATTGCGTTCATCACTCGAAGAAGATCCAAATCATCTTTTTGATTTAGGAGAATATTTTTATTTAAACCAGATGTTTAATCAGGCGGCATATGCTTATGCCCATTATATAAAATTTTGTCCTGATGGTGGTTATATACCACAGGCAAAACAAAAGCTTGCAAAGATAAATCCAAATCCGGAGATTTTATTACCCAAAAAGGACGGCTTTTATTCTATTTATAATGATGGACAGGTAATTTTTCTTGAACATGAGCCAGGAAATGAATTATATATTATTCAGGAAGGAAAAGTAAAAATTACAAAGTTTGTTAACAACTCTGAAGTTCTACTTGCAGTGCTTAAGAAAGGGGATATTTTTGGAGAAATGTCGCTACTTGATAATAAGCCCAGAAGTGCAAGTGCTATAGCATTTGGTCAGGTTAAGGTCATGGCTATTAATAAAACTAATTTTGAACCAACAGTGCAGGCTCATCCAGAGATAGCCACAAGAATTATAGAACTTTTAAGTGAAAGAATATGGCTTATATATCGTCAACTCGCTAATTTACTTCTAAAAGATCCCATTCATAGGATATATGATGCTTTATATACTCAGTTGCAGAAGGCAAGAGTTAATTTTGCTCCGAAGGTGCAATATCAGTTTGATTTTGGGACTGATGAACTGATGAAATTTCTTGGGCTAAGTAAACAGGAATGGAGTATGCATTTGAAGAAATTTCTTGATCTTGAGAAGAGTGTTACTATAGTAGATGGTAAAATTCTATGCAAGGATGTAAGTAGTATTGAAAATAATATACAGATCATAAAAAGAAATCTTGAGCTTGAACAGAAGAAAAAATCAATGTCAAACACAAATGCATCGTTTTAGCTATTTGAAAATGTCTTTAGTTTCTTTATACCATAAGATGTAATCAAGATACTCTAAAGGTATGTTTAATTCAATTGACCATTCTTTCATAATGTTTTCAATCGAAATGTAATTTTTTAGATTTAATGTTGGAATTTTATCAATCTTTTTGTAATGTATTAAGTTTTTAAGTATATGTCTATCAAGTATTGCTACATCTTTGTAATAACCAATATTTCTTAAAAAGTGACTTGCTTCTTTCAAACCTATACCTTTTATATTATTGACAAGCCACAATCTTTTTTCATAAATGCTATCAAAATTTGAAAGAATTTCTTTTAAATATGGTTTTCCATTTTTTATCAATTTTTGTTGAGCTTCACAGATATATTCTGCTTTATGATTTTTGAATCTAACAAGATTTAGTTCGTTTGAAAGACATGTTTTTTCTGCTGAAAATATTAAACTTTTTTCTTTTAGTTTTGCTATTGTTTTTTCTGCCATTCTGGCTTTACTTTGAGGAGTGAGTAAACAAAATATAAGCTCGATAAAAATTTCATCTTCACTACCTTTTTCTCTTAAATAGTCAAAACTCTGAAGCTGTCTATCTACTTTTTCTTTAATATTTTGATATATTTCTATTAAATTCATAACCATTTTGCAAAAATTATATGAAATATTACTATGTATAAAAGAGAGGGTAAGAAATTGGAGATTTTGATTTTTTTTATACTCAGTAAATTTAAACCTATAGCAAATACTAAAATTCCACCAGTAGCTGTAATTTGATTTATTATTAAAGAACTTAAAAATGGTTCAATGAACCTTGCAAAAATTGTTAATAAAGCCTGAAATATAAATAGAGGGATTGAAGAGAATAAAACTCCACTTCCAAGAGTGGAGGCTAAAGCCACTGAACAAAAACCATCGAGTATGGATTTTGTGAAAAGTAGGGTAGAATTTCTTCTTATACCTTCATCAAAACATCCCATTATCGTCATTGCACCAATGCAGAATATGAGAAATGCAGTGACAAAACCTTCTGTAAAACTTTCATTCTTTGAACCGACAATCTTTTTTAATTTATCTCCTAAGGAATCAAAGAATTCTTGAATTTTTAAAATTTCTCCCGTTATTGCTCCAAGTAAAACAGCAAAAATGATAACTAAAATATTTTCAACTTTTAGAATCATTCCGATAGAAATAGCAATAGTGCATAAGCCAAGCCCCTGAAAAATGATTGTTGTGATTCTATCAGGTATAGCCTTTTTGAATATTAAACCAACGAGACTACCAATAATAACAGCAATTGAATTTGTTATTGTACCGATAATCATAAATAGCTCTAATACAGTCTAACATATTAGTGATATTATGTCAAAATTTTAAAAACACCTGCCATTCTTTACCTTATCACATGTTAAAAAATTTTGTCCACACTTATAACATATTTCATTTTTAAGCGGCTTTCCTTCGTAGAAATCCTTTATATTTTGCAAGGTAGTTTCAGCAATATTTGTTAAGGCTTCTTTTGTGAAAAACGCCTGATGCGAAGTAATAAGAACATTTGGAAAAGTTAATAACCTTGCAAGTATATCATCTTCAATAACCTGACTCGAATAATCTTCAAAGAAATATTCACTTTCTTCTTCATATACATCAAGACCAGCTCCTCCTATCTTACCTTTCTTTAATGCTTTTATCAATGCTTTTGTATCTATTAACTTTCCTCTACTTGTGTTAATAATCATTACTCCATCTTTCATTTTTGCAATACTTTCTTCATTAATAATATACTTTGTTTCTGGAGTAAGTGGACAGTGGAGAGTTATTATATCGGATTCTTTGAATATCTGCTCCAAGTCAGTATATTCAAATCCAACCTTTTCACTGAAGGCCTTATCTGGATATACATCATAAGCAAGTATTCTTACTCCAAAACCTTTAAGAATCTGAATAACAATTTTACCTATTTGTCCCGTACCAATTACTCCAACAGTTTTATTGTAAATATCAAATCCCATTAACCCATTTATGCTAAAATTAAGCTCTCTTGTCCTGAGATAAGCCTTGTGGGTTTTGCGGTTTAATGTCAATAAAAGTGCGATTGTATGTTCTGCAACAGCATAAGGAGAATAAGCTGGAACTCTAACAATATGTATTTTATTTTCATAAGCTGTTTTAAGGTCGACGTTATTATATCCTGCACAACGCAAAGCAATTAAATCAATATTGTTTTCTTTTAATTTCAATATTGAATCTTTATCAGCATTATCATTTACAAATAAACATACAACATTATAACCTTTGGAAAGTAAAGCTGTCTCTACATCAAGTTTTTCTTTGAAGAATTTAAGCTCATAACCAAAATTTTCATTCGCTTTCTCAAAAAACTCAATATCATAAGGCTTAGCATCATAAAAAAATACTTTCTTCATATAGTCCTCCTTTTAGTTAGTGAATACTAACTAACTTATTATAATAAATTTTAGTTCATAAGTCAAGTAAAAGATTAAAATTTGACTAATTTAATTAAAGGATTTAAAATTGATAAGTCTATTGGAGGTTTTTCTATGAAAAGGATAATTTTTGTATTTTTGTTTTTGAATATTTTTGTTTTTTCATTTGGGGGGGAGTTAACTAAAATAGCTATTTTAAAGATTGAAGATAGAAGCGGTGAATATATAAATAGTGAAGTTTATACTGAGACTCTACAGATAGAAGTTGTTAATAGTAAAGCATTCAGGGTTGTTGAAAGGAGTATGTTAGGTAAGATAGTGGAAGAGCAAAAATTAAAGCTTTCTGGTTTAACAGAGGATGAACAGGCAGCTCAGATTGGAAAACTTGCTGGGGCTGATAAGATATGGGTCGGGTCTATTTCAAAAACAGAAAGTTTATATATTATTACAGTAAAATCAATTGATACTACAACCGGTATAATAGATTTTGCAGATCAGGTTTATTCATATACGAAAGACGAATTGCTTGAATTAATGAGGGTTATAGTAGATAGAATGATAAAGAAGTCTAAGGGTGAAAATGTGCCAAAACATGAACCAAAGAAAAAAGCTCAATTAAGAGAACAAAATGTAAATCCAGAAAGAGGACAGGCAAGATATAATGAGAATTATTCTTACAACACTTCGTATTCAAGACCGGATTCTTCTTTTGATATTGGGGGATATTTACTTAGTTTTCAGGACGGAAGTGGATATTGTGGTTTTTTTGCCATGAAACCTACTGCAGATAGAAATTTTGAGTCTTTCTTAGATTTCAGAATTTATGGAGCTGAAATAAAGGGCTGGGAGTTAAGTGGAATAAATTTTAATGTAGGTATAAATATTAATCTTATTGCAAATGGCTATATTATATTTGGAGGAGGGATTGGTTTTGGCTGGGATTCTTTTTCATTTAAAAAAGAAAGCTATAGTATAGATGGTTATCAGTGGATATGTCCTTTAAGTCTTCAGTTTGGTTTTCATCTTGGAAAATATTTTATAATAACTTTTGATTATGGTTATCTGTTAAGTCTTGGGGCAGAAATTCTTGATAATAATTATTATGATTATATAAAACACACTAATATTCCGTCAGAATTAAAAAATTATCTTACTGATGGAGTTAGCTATACCTTTTATGGAATAAGGTTTATGTTTTTATTTTAAAATGGGATTGGATAGTTTGAAATTTTTGACAAATTTAAAATTTACATTATAATCTTATTTTATTATGGAGGTAGGAAATGAAAAGATTGATTGTTGCCATTTTCTCTATTTTACTTTTTTCCTGTGGAAAGCAGGAAGTTATAAAGATTGGTTTTATGGGACCAATGACAGGAGATGCAGCTAACTATGGTAAACTTATGTCTCAAGCTGTAAAACTGGCTGTTGAAGAGAAGAATCAGGCTGGTGGAATAGCTGGAAAGAAAATTGTTGTTGTGGTAGAAGATGATGAAGGTAAACCAGAAAAGGCCACTCCAGCAGTGGAAAAACTAATAGGTGTGGATAAGGTTTTTGGCATTGTTGGGCCTGTTTTCTCTGGATGTGCACTTGCTATTGCTCCAAAGTGTCAGAGTGAGAAAGTTGTTATGATTACTCCTTCTTCAACACATAAGGCTTTAACTTCTGTTGGAAATTATATTTTTAGAAATGTATTATCAGATGAACTTCAGGCAAAGGTATTTGCAAAATATGCTTATGAAAAAATGGGATTAAGAAAGGTTGCTATTTTACATCTTAAGAATGACTATAGTCAGGGTCTTGCCGAAGATTTTAAGAAAGAATTTGAATCACTGGGGGGTAAAATTGTAGCTTTTGAAGCTGGACTTCAGGGAGATAAGGATTTTAAAACTCAACTTACGAAGATAAAAAATGCTAACCCAGAAGCCTTGTATATGCCAGATTATGTAGCAGAAATGGCACAGATTATAGAACAGTCAAAGCAACTTGGCTTAAAGGTTAAGTTTCTTGCTGGTGATGGTTTTTCAAACCCAGAAATTTTTGAGTTAATAGGTGATTTAGCAAATGGCGTGGTTTTTGCTAATTCTGCTGAAGATACTACTTCTTCTCCTGTAAAACAAGAATTTATTAAGAAGTACAAAGAGAAATGGGGAGTAGAACCAGATTCATTTAGCATGAATGCTTATGATTCTGCTAAAATTTTAATCAATGCAATTGAAAAGGTTTATAATGAAGCAAATGAAAAAGATAAGGCTTCTTTAACTTTAGATAGAGGGAAGATTAGAGATTATGTTGCAAATGTTAGTGATTTTGATGGTGCAAGTGGAAAAGTAACATTTATGAAAGAGAAAGGTGATGCTATAAAGAATGTGGGAATATTTATTGCAGAAAATAAGCAGTATAAACAGATGAAAGTCTTTACTATTAAAGATAATAAACTTGTGGAAATAGAATAATATTTATAAAGGGGAGTCTAGAAAGGGGATTATTTGTCATTTTTTGGGATTACTTTTTTTCAAACATATCTAATGAGAGGTTTTCTTCTAATTTGTGAAGAAGACACTTTCTGGATGTCCCCTATAATTTTTTAAAGGAGAGTAAATGTTTAATATTCCGTTGTCGGAACTTTTTCAACATTTAGTAAATGGAGTAACTATTGGTTTTATTTATGCTCTTATAGCTCTTGGTTATACGATGGTTTATGGTATATTGAAATTGATAAATTTTGCTCATGGTGAATTTTTGATGATAGGTACATATATTGCTCTTATTTTCTGGAATTTTTTTATTTCTCATTTTGGAATAAACGTTTTTTTCTTTATTATTTCTCTTCTTATTGGGGCGATGTTTTCTTCTATGGTTGGTATATTAACAGAAAAGTTAGCATACAAACCTTTAAGGAAATCAACAAGGCTTGCCCCTCTTCTTTCGGCTATTGGGGTTTCTATAATTCTCTCAAATCTGGCAGCTTTAATCTTTGGCACAAAGGCGAAAAAATTTGAGTATCCTTTTGATAATACTCCTATTTCATTTGCGAATATTTCAATAACACCTCATCAGATAATTGTTATAGTTGTTTCTATATTATTGATGGTTGCGTTAAGGGTTTTTATATCTCAAACTAAATGGGGAAAAGCGATGAGAGCATCAAGTGAAGACCTTGATACAGCTTCTCTTATGGGAGTTAATATAGATTTTGTAATAAGTCTCACTTTTGCAATTGGGGCTTTTCTTGCTTGTATTGCAGGGGTGTTTATGGGAATGGAGTTTAAGGTTTATCCTACAATGGGCACAATGGCTGGGCTTAAAGCATTTATTGCTGCTGTTTTTGGAGGGATTGGAAATATTTATGGTGCTATGCTTGGTGGAGTTGTCTTAGGTATTCTTGAAACATTTGGGGTTGCTATCTTAGGTATATCACAGGGGCTAAAGGATACTATTTCTTTCTCAATACTTATTATAATACTTCTTGTTAAACCTTCAGGACTTCTTGGTAAAAAGATAAAGGAGAAGGTATAATGTTTAATTTTGTTTTTTTACTCATTATATATTTTGGCATATATAGTATTCTTGCACTAAGTCAAAATTTGATTACTGGTTTTACCGGACTACTTTCAATATGTCATGCTGGATTTTTTGCAATAGGAGTATATACTACAGCGATATATTTAGTTAATACTAATGGAAGTTTTTTCATTGCTCTCTTGCTTTCTGCAATGTTAAGTCTTGTTGCTGGTATTTTAATCGGGCTACCTTCTTTAAGACTCAGGGGTGATTATTTAGCTATTGCTACACTTGGGTTTGGTGAAATTGTAAAGAATATTATAATAAACTGGGATAAGGTTACAAGAGGTCCTCTTGGTATAACAAATATACCACCTTTAAAAATAGGCGGACTTGTATTTACAAATTCAAATAAGATATTTTTTGCAATTTTTATATGGATTTTTGTTCTTCTGGTGTTTTTTGTTCTTGAGAGAATTATAAGAAGTAGGTTTGGTAGAGCCCTTGAAGCTATTAGGGAGGATGAAATTGCTGCTTCTTCAATGGGGATAAATACTACTCTTTATAAGGTTACAGCCTTTTCTTTAAGTGCATTAATTGCAGGGATTGCTGGAAGTTTATGGGCTGTTTATCATCAAGCTGTTTCACCACAGTCATTTGATTTCCTTATGTCTGTTATGATTCTTTGTATGGTTGTGCTTGGTGGAATGGGAAATAATTTATCTTCGATAATAGGAGCTTCAATTCTTGTAACTATTTCTGAATTGTCAAGATTGCTTGGTTTTTCAAGCGTTATTCCACCACAGACAAATCAAATAATATTTGGACTTTTGCTTATTCTTATAATGATTTATAGACCTGGGGGAATATTGAAAAGAAAAAGAATAAATTTTGAGGAATTAATTGAAAAAAAGGTTAAAAAATTGGAGGTTAAGGCTTGAGTTTTCTTTATACCGAAAGTATTAGAAAAGAGTTTGGTGGAGTTATTGCTGTTTCTGATGTTGACTTTTATGTTGAGAAAAATACTATTACTGGTTTGATAGGGCCAAATGGAGCAGGAAAAACCACATTATTTAATCTTATAACGGGGCTTGAATCAGCAGATGAAGGTTTTGTTTTTTTTAAAGGAAAAGATATAACAAATATGAAATCGTATCAGATTACAAGGCTTGGTATAGCAAGAACATTCCAGAATTTGAGATTATTCAAAGAGATGACAGTTCTTGAAAATATAATGGTCGGAAGACATTTTAAGTCAAGCTGTCAGCTAAACAATAGATTTTTGAATGCAGTATCCTGTATTTTTAATATTGATAAAGAGGAAGAAGATATTTATTATTCCTCAATGAAGTGGGTTAAATTTTTTGGACTTGAGAGATATGTTCAAGAATTACCAAAAAATCTACCTTATGGCAAGCAGAAACTAGTTGAAATAGCAAGAGCACTTGCTTCAGAACCAGAGTTGCTCTTTCTTGATGAGCCGGCGGCAGGGCTTAATCCAACAGAAACAGTAGAATTGCTTGATATGGTGAAGAAAATAAAGAAGTTAGGTATCACAATCGTTTTAATTGAACATGATATGAAGTTTGTTATGAATCTCTGTGATAAAATTTTTGTGTTAAATTATGGAAGGCTTATTGCGTCAGGCACGCCTAAAGAGGTGCAGAATAATCCACTTGTTATAGAAGCATATTTGGGGAAGGAAAATGAGTGATATACTTTCTATAGAAAATATCAGTGTATCTTATGGTGAAATTATTGCTTTAAAAGATATAACTCTTTCAATGAATGAAGGTGAAATCATAACATTTATTGGGGCTAATGGAGCTGGTAAATCTACTCTACTTAAAGCAATAATTGGACTTTTACCAATTAGAGAAGGTAAAATCACCATATTTGGCGAAGTTGTTAGTTCAAAATTTGTAAAAACTTCTCCGGATAGACTGATCAAAAAGGGAGTTGTTTTAGTTCCAGAAGGTAGAAAGATTTTTTCTGATCTCACAGTAAAAGAAAATCTTGAAATGGGTGCTTTTATCATAAACGATAATAAGAAGATTGCCAGTCGAATAGAGTTTGTCTATTCATTATTTCCTATTCTTAAAGATAGATCAAGACAAAAAGCTGGACTTTTAAGTGGAGGAGAACAGCAGATGCTTGCTATTTCAAGAGCTTTAATGAGTTATCCTAAATTGCTTCTTCTGGATGAACCAAGTTTAGGCCTTGCTCCACTTGTGGTTAAAGATATTTTTGAGATAATAAAGAAGATAAACTTAGAAGATAATGTTAGCATAATACTTGTGGAACAGAATGCAAGACTTGCCTTAAAATATTCTCACAGAGGTTATGTAGTCGAAACTGGTAAAATTGTTATCAGTGGTCCATCAAAAGATTTACTTGAAAATACAAAAGTTAAATCAGCTTATCTTGGAGAAAGCTAAATAAGACTTTTTATTTCATTGTATATTAGTAAAGTGGCTTTTGATTTGTTTAGAGTGTAAAAATGGATTCCTGCCACTCCATTTTTTATTAAGTCTTCTACTTGATGGATTGCATATTCTATACCTATCTTTTCTACTTCGTCTGGTTTATCCTTGAATTTTTCTATATCTTTCATAAGGTTTTCTGGAATTGTAGCATTGCACATTGATATAAACCTCTGGATTTGGTTATAATTTGAAATAGGCATTATTCCTGGAAGAATAGGGATGTTTATATTATTTTTTTCACATCTTTCTATAAAATCATAAAAAACATGATTTTTGAAGAAAAGCTGGCTTATTCCAAATTCCATACCTTTTTCTATCTTCACCTTAAGCCATTTGATTTCTTCTTCCCAGTTTTTTGATTCTGGATGCATTTCGGGATATACAGCACCGCCGATAGAAAAATAATTCTGGTAGTTTTTTCTAATTAAATCTATCAAGTCTGTTGAATGTTTTAATCCTTTGGGGGTGGGATTTTCTTTAGGTAGATCTCCTCTTAAGGCTAAAATATTTTGAATATTATTATTTTTATAGTCAATAAGAATATTTGATAACTCTTCTTCTGAATGGGCGATACATGTCAGATGTGCCATAACAGTTATCTTCTTTTCCTTAGAAATTTTTAAAACAATTTCTCTTGTTTTTTCTCTTGTGTTTCCCCCTGCTCCGTAGGTTATTGATACAAAAGATGGGTTTAAAATTTCAAGCCTTTTTATATTTTCAAAAAGTTCGACATATCCTTCTATGGTTTTTGGTGGAAAGAATTCAAAAGATATGGTTCTTTCTTTTTTTAGAATTTCACTAATTTTCATAACACTTCCTTATGTTTAAGATTTAATTCTAATATTTCATCATTTATTTTGAGAATATATTCATTGTTCTTCAGGTTTTTTATTGTAATCTCTTTTAAAGCATCTGTTTTTAAGAATGAAGGCACATCTTCTCCTTTTTTTGTCAATTCAACTTTAAAGCTCTTTTCATCTTTATTTGAGATTGAAATCCAGAATAAACCATTTTCTAAGGAAATTTTGATGATAAAAGAATAAAATTCTGTGGTAAATATTTCTTTAATATTTTCATTATGCATTATTCCGGCACTAACAATTCTGGGATTTTTTAATGTGCTGAAAAATGAATTTATTTTATCTTTTATAGATTCTATAACTATTACGTTTTGCTTTTTTAGTGATTTAAAACTCTCCATTTCAGCGTTAATTCTATTTAATTCAACCAATGCTTTAAGGCAGATTTTACATTCTTTTAGATGATTTTCAATTTCTATGTCTTTATTACCTTCTAAGTATAAAAGTATTCTTTCTTCTTCAAATTTTCCACATCCAAACATATTTAGCCTGCCCTGTGTTTTAAATAATAAAATTTGAATTTTTCCTTTGCTATCTTAAGTCTATATCTGGTTTTTTCTTTAGACTTAAAAAGTATTGTAATTGATTCAAATATATCGTTATTTTCTTTTTTTAATTTAAGTATGTAGTTAAATCTCTGGTTTTCAAGTCTTGCAATCTTTGTAATTATATCGTTATTATCTATTTTATTTTGGTATAAAGTGTATTTTAATTCTACTATTTTATTATTAAGTTCTTTTATTTTTTCTGAAATTTCCTTTACTTTTTCTATTTCTTTTGTCCTTAATTCAATAAGTTTTCTTTGTAGATTAAGCACTTCTGAAATACTCATATTGAAATTATCAGATATTATTAAAACTTCTTCTTCTGTAATTAATTCTGGAATATAATAAAGCTTAAGTAGAATCCTGTCAATTTCTTCTATCTTTTTTAAAACTTCATCTACAATATTGAAATTACCTTCTTTTTCTTCAAAAACTTCAAAACAAATACTTTCTTCGTAATTTTCAATATTTAATTCTAAAGGCTCTCTTTTTAGGTTGTTAAAGTTGATAAAATTATTTCTTAATACATAATTAAACCATGTTTTAAATTTTATATTTAAGTCTGGATTAAAATTTAAAAGTATTTTATCAAGTCTTTCTATTATGTATAGATAAAAATCGCCACAAATATCTAAATTTTTCTTGTATGCCACTCTGGGGAAGTAATAGATGTATTCACTTAGTTCTTTTTTTATTTCTTCAAAGTTAGAGTGAGGATTTTTAATTAAATTTTTTATTTTATCTTCATTAATATTCATAACTAAATGTCAAAACCGAAATTTTTCCTTAGATATTCACAGATTCCCTGATGGACTTCTGAAATTTCCTTTTTTCCATCTATTATGATGAAATTTTCATTTTTTTCTGCTAATTTTAAGTATTCATTTCTTATATTTTGATGAAATTCAAAATCTTCTTTTTCAATTCTATCTGCTTTAGTATGCTTTTTTCTTCTCAAAGATTCTTCAACGTCAATATCAACATAGAATACAATATCTGGAATAATGTTTCCTACCACAAGTTGATTTAATTCTGTTACAAGTTTTTCATCAAGTTTTCTTCCGCCTATCTGGTATGAGAGAGTTGAATAGAAGTATCTGTCAGAAATAACTATCTTATTTTTTTCTAAATTTGGTTTTATGAGTCTTTCTATGTGTTCCTTTCTATCTGCTAAAAATAAAAATAGCTCAGTGATATTATGTAGTTTGTCTTCGTGCAGGAGTAAATTTCTTATTTTTTCACCGAAATCAGTCCCACCGGGTTCTCTGGTATGTATAACATCATAGTCATTTTTATCGAGGCTTTCATAAAGTAGGAGAGACTGTGTAGTTTTTCCTGAACCTTCAATTCCTTCAAAAACTATGAAAAATCCTTTTTCCATAAATTTTATCCGATATCATCTATATTTGTCACAAAGTTTACATTGGAGAGAATAAATTTCTTTCTTTCACCTGTATTATTATCTTCTCCCATTAAAACTCTAATCATATTTTCTGCTTCTTCAAAGTCTGTAATTTTTACTTTTATGAGTTTTCTTGTTTCAGGGTTCATTGTGGTTTCCCAGAGTTGTTCAGGATTCATTTCACCAAGTCCTTTGTATCGTTGAATTTCATATTTTGAGTTTTTGAATTTTTCTTTTATAATTCTTTCTTTTTCTTCGTCTGTGTATGCATATTCTATGTTCTTACCACCTGTTATTCTGTATAAAGGAGGCATTGCTACGTAAATGTTTCCATTTTCTATCAATGGTCTCATAAATCTATAGAAGAATGTTAAAAGAAGAGTCTTAATATGAGAACCATCAACATCAGCATCTGTCATTATAATTATCTTATGATAGTTTAGCTTCTCTATATCAAAAGATGTTGTAAAACCAGTTCCTATAACCGCTATCAATGTTTTTATTTCTTCATTTGATAAAATAGAGTTTAAAGCACTCTTTTCAAGTCTTTTTTCAACGTTTAAAATTTTACCTCTTAATGGAAGTATTGCTTGAGTTTCTCTATTTCTTCCCTGTTTTGCTGAACCACCCGCTGAATCTCCCTCAACTATAAACAATTCTCTTAATTCCTTTTTCTTTGTAGTACAGTCGGCAAGCTTACCAGCAACTATGGCTGCAATTCCTTTCTTTCCTTTAGCAACACCAGTTCTTACACCTTCTCTTGCTTTTTCTGCTTCTTCTAAGGCTTTTAGTTCAAGGATAGCTTTTCTAATAATCTTTTCAACAAGTTCAATATTCTTCTCAAAGTATAAGGAAAACTCTCTTTCTAAAATATCTTTTATAGTTGTTCTTACTCCTATGGGTTCGGTTAGTTTATCTTTCGTCTGACCTTTGAATTCAGCATTGGGTATTTTTGTGCTTAGCACACATGTTAAGCCAAAAGATAAACTCTTTTTGTCAATTTTCTCAGCCTTTTTGTCAATATTTAACCTTACTGCGAATTTTTGCATTACCTTTTCATATGCCATCCAGAAGGCATCTACATGAATACCGTGGTTTTTTGTGTGGATTGAGTTTACATAACTATAAATTTCTGGTTCATCTCCTGTATTTCTGTATTGTAATGCAATACATACAGAAATATCTCCTTCTGAAGATTCAATTATGATTGGTTTATCAAAAAGTACTTCAACATCTTTATTTAATTCTTTTGTTAAAAATTCTTCTATACCATTTTTATAGCTAAAAACATGTTTTATAAAATCCTCACCAGTTTCTGAATTTTCAACAGTTTTGTCATAAAATTCTATGTAAAGCCCTGGGTTTAAAAAAGCTATTTCACGAAGTCTTGCTATTAAAGCAGAAGAACTGAATTTAGTTACCTGAAAAATTGTAAAATCTGGCTGAAATCTTACAAGAGTTCCCTGTTTTGTTGTTTCTCCAATTACTTTAAGGCTTTTTACTTTTTTACCTTTTTCATATCTTATAAAGTAATGTTTACCATTCTTGAAGACTTCTACTTCAAGAAAACTTGAAAGTGCATTAACTACCGAAAGACCAACACCGTGGAGTCCACCTGAAACTTTATAAACGCTTCTGTCAAACTTTCCACCAGAATGTAGCTTTGATAACACTACTTCTATAGCTGGAATCTTTTCTACTGGATGAGTATCAACCGGGATACCTCTTCCATCATCTTCTATTTCAATAACCGAATCTTTGGTGAGCGTCATTTTTATATTTTTAGCATAACCGGCAAGGTGCTCGTCTACAGCATTATCAAGTATTTCATAGACAAGATGATGAAAGCCATCTACCCCTCTATCTCCTATATACATATCAGGTCTAACACGCACACATTCAGGAAAATCAAGGGATACAATCGCTTCCGCCGTGTATTTTTCCATCTTATCCTCCATAAAATAACACCCCCTATACATTATAACTTAAAATAGAGAAAATCTAAAATTTTTGTATAATAAAAAGATTTAGTTTAATAGTTTGTGTGATTTAAAGATTTGTTTATGCCAGACTAACTTTTTAGTAAAATTTTACTTATTAATACACAACCTATTGCAAAGATAAGTATTCCAATTAAACTTACAAAAGCTCCGATGAATGGCCCACCCCCATACATTATTGCACCCAGACAGATAAATATTGCGGATATTTTACTATATACCTTTGACTTAAAGATTACCGATGAAAATAATATTATTCCCGCAAGTATTGTAAGACTTGAAGTTATATTGAATATTTTTACTAAGGGGTTAGATATTATTATTAACTTGTTTATTAAAAAGATTGATTCTAAATGATTACAGATTATTGGATATAAGAATATCTCCCAGCTTACCTTAATAATCTGAAGTAAATATGCAATTTCGATTAAAACTATTGAAATGAGGCCAATTAGTCCAGAAGTGGAATATATTTTTGTATATATTGTTAAATATCCATACATTAGTAATAATAGTCCAATAAAAGCAATAAATGAAGTTAATATCCAGTAATTATGCAATACCAATTTTGAAAAATCTATTTTCATTTGATTAAAAGGTAACACAAAAAAGAACAATATTGAATATAATATTAATAATAAAGCTCCAATTATTATCGTTATTCCACCAATCTTTTGAATTGTTTTAATATTCATTTTTTCTCCTTAATAAAAGTTTTATAAAATATATCTTCATAGTCGGCTATTTCAATTTATTTCTTTCTTCATGCATTCTTATACAACAAGAACAATAGCTATGTTTAATCATACAATTGCCTCCAAATATTGTAAAAATCCCCCAAAATAATGGTAAGTCAAGTAGTTCAATTATAGATGGCATTCTTTGAATAAAATGTATTTGATATAAACCATAAGAGGTTAATATTGTTCCAATAACGACTGCTATGTGCCCCAGTAAAATAGTGAAATACTTATATTTTGTCCAGCCAATTTTCCATCCGAAAATTATAAAAAATAATCCTACAGATATAGTAATAAAACGTATATGACTATAGCTTATAAACAGTTGAATAATTCCTAAAAGTGTTACAAAAAGCCCTATAAAAAATGTGATTTTTGCTTTCATTTTTATCTCAATATTTATTTTACGAGATATTATAGTTTCTGTAAACTTTTTTGACGTTTTGCAATTAAAGTATTCATCAGTTAGCATTGCATTTAATAATATTTCTGTTTTTAGAATTTATTTACGCACAATAGTGCATAAACTGGAATTTTTTTTAATTATATGTTAAAATGATTTAACTGGAGGAGTTTTTTGGATAGAAAAATTAGTAGAAGGATGATATCTATTGGTTTCCCTGTAATGCTTCAGATGCTTGTACAGAATATCTTTTCTTTTACTGATATGGCTTTTGTCGGTAATTATAAGAGTGCAGGTCTATCAGCTCTTACGAATGTAATTGCCCCATACTTTATTTCACTTTCATTTTTCTGGTCGATATCTCAAGGTTTAACAATAATGGTTTCAAATGCTATTGGTAAAAATGATAAAAAACTTGCAGAAAAATATGGTGAAAACTCTTTATTCTTCAATCAAATAATTTCTTTTTTGTATTTTATATTCTGGTTTTTTTTTGGTGGTTTTATTCTTAAGTTAATGGGAGTTAGCGGGGAGATTTTTGAACTTGGTAAAATTTACATAAGTATTCTTTCATTTTCGTTTATCACTTTCGGAATAGGTATCACAAGTGGAGCTATAATTCAGGGACTTGGAAGGACGTTACCGATATTTTTAATAATTCTTTTTAAAACAGTTTTTAATATATTTCTTAACTGGTTGTTAATATTTGGAAATCTTGGTTTTCCAGAACTTGGAATAGCAGGATCTGCTCTTGGTACTACAATAAGTAATATTCTTGGAGATAGTGCTATATTTGTTTTTTTACTTTTTCAAAAAGATTTTTCTATAAAAATAAAGGGAATTTTTTCTCCAGACCTTAAGTTGTTCAGGGAGATTTTAGTTCTTGGTTTACCAATGGGGATAGAAGGAATTTTATGGCAGGCGGGACAGGCTGGATTATTATTTATCTTAAACAGGGTAAACCAGACCTATTCTGGTTATGCAGGAGTAATAAGCAATATTATTAATATATCACTTGCATTTTATTGGGGGGCAGCTATAAGCGTCCTTGTTATGGCAAGTGAGTATAGAGGTAGAAAAGAAAAGGATAATATTAGAAAGGTTAATAAATATGGATTAATCTATAGTCTTATAATTTGTGTAATATTTTCATTATTTATTTTGACTTTTCCAGACAAATTATTTAGGATATTTATCAAAGAAAAAGATAAAATTGAAAATCTGCTTCATTTGGTTCCGTTTATGATTCTTATAATGTTTCCTAAGGCTATGAATGTGATAAATGGGCAATCAATTAAAGGACTGGGTGATACAAAATGGGCTATGAACACACAGATTTTTGGGACAATATATATTTTAGTTGTGGCTTTTGTTCTGGCTATTAACTTTAAACTGGCAATTATTGGGGTTTTGCTTGCTATTGCAATGGATGAGATAACAAGAGGCATTTTTAATTTTTATAAACTAATAGTAATAGAAAAGATATATTAAGAGAGGAGGTTTGGTTATATGAAATTTGGTTACTTTGATGATAATGCAAAGGAGTATGTAATTACTACTCCAGCTACACCATATCCATGGATTAATTATTTAGGATGTGAAGAATTCTTTTCAATTATTTCTAATACTGCGGGAGGTTATTGTTTCTACAAGGATGCAAGGCTTAGAAGAATAACAAGGTTTAGATACAATAATGTCCCTCTTGATGCAGGTGGAAGATATTTTTATATCAATGAAAACGGAGATGTATGGTCACCTGGATGGAAACCAGTTAAAACTCCACTTGATAAATACGAATGCCATCATGGGCTTGGCTATACAAGAATAATAGGAGAGAGAAAAAATATTTCCTGTGAGGTTTTATTCTTTGTGCCAAGAGGAGTAAATGCAGAAATACAAAAGCTTACTCTTGAAAACAGGTCAAACGAGAAAAGAAAGCTAAAGTTATTTTCATTCATAGAATGGTGTTTGTGGAATGCATGGGATGATCAGACAAATTTCCAGAGAAATTTTTCAACGGGAGAAGTTGAAATAGAAGGATCAGTCATCTATCATAAGACAGAGTATAGAGAAAGAAGGAATCATTTTGCCTTTTATTCTGTTAATCAACCAATTCAGGGATTTGACACTGATAGAGATAGCTTCATTGGCATGTATAATGGCTTCCATGAACCAGATTCTGTAGTGAAAGGAGAGCCAAAAAATTCTGTGGCAGATGGATGGGCGCCTGTTGCTTCTCATTATATTGAGGTTGAACTGGCAGCTGGTGAAAAAAAGGATTTTGTCTTTATAATCGGTTATGTAGAAAATCCAGAAGAAGAAAAATGGAGTGGGAAAAACATTATAAACAAGAAAAGAGCTTATGAAATAATAGAAAGATTTAAGTCTGTAGAAAGTGTTGAGAAGGCTTTCTTAGACTTAAAGAATTACTGGGAAAATTTACTTTCAAAATACGAGCTTACTCACCATGACGAAAAACTGCAGAGAATGGTAAACATATGGCACCAGTATCAATGTATGGTAACATTCAATATGTCAAGAAGTGCCTCCTATTTTGAATCAGGTATAGGAAGGGGTATGGGCTTTAGAGACTCAAATCAGGATTTACTTGGCTTTGTCCACCAGATACCTGATAGAGCAAGGGAGAGAATTTTAGATTTAGCTTCTACAATGCTTGAAGATGGTGGAGCATATCATCAATATCAACCATTGACAAAAAGAGGGAATAATGACATCGGAGGAAACTTTAACGATGATCCACTATGGATAATTCTTTCTACTGCTGCATACATTAAAGAAACCGGAGATTGGTCAATTCTTAAAGAAGAAGTCCCATTCAACAATGATGAAACTAAAAAGGCAACATTATTTGAACATCTTAAAAGGGCATATCACCATGTTACAGATAACTTAGGTCCACATAAACTTCCTTTGATTGGTAGAGCTGACTGGAACGACTGTCTTAACCTTAACTGCTTCTCAAAGGTTCCAGATGAATCTTATCAGACAACAACTTCAAAGGATGGTAAGGTTGCTGAGTCAGTTTTTATCGCAGGGCTATTTGTACTTGCTTCACCAGACTATATTGAAATCTGTAAGAAAATGGGAGAAACAAAAGAGGCAGAATGGGCAAAGAAAGCATGTGATGAGATGAAAGAAAATATCTTAAAGCATGGCTGGGATGGCGAATGGTTTGTGAGAGCTTACGATGACTTCGGTAGAAAGGTTGGTAGTAAAGAGTGTGAGGAAGGCAAAATACTTATAGAATCTCAGGGAATATGTACAATGGCAGGTATTGGTGTTGAAGATGGAAAGGCGAAAATGGCTCTTGACTCATGTATTAAGTATCTTGACACAAAATATGGTATGGTGCTTAATAATCCAGCCTATACAAGGTATTACATAGAACTTGGGGAGATTTCAAGCTATCCACCTGGATATAAAGAAAATGCAGGAATTTTTTGCCATAACAATCCATGGGTTATAGCAGGCGAAACAGTCATAGGCAGGGGAAAAAGGGCATTTGAAGCATATAGAAAGATAACTCCAGCATATCTTGAAGATGAAAGTGAAATTAGAAAAGTTGAGCCTTATGTTTATTGTCAGATGGTTGCTGGAAAGGATGCAAAAAGACACGGAGAAGGTAAAAATTCATGGCTTACCGGTACAGCTTCATGGGCTTTTGTATCAATTTCACAGTATATTTTAGGGATAAAGCCAGATTTTGAAGGACTAAAGATTGATCCATGTATTCCAGAGGATTGGGATGGTTATAAGATAAAGAGATTTTATAGAGGAGCTTATTACGAAATAGAAGTAAAAAATCCGAATCATGTTTCAAAGGGAGTAAAAAGCATAAAGGTAGATGGTAAAGAGATAAATTCAAATGTATTGCCTGTCTTTAACGATGGTAAAACTCATAATGTTGAAGTTATAATGGGATAACTAAAAAAATGGCAATGTGTCTGCATTGCCATTTTAAATAAAAAATCTGTTATCGTTAACAGGAGGTGAAAAATGAAAGTAAAAATTTTATTTCCAATTTTATTAATCTTAGCGGGGTGTGAGATGAAAGAAGCTAATACTGGTAGTGGTTCTGGAATTTCTGGAAGGATAAGATTGAATACTATTGGTTTCTTTACGAATTCAACTAAAAAGGCAAGTGTATCTGGCAATGTTAGTTCTTTCAAGATTATTAGAGGAAATGATACAAATGATATTGTTTATGAGAGCAGTAATATTGCAAATATCTACAATAACGACACACAGGAAAATCTTTCAATCATTAACTTTTCTGATTTTACAGAGGAAGGAGAGTTTTCAATATATATTGAGGAAATAGGTTTATCGCCAGTGTTTAAAATTAGTAGCAATATTTACAATGAGCCATTCAAAGTCTGCATGATGGGGATGTATCTATGGAGATGTGGCACAAATGTAAGCTATACTTATAATGGAGTAACATACTCGCATGGGGTATGTCACAAAAATGATGCAAACTTAAATTATATTACAAATAACCCAACTAAAAAAGATGCAACTGGTGGCTGGCATGATGCTGGAGATTATAACAAATATGTGGTTAATGCTGGGGTAACTGTTGGAGTTATGCTACTTGCCTGGGAGCATTTTAAAGATAAACTTACAAATATTTCCCTCGATATTCCTGAAAAAAATAACTCTATTCCAGATTATCTTGATGAAATAAAGTGGGAACTTGAGTGGTTACTTAAGATGGAATATCCGGATGGAAGCGGAAGGGTGTCTCATAAAGTTAGTACGTTGAACTTTGGTGGATTCATAATGCCAGAACAGGAAACTGAAACAAGATACTTCTGTCCATTTAGCACTGCTGCTACTGCTGATTTTGTTGCAATGCTTGCAATGGCTGCTCGTATTTATGCTCCATATGATTCTGATTTTACCAACAGGTGTATTCAGGCTGCAAAGAGAGCTTATAACTATCTAAAAAATAATCCTAACAATATCCAGCCAGATGATAGTGCATTTTCAACCGGCGGCTATAAGACAGATGATAAAGATGACAGACTCTGGGCAGCTTCAGAACTTTGGGTTACAACTGGAGAAAGCGAGTATTTAACAGATTTTGAAAATAAGGCAAATGAGGAAACAACTAAAATTGACATAGACTTTGACTGGGCAAGTGTAAAAAATATAGGAATGATAAGCTATCTATTTTCAGAAAGGAGTGGTAAAAATTCCTCACTTGTAGATTCAATAAAGGAAGCTTTAACAAATACTGCAAACCAGATTGTATCAAATAGAAATAAGCATGGATACGCGCGACCACTTGGTGAAAGTTACTACTGGGGTTGCAATGGTTCTGTTGCAAGACAGGTTGTAATACTTCATTCAGCTTATAAAATAAACCCTGATGAGTCATATAGAGAAACTGCTCTTGATGCACTCTCACATTTATTTGGTAGAAACTATTATGGGCGGTCATTTGTTACTGGACTTGGGCATAATCCACCAAAATATCCTCATGATAGAACCTCTGGAGCAAGTGGAAAGGCGTGGCCGGGTAGACTTGTAGGTGGTGGATGGCCTACTGCAAAAGACTGGGTTGATGAACAGGGGAATTATGAAGTTAACGAAATTGCAATAAACTGGAATGCTGCCTTAATCTATGCACTTGCGTGGTTCTTAGAGTGAGGTTTCAGGCTTAGTTTTGTTCTACAAAAGTTGTTACACTTTTTGAATCTAAAATGTCAGTAAAACTATTTTCTACTGTTGTTATTACTCCACTTTTTTGAAGGTTTTTTACACTTGATGTAGTATATTTTATAAAATTTGTTGGGCTTCCATTTTCAAAAACAAACTTTTGTGAAACTTTGAAATTATTTTCATTAATTACCACTACGACGACATTACTTCCTTTATATGCTGTAACATATACTCCATCCACTGGATTATATGTAGCTTCCACCCTGTAATATCCAGGACGTATGAACTTAGAAAATTGAGAGATAACATAACCTTTCTTTTTAATTATGCCGCCATTTTCAATAAGATTACATTTGGGTTCTTTCAAATACCACCATACATAAGCATTCATGTTATAGTACATAGTGTCGTTTATTTCCTTTGCCATTTTAAGACATGTTTCGATATCGTCTGGATCATAATAATGTTCTGTCATCCAGACTTTTTTACCCTTTTGAATTGCATTGGTATAATAGAATGGTTTAGCTCCATAAATATGTCCTCCAATATAAGAAATATTTAATGAAGCCACCGAATCATTAAGTACAGGATCAGAATAAGTTACATCAAAATTATAACATTCAGGTATCATAACATTTCCACCAATTTTAGAGGCATGATATTTACAAAAATCTAGTATCTGGTTAATTGTCCACTCGCAGGATTCGTAATTTACCTTTATATTTGGTTCATTCTGAATCGAGATAATATCAACATTGCCAAACTTAACCCTGTTGTTACTTAACCAGAGGGCATAATCGTGATAAAAAGATTCTTTTATAAACCCTCCGATTGTGTTATTGTTACTTTTCATGCTAGCAGGGGGAGACCATACACTTGCTAGAATTATTGCACCTCTTGCTTTCGCATTACTTGCATTGGCAATTTCATCATTATCGTTACCATTTGGGTCAAAACGAACCCGACAGATCGTAAGCCCGAGTTGCCCTTCACCGTTACGAAAAGATACATCCATCTCAGTAGCAGAAAGCTTGCCATTCCACACTGTAGCAGCACCGAAACCATCTATGATTTGTTTTAAGTTTGTTAATTTTATTATGACTTCAGAAGTTGATTCAACGACTGGCTCATCAGTATTATTTATCCCTGAACCTTCTAAAGAAGAACAGGAAATAAAAAAGTTAATTAATACTGCTGATAAAAGAAATTTAAAAATCTTTTCCATTTAAAATTCCTTAACTAAAAACTCTACTTTATAATTATAAATTCTTTTTTTAATTATGTGAAATTTTAATTTAACTTTTTTGACATTCTTGCTGGGTGTGGTATAATGTATAAGTTAAAAATTCAAGCTACTTTCGTAAGATGAGAGTAATTTGAGTTTGTTTTATTAGGTAAAATTAGAGAGAATTTGATTCGCTCATTTTGCTTATAGGATGACAGGCAAACTTGAGATAAGGAGACACTGCTAAAAATATTCAGAGGAATTTTAATAAGGGTGAAAAATGGAAACATATTTAGTTCGCAATTTAGAAGAAAAAACAAAAAAAGAAATGCTCAATATCAAAGAAGCCAGCCAGTGGGCAACTATTTTTACAGGTAAAAATGTTACCCCCTCCAACATTTCATATTTAATTCAATACGGAAGGATAAAAAAGTATGGTAATAATGGAGATGTATTGGTATCAATAAATGATCTAAAAGACTATTATAATTCTCTCAATAGCAAAAAAGAAACTTTGTGGAAAAAGCAGTTAGGAGATGATTTAAATTGGGCACTGTCTTTTGAGCAATACAAAGAAGCTGAAACTACAAAACATGTTCATCGTTTACATCCATATAAAGGTAAATTTATCCCTCAACTTGTGGAGTATTTTCTTGATGAGCATACAGATAATTTTAAGACAGAAATCTATTTTAATAAAGGGGATATTGTTCTTGATCCTTTTTGTGGAAGTGGGACAACTTTAGTTCAGTGTAACGAGTTGGGGATGCATGCTATTGGTATTGATATTTCTGAATTTAACTCGATGATTTCCAATGCGAAAATTACAAAATATGATCTGGTCAATGTGCAAAAAGAAATTAATCGTATTACAAGAGCATTAAAATCATTTCTTTCTAATTCTCACACCCTTGATTTTGATGAGAAAGTTACCAAAGCTCTTTATGAATTTAACAACGAGTTTTTTCCTGTACCTGAGTATAAGTATAAACTCCGTAATGGAGAAATAGACGAAGAACAATATGGAAGAGAAAAAGAAAAAGAATTTTTATCAGTATACGAAAAACTTTTGAAAGATCACAATATTAAACTATTACAGGAAAAATCTGAAAAATTTATAGATAAATGGTATATAAAGCCAATCAGGGAAGAAATTGAATTTGTTTTTGAAAAAATTAAAGAAATTGAAAATACAGATACTAAGAAAATCATTAACATTATTTTAAGTCGAACTATGCGTAGTTGTAGGGCAACAACTCATTCCGACTTAGCTACACTTATTGAGCCTGTTACCGCTCCATATTACTGTTCTAAGCATGGTAAAATATGTAAACCTCTTTTTTCTATTCTAAAATGGTGGGAAACATACACAAGAGATACCATAAAACGTTTGAGTCAATTTGATAAACTCAGGACACAAACTAATCAGATATGTTTGACAGGAGATAGCAGAACTATAGATATTGTTGAAGAATTGAATAAAATCAATCCAGAATTTGCAGAACTGGTAAAAAAACAAAAAATAAAGGGAATCTTTTCATCTCCGCCTTATGTTGGACTTATTGACTATCACGAACAACACGCTTATGCTTATGATTTGTTTGGTTTTGAAAGAAGAGATAATCTGGAAATAGGCCCCTTATATAGGGGACAAGGAAAGGAAGCGAGGGATAGTTATGTAGAAGGAATTGCCTCAGTGCTCTTAAACTGCAAAAAATATTTGGCGAATGACTCTCACATCTTTTTGGTTGCAAACGATAAATATAATTTATATCCTATCATTGCTGAAAAATCTGGAATGAAAATTGTCAATCAATTCAAAAGACCAGTGTTAAATCGTACAGAAAAGGACAAAGGGGCCTATTCAGAGATAATATTTCATTTAAGGGAGAAATAATGTCACTAACTGATAAACAAAAACAAAACATTCAGGAAGTTATAAAATCTTCCCTGCGTAAGAAGTTTCAAAATTACAAACCAGAAACTACCAACATGCCTTTTCACTTTCGCTTACTTGGGAAGGACAGAATGGCTCTTTATTCTTTTATTCAATCTTTAAATACTACTTTTGGTACTTCTATTTTTGAACCCGTTGCTGTTGCACTGGCAAAAGAGCATTTTCCAAAAGTGCAATCACAATATGTCATAGGAAATTCTATCAGCAATGAATGCCAAAAAGTTATTCAAGAAATAATCAATAACTTAACTACAGGGACATTACCAGATAAGCCAAAAGAAATTGAAAAGCTACGCAGTGCTTGTAACACTGGTAAAATAAATAAATTAAAAACTGTTAAAGTCGACCTTTTTGTAGAAGACAAAAATTGCGAACATTTTTTCTTTGACTTAAAAACGGCAAAACCGAACATTAGTAACTTTAAAGATTTTAAAAGAACATTGCTCGAATGGGCAGCAATTGCTTTAACTCAAAATAACAATTTAAAAGTAAATACTATTATTGCTATACCTTATAATCCTTACGAACCGAAACCTTACGAACGATGGACAATTAAAGGTATGCTTGATGATAAATATGAACTTATGGTTGGTGAAGAATTCTGGGACTTTCTTGGAGGAAAAGGAGCGTATCATGATTTACTTGATTGTTTTGAAAAGGCTGGTATAGAGTTAAGAAGAGAAATTGATGAATATTTCTCAAAATTTAAATAAAGAAGCTACGCCTAACATCGGCTATATGCCATTAAAAAGGCAGCATAGTGAAGGGATGTTATGGTTAACTGTAAATTCGAATTTTCATATTTAATCAGTTGTGCAATGGGTTCCATTGTATGAAAATTTATAACAATCCCTATAAAATCGAAACAAATTTGATTTGAGACTTAAAAAAGTTATATTGAAAGTTAACAGTTGAAAGTTATGTTTAACTAAGAATTATCTTTCGCAATCTAAAGGTGAAGGATTCACTGTTCTCAAGCATATATCAGTTGAAAGTTATAAAGTTGAAAGTTCATAAAGTTA